>JAEEGJ010003410.1_pt1 | contig 61823 bp, 46 predicted proteins | sample 8958761 | NCBI WGS metagenome assembly JAEEGJ01 (sample SAMN16246546, study PRJNA631951) | gut metagenome | biome: gut microbiome; feature: rumen; material: RS-attached | host: Bos | place: Iran: Karaj | collected 2018-10 | reverse complement strand
TGCGTGACAGGCAGGCGTTCTAACCAACTGAACTACGAGGCCAAAGAATTGGTGGGGACTACAGGGCTCGAACCTGTGACCCTCTGCTTGTAAGGCAGATGCTCTCCCAGCTGAGCTAAACCCCCACTTTATTCTTCTGTTCATCGGTTTCTCGCCCGACGACTTTAATATTATATCACGATATCTGCTCGTTGTCAAGACTTTTTTTGAATTTTTTTCAAAAAATTTTTAGTGCATTTGCTTTTTGGCTATATTACGCAAAATGCACTAAAATATTTTCTTTTCATAAAGGTCTATATAATATAAAACCAGCTTTCATCATTATCAAGATCAGATTTCTCAACCTTGGAAGAGTCATCAAAATTATATCTCAGTTCCTGATTTTTTACGCTGACCTTCGCACCTGACGGTACAGAACGTGTTATGAATACGTTACCACCGATGACAGCATTCGCGCCTACAACAGTTTCGCCGCCGAGAATAGAAGCTCCTGAATAAATTGTAACATTGTCCTCAATAGTAGGATGACGTTTCTTATTGCGCAGAGACTGACCGCCTCTTGTTGAAAGAGCACCAAGAGTTACGCCCTGATATACCTTAACATAGTCCCCTATCTCTGTTGTTTCACCGATAACTATACCTGTACCGTGGTCGATAAAGAAATACTTACCGATAGTTGCACCCGGATGTATATCAATACCTGTTTTGCTGTGAGCGTGTTCGGTCATAACTCTCGGGATAAGCGGAACTCCAAGCACAAACAGCTCGTGTGCGAGACGATTTACAAGTATAGCATAAAGTCCGGGATAGGAATAAATTATCTCATCCTTATTATATGCAGCAGGATCTCCGTCATATGCAGCCTGAACGTCAGTTTCGATAAACGCTCTTATCTTCGGAAGCTTATTAAGATACTCAAAAGTAATACGGATAGCGTTGCTGTTTAATGCGTTGTCATCAAGCTTTTCGTATTTTTCATCATATCTCAGAACTATATATATCTGTCTGATAAGCTTGAAAATAACATCTTCAAGTATCATGGACATATTATTTCTTACAGTAAACACTCTGTAGCTCTTATTTCTGAAGTACCCAGGGAAAATAATTCTTCTCAGACCTTCGATTATACTTATTATCTCATCGTTATCAGGATGATCGAAAGTTTTTATCTCATTGATAGTACGATCGTCCTTGTAATCAGAAAGTATGCTATGAGTCAGATTATTTATCATTTCTTCAAGATTGTTCATCATATCCACCCCTTAATGCAATTATACTGATTTATACCAGTACGTATACAATTATACAATATTTCTTTTACATAGTCAATACACTTTATACACATAAAAAAAGCTCACTTTTGCTATTGACTTTAAATGATATTCACGATATATTATATATATGTATTAAAAAGGAGTACTTTATGGATATCAATATCGACAGGTCACTTACAGGCGAATTCAGCAAAAGCATCTGGTCTAAATTCAGAAAAGGCATAGATGAATACAAGATGATCGAAACTGGCGACAGGATAGCTGTCTGCATATCAGGCGGCAAGGATTCAATGCTTATGGCAAAGTGTCTTATGCGTTTGCAGAAATACGGCAGTATAAACTTTGATACCGAATATATTGTCATGGATCCGGGATACACTGATGAGCATCGCAGCAAGATAATCGCCAACGCGGAATTACTGGATATACCCGTAAAAATAATGAACACACGCATTTTTGAGTCCACTGCAAAAGCAAAAAAGCACCCTTGCTTTCTCTGTGCAAGACTTCGCCGCGGCTGGCTGTACAAAACAGCTCAGGAACTATGCTGCAATAAAATAGCCCTCGGTCATCACTTCGATGACGTAATAGAAACTATCCTTATGGGTATGCTTTACGGCTCGCAGATACAGACGATGATGCCCAAGATACACAGCGAAAACTATGAAAACGTACAGGTGATACGTCCGCTTTATCTTGTCCGCGAAGAAGATATAATAAAATGGTCGGAGTATAATGATCTGCATTTCATACAGTGCGCCTGCCGAATAACAAGAAGTGAAGGAAGCTCTAAACGTGCCGAAGTAAAACAGCTTCTTAAAACTCTGCGTAGAGTCAATCCTTCTGTTGATATGAATATATTCCGAAGCGTTGAAAACGTCAATCTGCAAACACTCATTTCCTACCATAGAGGAAACGAATATCACCATTTCCTTGATGACTTTGACAAAGGTCTTAGCGTAAAGGGAACGAATAAATTTGAAGATCATTCCTGAAGCGTTTTGGTGATGATATATGTCAAAGAAACTTCAAGGCAGTATAATGCTGCTTATCACAGCGATGATATGGGGTACTGCATTTGTTGCACAGAGCGAAGGAATGAAGTATGTCCGACCGTTCACATACAACTCCGTAAGAACATTACTTGGCGGTATCGTGCTTATACCAATAATATTCTTATTCAGAGTCAAGGACAAGAAACGCGAAAAATCTCGTCTGCCCGAAACTATATCAGGCGGTATATGCTGCGGAATCATCTTATTCATCGCAAGCTCACTCCAGCAATACGGTATAAGTCTTACGTCAGCAGGAAAGGCAGGCTTTATCACTGCTCTTTATGTAATAATAGTCCCTCTGCTCGGAATATTTCTCGGCAAAAAATGCAGCTTAAAGGTATGGATATGTGCAGTTATAGCAGTTACAGGCTTTTATCTGCTTTGCATAGAAGAAGGTCTCACACTTTCAAAGGGAGACCTTTACGTACTTATGTGCTCCTTTTTCTACGCGCTCCACATACTCACAATAGATCACTTCAACGCAAAAAATGCTGACGGCATGATGATGTCATGCATACAGTTTTTCACGGCAGGAACGCTTATGTCTGTCTGTATGTTCTTGTTTGAAGAGCCCCACGTAAATGATATCATAGCCGCAAGATACACCATTCTTTACACAGGTATCATGTCCTGCGGAGCAGCATACACATTGCAGATAATCGGACAGCGTTTTACTCCCCCTGCCATTGCTACGCTGCTTATGAGTCTCGAATCAGTTTTCGCCGCCCTATCAGGCTGGCTCATACTGTCCGAACAGCTCAGCGCAAAGGAGCTTACAGGCTGCGCACTTGTTTTTGCAGCAGTCATCATCGCACAACTGGACATAAAACGCCGTTCAGCATGAGTTGCAAATGTAATAATACAGCAAAATAGAAAGGACCCCTTTTTTTAAAGAGGTCCTTCTTTATTAGTATGATGTTAATTGCCAAGCGTTGGTTTTACCATGTCCAGCCGCTGAATTTCTTAGCGACAGATGTTTTGAGTGTTTCGTTGTTCTTTTTGAGATATTCATTTGTTGCTGCAAGTCCGATAAGAATAACACCTGCGAGGAAAAGATATATCCACCAGTTGAGTGCCATGAGGTAATCCCTTGTTGCAAATACTGTTATTGTAAAGAGTGAAGCAGCTGATGTGATAAACCATGTCTTTGATCTTGATACGATAGAAGCTAAAAGTACGATCATCATTACTGCCATTACAAAGATAGTGTTTTCTGCTGTGTCAAATACTATAGCATCAATAAGAAGTGATACGAATGTAAATATGAATATGATCTGTGAGAAGTTCTTTGCTATATTCTCGAATTTACGCCAGATAAAGCGTACTGCAAAACCTGATGAAGCGATTATTGCAAGAGTTATCTTGTTTGTTACAGCTCTTGACTCAAAGATGAAGAACGGACGCTCTATGAGTGCGATGACTGTGAAGGCTGTAGATAATGTAAGAAGTACGGAAACTGCTTTATCGCTGAAATTCTTTTTAACGAGTCCTGTGCAGAAAATTGCGCAGGCAATAAGTCCGAGGAATACTGACAGGTCTGTAATGCCGAATACCTTGAAAACAGCTACTATTGCAACAGTGATAAGAGGATCAACAACTTTCTTGCTGCCTTTATCACACATGATAGCCTCTGGATAAATTACTCTTGAAAGAACTGCATAGACGATAACTGTGATGAACATTGCTATCTCAGGTACTATGCTGTTTTCTGAATATTCACTTGCCATAAGGTATGTTATCTTGATAAGTGCAAATGAAGATAAAGCTGCTGTGATGTTGAACTTTGATTTGTTGGAAAGTGCAAAATGGATAAGGCAAAGCGCTGCTGTGATAAGAGTGAAAAGCTTGTACTGCTGTGTTGAGAGAAGGATTATACCTGCTAATCCGAGATTTGAATATACAGCCGCTTCAGATTTGATCTTCTTGCCAAATGGTGTACAGAGTATAATTGCTGCAAAGCCTATGAGAAGTCCTGCGAGTATGCTCATGCAGATGATATTGTTAAAGTAGTATTCCTGTGAAACGATGTAATATCTTGAGATAGTCATAACTGCACTTGCAGGTATAACAGGTGTAAAGAGTCCTGCAAGTATCTTTACTGTTGGATCACTGCTGAATAAGTAAGAATCAACTATAACTGATGCTATTGCTGCGATCATAAGATAAGGTACAAATGAATTTGTTCTTATCATTCCTATGCATAAGAATGTTGTGAACATAACTGATAAAAAAGTGATAAGCTCTGCGAATTTGTTCTTTAATATAGGAACAAAGCGGTGTATAAAGTAGATGACCATTGTTATAAGTGAAAATGCTATTATGCCGAGTTTATCGCTGTATGCATTTGAAAGCGAAACGTATATCATAAATGAGAGTATCAGTGAAAGAACTGATTCAACGCCGATAAGAGTTGAGATCTTCTTGTAAATTCCGTAAAAAGCAAACTGAATGACAGCTGCTGCGATTATGAAATAGCTTGCGAATGTTGGTGCTGAAAGAGTTGTTATGACATAGCTTAATGCCGATGAGCCAAAGATAATTGCTGTTACTGTGCCTACATTTTTTACAGGTGCTTCGTATTTGCTGCTCTTGAGCGGAGCTGCCAGATATATGAAAGCTGTTATTACTATCTGAGCTGCTGCGAAAAGAACTGAACGCGAAGCATATGTGTCAGCTACATGTATAATAGTAAATAAAAGTGAGAGTGCTGCGGCTGAAAGTGAAGTGTATACAAGAACGATATTCCTGAAAAGCTTTGCGCCTATGAACATGAGAGCTGCTGCTATAATTGATGAGAATGCAAGCAGTGCAAATGCTCCGTCACCATCAAATGAGAACCATTTTCCCATTATCTGATAGTAGCCAGCTGTAAGTAATGCTGTGGATACGAAACCTGTACCAAGCACATAAAACGACATAGATGTGCCTGAGAGTTTAAGTGACTTTGATACTACGCAACTGAGGATATACGCGATAACTGCTGCTGCAACTATTATGAGAACTCGACCTGTGTGAGATGTGTTTACCCAGCTTGCAACGCCAAAGGCAAGTCCTGAAAGAACTACAAATACTGTACCGATAAGAAACAGTATATTTGAAACTGTCATATCAGGCTTTGATTTCTTTGGCTTTTCAGGCTCAGCTTTCTGCAACGCAGGTGAAGGAGCTTTTTCTGTCGGAGCTTGAGGACTTTTAGGAAGAGGCGTAGGAGTATTTCCAAAGCCTTCGGGAGCAATATTGCTGTTGCTGATATTGTAACCCGGATTGTTGTAATCGTAAGGCTGATTATTGTTATAGTAAAGATACTGTGGATAATTGTTGCTGTTCTTATTTCTGTCCGAAAGCTTAACTAAGCCTATTACAATAAGCGGTATCGTTATCGGCATTAAAATAAAGATAAAAGTCAATAAATCTGTCATAATGACCATCCTTTCTGTAAGGAGCTTTTGTTTTTGCTGTGACTATATAATATCACGTTTTCGGAATTCTTTTAAGATGTCGTTCGTCATTTTCTTCGTGACAAATGTCACTTTATGAATGACAAAAAGCACTCTCAAACAAAATAATTAATAAAATATGTATTTGATTAATGCTGATACTAATTAATTTTTGATTTACAAAGTGTTATATCATTACGAAGTACTTGTAGTATAAAACATCTAAGCAAATACAAAACGCTAAAAAATAGCTGAATAAATGACCTAATGAGCAGCTAAAATCACTGTGTTATTTGTGATATGTAACAAAAAATAATAAACTTTTTTAGTGATAACTGTTTTGCTCTTGATTTTTTTGCAACAATAAGTATAATTGAATTGTATTAGTTTAGATGAGATTTATATATAAATAAAATCTTTAGTTTACTGCATTAAATATTCTGTGATGTTTTAATAATATCTTTATACTTTATGTGGTGAGCGATCAAGCAATACAATGGTCGGGGTGAAGGGAGTTTTATATTATGAGAGATCTGTTTAGAAGCTTTAAGTGTCGGAAAATCGTTCTTGCTGTAGCTGACGTATTTATAATATGTGTTGCAGCACTTATCGCGAATTTTTGCTTGTCATTTGTCGGGCGGGACATTGATGAGTCAAAACTTGTGATATCAGGTGCTGTGAGTGCCATATGCTGTATCGGCGGAATGTTCATAGCGGGTGCTTATCACAAGCTGTGGCGATACTTCAACAGTAAAGATTATCTTACTTGTGTTTACGGTTCAATAGTCGGTATCGTTTGCTCAACGGCTATCGTTTATATAATCGACGGCACATATGAGCTAAGTTATTCATTTTTTCATCTTGCACTTATTGTCTTGGGTGTTTGTCTTTTCAGATACTTTTTCAAGACAGCGTTCATAACTCTTGCACAGCCAAAGTCCTTCAATGGTAAGCGTACAATGGTTATCGGCGGTGGTCAAGCCTGCAAGACTATACTCAAGGAAATACACAACGCTCAGAATTCTCCGTATTCGGAAGACAAGCAGGTAACAATGTTTGATCCTGTCTGCATTATCGACGATGACAAGGAGAAGATAGGTTCTGAGATCAGCGGTGTTCAGATCGTAGGAACTACTGCTGAGATCTACAGATTCGTCAAGGAGAAGAATATCGAACAGATACTCTTTGCTATCCCCTCTTGTTTTGAGGACGAGAGAAAGCGCATACTTGACATATGTGCAGATACTAAAGTACCTGTAAAGGTCGTTCCTTTTATCGGAAACCTTGTTTTTGACGATAAAAACAAGACTATCATCAATCAGATACGTGATATCAAAGTTGAGGATCTTCTCGGCCGTGATCCTATCAAATTTGATAATGCGGATATCAAAAACTTCATAGGCAGCAAGGTATGTATGGTAACAGGCGGCGGCGGAAGCATTGGCTCGGAGCTTGTTCGTCAGATATCAAAGTACTCTCCTAAGAAGGTCATAATCGTTGACATCTATGAGAACAACGCCTACGAGATAGAGCAGGAACTGAAGATGGAATACGGCGATGAGCTTGATCTTGTAACTCTTATCGCTTCTGTACGTGATTACTTCCGTATGAATCAGATATTCGATACTTACAAGCCCGATGTTGTTTTCCATGCAGCTGCACATAAGCACGTTCCGCTTATGGAAGTATCCCCTATGGAAGCTATCAAGAATAACATTGTTGGTACTTTCAATGTTGCTACACTTGCTCAGTTCCACAACGTTGAGAAGTTTGTAATGATATCTACAGATAAGGCTGTTAATCCTACAAACGTTATGGGTGCGTCAAAGAGATGCTGTGAAATGATAGTTCAGTATCTTGCACAGCAGCATGAAGGAAGAACTGAATTCGTTACAACGCGTTTCGGCAACGTTCTCGGTTCAAACGGTTCTGTTATCCCGCTTTTCAGAAAGCAGATAGAACAAGGCAGACCTGTTACTGTTACACACCCTGATATAATCCGTTACTTTATGACTATACCTGAGGCTGTAAGTCTCGTAATGGAGGCTGCTGCTATTGCTCACGGCGGCGAGATCTTCGTTCTTGATATGGGACAGCCTGTAAAAATAGTTACTCTTGCCGAAAATCTTATCCGTATGTACGGAAAAGAGCCGTACAAGGATGTTGAGATCAAGTTCACAGGTCTCCGCCCCGGTGAGAAGATTAAGGAAGAGCTTCTTATGAATGAAGAAGGTCTCCAGAAAACTTCCAATAAGCTCATATTTATCGGTAAGCAGATAGAGATCGATGAAATGTCCTTTGCTTTCAGACTCAATGCACTGAGAAATGCTGCACTTGAAAACAATGAAAAGATCGCTGTTGAAGCTCTGCATGATATGGTTCCTACATTTACCACACCTGATGAATTCAACAGCAAAGAGCTTAAAAAGGAAACTCTTGTATCTGCTGCGGAGTCAGCTTAATAATGTCAATAATGTTCCTTTCATGGGAATGTACGACGTACTGCCGATCAATGATCGGCAGTATTTTTGTCATACCAATTTTTGCACAAAACTCCGTCCTTGTCATAATATACCTTTTTTAACATGGAGTTGCGGTTATTTTGTATCAACATGGAAAAGTGATGTTGTTAAGGCTGTCCTTATATTGACAAAAAGCTGATGGAGTGATATAATTTTAAATTATGATGGAGTATTGTATATTAAGAGCTTCTATGCTCTGAGGAGGAAATTCTATGTCAATTAATATCCCCGAGATCTTTGCGTGCAATGTGTTCAATGAGGAAGTAATGAAAAACCGACTTCCCAAAAATGTTTATAAAGCTCTCAAGAGAACCATGCAGAACAGTGAGCCTCTTGCAGATATGGCTACAGCCGATGTTGTTGCAAATACAATAAAGGAATGGGCTATTGAAAAAGGTGCTACTCATTATACTCACTGGTTCCAGCCTATGACAGGCTCTACTGCTGAAAAGCATGACTGCTTTATCAGCCCTGCTTCAAACGGAATGGCTATTATGGAGTTCTCAGGCAAGGCACTTGTAAAAGGTGAGCCTGATGCTTCTTCTTTCCCCTCAGGCGGTCTGAGACAGACAAGTACCGCAAGAGGATATACAGCATGGGATCCGACTTCTTACTGCTTCGTTAAGGAAGGCAGCCTTTATATCCCTACAGTTTTCGTATCCTATACAGGTGAAGTACTTGACAAGAAAACACCTCTGCTTCGCTCTATGCAGGCTCTCAGCAAGACTGCTGTCCGCTTCCTCAAGCTTTTCGGAAACGACAGAGTTACAAGAGTTACCTCTACAGTTGGTGCAGAGCAGGAGTATTTCATCATCGATAAAAAAATGTATGATAAGCGTGAAGACCTTATCCTTACAGGAAGAACACTTTTCGGTGCAAAGCCTCCTAAGGGACAGGATCTTGACGATCAGTATTTCGCAAATCTTCGTCCGAGAATAGCTGCTTATATGGCTGATCTTGATGAGGAACTCTGGAAGCTCGGTATATATTCAAAGACCAAGCATAACGAAGTTGCACCTGCACAGCACGAAATGGCTCCTATATTCACTACTTCCAACCTGGGTACAGACCAGAACGAGCTTGCTATGGAAGTAATGGAGAAGGTAGCTCTCAGACACGGACTTGTTTGTCTGCTCCACGAAAAGCCTTTTGAGGGTGTAAACGGTTCAGGTAAGCACAACAACTGGTCTATGTCCACAAACGACGGTCAAAACCTTCTCGATCCGGGAGATACTCCTATGGATAATCTCCAGTTCCTTACTATACTCTGTGCTCTTATCAAGGGCGTTGATGAGTATGCAGACCTTATGAGACTTTCTGCTGCTTCCGCTGGAAACGACCACAGACTCGGTGCAGACGAAGCTCCTCCTGCTATCGTATCCATGTTCCTCGGTGAAGAACTTGAAGCTGTATTACAGGCTATAGAGGACGATACAGAGTACAAGACAAAGACTCGTGCTTTCAAGATAGGTGTTGACGCTCTTCCTTCATTCCCCAAGGACTCCACAGACAGAAACAGAACTTCACCTTTTGCTTTCACAGGAAACCGCTTTGAATTTAGAATGGTAGGTTCTTCCGATAATATTGCTTGTCCTAATGTTCTTCTCAATACTATCATGTGTGAGGAGCTCAGTCAGTTCACTGAAATTCTTGAACCATTCAAGGGCAAGGATAATTTCGATGCAGAGGTAAGAAAGCTCCTCAAGAGCGTTATCAAGGATCACAGAAGAATTATCTTCAACGGTGACGGTTATTCTGCTGAGTGGGTCAAGGAAGCTGAAAGAAGAGGACTTCCTAACTATGTTTCAACTGTTGACTGTATGCCTCACTATACTGACGAGAAGAATGTACGTATCTTCCGCAAATTTGAGATATACAATCAGAACGAGGTAGCTGCAAGAACTGAGATACATCTCGAAAAGTACTCAAAGACTATCCGTATCGAAGCACGTACAATGGTAGAAATGGCAAGAAAACAGCTTCTTCCTGCTACTATGGATTACGTTCAGACTCTTTGCGAGTCTATCGCTACAAAGAAGCAGATAGGCTTTACAAGCAAGACTGATGAGAAGATCGCAAATAAGCTCAACGACCTTGCTGACCGCTTCTATGAGTCTATCGAGAGACTCGAACAGAGAGTAACCGAGGCAAACGCAGTAAGCGGTATCCAGAAGCAGGCTGAATTCTTCCACGATGTTGTACTTGCTGAAATGGATATCATGAGAAGCATCGCAGACGAGATCGAGCTCAATATGCCTGCTGCTAAATGGCCTATCCCCGCTTATTCAGAGATCATCTACAACGTATGATAAAAGCCGCACTTGTTTTGGTGCCGACATAAATACTTTTATGCTTATTAATGAGAGTCCCCTTTTAAAGAGGACTCTCTTTTTTTTTCATGATAACTTCTATATTGCACCGCTTATAATTCGGCATATTTTTTACAAAAAAATATTGCCTAAAAACATCTCATGTGTTATAATAAATATATAATTTTTGTTTATGGAGGTGCATTACTACGTCAACAATAGTTTCCGCCGTACTTCTGATACTCGGACTGTGCGGTATGCTTATATCTGTCACATGGGTACTTCGCCGCGGTAACAGCAACAGGCTTACTCACCTTTTTCTGAGCTGTCAGCTTTCAATTGTTCTATGGTTGGTATCTGAGATACTTATATTGTTTTCATACACAAAACAGCAATTCTGGATAAGCTATGTAATAGGCAATATTGGAATAAGCTGCTTCGGCCCTTTGTGGCTTTGGCTGTCTCAGGAGTACACCTTCAGTTCAAAGAAAAAGCCTCGTTTTCTCTGGCTGCTCCCGCTTATTACAATATCTGCTGTATGCGTAGTACTGACTAATCCGATACATCATCTTTACTACGACTCATTTGTAGACAAACGTTTTACTTACGGACCACTTTTCTACGTATATCAGGTAATATACTATGTATGCATCGTCACAGGTATTACAATAATCTGCCTGAAGCATACAAGGAGCTCATCACAGATAACAAAGCAGTCTTTTCTGCTTATCCTTTCAGCAGCTATCCCCCTCGGAGTAAATACCCTTTCTCTCACGGGAGTTTTCCATTCAAAAGTTACACTTACACCGTTGTTCTTCGGAATATCAAGTATACTTATAATTATTGCCCTCGGACGATACGGACTGCTCAATATAAACAGCATAGCTATCCGCGAAACTATAAATAATATAGACAGCGGAGTAATGATCTTTGACAACAACAACAGGATAACCTATAAAAACAAGTTTTCAGAGAATATCCCCTTTTTAAAGAATATAAATACTTCCTATGAATTCATGCGGCTCATATCCGAAATGATGAACGAGGAGATACCAAGTGATTTCAGTCTTATGGAACTGAAATATGAAAATGAATATTACAACATCAAGCAGAGATACTGCCAGAACAACAGCGGAAACGATGTTGCGCGAGTAATAACTATCAATAATGTTACCGAATACCACGATCTTGCGAAAGCAGAAAAAAAACTCAGCCTTGAACAGGAACGCAACAGGATAGCGCAGGAGATGCATGACTCGGCAGGTCATACCTTTACAATGATAAGCTCTCTGGCAAGAATACTCAAATACGATGCCGAACAGCCAAATCCTGACAAAGAAAAAATGCTTGAGAGCATTTCCGAGATCGACGGACTTTCACGAAGCGGCGTAACGCAGCTAAGATGTACCATAAACAATCTTCGTGACGATGAATTCATGAAATCAGTCACAAGCGCAGTACAAACCGTTATCACAGCCGTAAGAGGCGTAGATATTGAGCTTTGCATACAGGGTGATGAAGACGAAAGACACAGCTTCTGCATAAAGGAGATGTATGATAACTGCCGCGAGACAATAACAAATGCTCTTAGATATTCCGAGGCATCAAGGATAGATGTTATTATCAAGTTCCTTGATAACGCCATAGAGATGTACATACTCGACAATGGAAAAGGCTGTGACAGTATTTCCGAGCATAACGGACTGAGAGGTATCCGCGAACGCACAGAAGCTTTGGGAGGTACTGTAAGGTTCTCCTCGGTCAAAGGTGAAGGTTTCAATACGATAATAAAAATTCCGATAGGTGGGGTGGAGAAATGATAAATGTAATTATAGCTGATGATGTAAAAATACTCCGAACAGGACTTAAAGCCGTCCTTTCGGGCGACAGTGAGATAAATGTTGTAGGAGAAGCTTCCGATGGTAAAGAAGCATATGAAATGAGCATAAGACTGAGACCTGATGTAGTCCTCATGGATATGCGTATGCCCGATTACGACGGCGGATACGGCACAAGAAAGATAAAGGATACTCTTCCCGATATAAAGGTACTGGTACTTACAACATTTGACGACAAGGAAACTGTTGACAAGGCTATCGCAAGCGGTGCAGACGGTTATATCCTCAAGGAAATGGACAATGACAAGATAATCAACTCTATAAAGGCAGTATCAGGCGGTATAAATGTATTCTGCAATAATATTTTCCGCTCTATAAAGAAAGATGTTGTTGTACAGCAGGACGCAAAGAATTTCGACCTTACAGAACGTGAGATAGATTTTATCCGTCTTATATGCGAAGGCTACGACAACAGAGAGATAGCCTCAAAGCTTTTCCTTGCCGAAGGTACAGTGCGCAACGGTATTTCCAGACTTCTCGAAAAGCTCGGAATGAAGGACCGTACACAGCTTGCTGTGTTTGCTATAAAAAATAACATTATATAAACTATCACTAAAACGGAAGGATTTTCTTCCGTTTTATTTTTCTTGATTTTTCATTATAAATGTGATATAATATAAAATTGGCTCAACAAATTACATAAGGAGTGTATTTATGAGTAAATTCAGAAAACAGCATATGCCCATCAACTGGCATGAGATCGTTGACAGCGAAAGCTCGGAACCTGCCATTAACGCCACGCTGAAAGAAAAGGCTACTCTCGTAGGCAGAGTCGGGCTGATGATGCTTTCGGTTGGAACAGGCGCATGGAGAGTCAGAGCTTCTATGAACAAGATAGCCCGTGCTCTCAACATCACCTGCAATGCGGATATCGGTCTGCTGTCGATAGAATATACCTGTATCAGCGGCGGAGAGATGTATACAAATGCTATCTCGCTGAATACCACAGGTGTAAATACAGATAAGCTGAATGAGCTTGAAAATTTTGCTGACAGCTTTGCAGAACGTGCAGGAAAGTATTCGGTACATCAGTTTCATATGATACTTGACAAGTTTCAGGACATGAAAGGCAATTATAAGGCGTGGAACTTAGGTCTTGCCTCTGCACTCGCCTGCTGCGCCTTCACCTTTCTTCTCGGAGGCGGACCTGCGGAAATGATATGTGCATTCTTCGGTGCAGGTATCGGCAATTTCGTAAGGAAGCTCCTGCTTGAAAGGCATATCACTCTTTTTGCCAACGTAGCCGCAGGCGTTGCATCTGCCTGCTGTACATATGTACTTTTCATAAAGCTTGCAGAGATGCTTTTTGATGTATCGGCAGTACATCAGGCGGGATATATCTGCTCCATGCTTTTTGTAATCCCCGGATTTCCTCTTATTACAGGCGGTATCGACCTCTCGAAGCTCGACCTGAGATCAGGCATAGAAAGAATAACATACGCACTCCTTATTATCATAATGGCTACACTCACAGGCTGGGTCAGCGCACTTATTTTCAATTTTCATCCGCAGGATTTCGTTGAATACAAGATATCTCCCCTGCTCCGCTTCTGCCTTATAATGCTTACAAGCTTCTGCGGAGTCTACGGCTTTTCACTTATGTTCAACAGCAAACGCAAAATGGCTGCGCTTGCAGGTGTTATCGGCATGATAGCAAATACCCTGCGTCTTGAACTTATAGATATTTTTTGCATACACGTAGGACTTGCCGCATTTATCGGTGCTCTCAGCGCAGGTCTTATGGCATCCGCAATAAAGCATTGGATAGGATATCCGCGTATAACTCTTACTGTTCCATCGATTGTCATCATGGTACCCGGTATGTTCATGTATAAGGCAATATACTACATTGCCCTGAATGACATATCAACAGGCGGACTTTGGCTCACAAAGGCAATTCTAATCGTTATGGCACTTCCTATCGGACTTATATTCGCAAGGATACTCACAGACAAAAATTTCCGCAAAAGCAGCTGAAAAAAGACCTTCCTTAACGGAAGGTCTTTCTTTTACAGATTTTCATTTTTCAGTGCGTCTATCGTATTATCCTTTCTGATCTTGATCATCGAGAACATCATTGTGGAGAAAACAACAATGAAAACACTGAGAACTGCAACTATAACGGCTGTCCACGGAATAAAGAACTCCGTATCTACTCCTTCATTTACAGCGCGATATATAAGATATGTAACAACTGCCGACACCGGCAGACCATAGAGAAGTGCCTTTGTACCGTACAAAATACACTCAAAATTCAGCATTTTTCTCATGCTCTTAGAGCCCATTCCCACAGACCTGAGCATAGCGAATTCTCTCCTTCTAAGGCTGATATTGGTTGTTATTGTGTTGAATACATTAGCTGCTGCGATAAGTGATATCAATATGATAAATCCGTAAGCAAATACCTTGATAATAATTATCATATTTCTGTTTGACTCAGCCTCATCTGCATAGTTGTACAGCCCATCAGTAGAAAGTCCGTTTTCCTTTAATGAGTTTTTCAGTGCATCATATCCTTCATAAACATCATCAGATTTTATGCAGAATTCAAAATGGTTTACATTATTTTCTTGCTTATCACCATATAGTAATTTAAAACTATTTAACGGGAAAACTATACACTGTGTGTCCGAATAAACGAAAAACGGTCTTTCATCTATAACTTTGCTTATATGTATGGATATATCCTTACTGCAATCTTCTGCAGGCACCTTTATCGAATTATCTTCAGTTACTTCAAAAGCATTCTTATCAACATAAACAGCATTTCCGTCTTCATCGAGCTCGTTGAAATAATATCCATCCATTTTATCATATACACGCGTACCAATATCAAATTCAGAAGCTTTGAACATTTTCAAACGCTTCATTTTCTCAGACTCTCCGTCAAAATACAGTGTATTATCCAGAGCTATACCATTAAGAGTGCTCTTGTCAAAAAATGCATCAGGATCGACATTGCAATCCTTTGCAAACTTTCTGAATGATTCATCATCTACAAAGAATATATCCATATTTTTATAATTCTTTCCGTTTTCTGACGGCATAGATTCTGATCTGTCAAATACAAATCCATCTTTGAGAGCACTGTCATTAATATACTTGCTGTCGATAGATACTGGTATATTATCATATTCGATAAATGTTGAATCGGTGATAAAGTCTGTATTCTTTATGATATCATTGATCTTCTCAGCAGAAATCTCCGTGATCTTGCTTGTATTATACATTGAATAGGTATAATCCATGCCCATAGTATCATGAGTGTCACTGACTGCACTGACAAGATAAGCAGTAAAAGAATAAGCTGATATGAACAGAACTATGCTCATAAAAAGACTGATAACAGTTGCGCGGTACTTCTTTTTGCTGCGCTTGAAGTATTTATGAGCCAGCATACCGGGAAGTCCGAATATTTTGGCAATGAACTTAGGTGTTTTGATATATTTTTTCTGTGTTATATCCGAATTCTGTCTGATAGCTTCAACAGCTGATATCTTAGTTGCTCTTTTTGAAGGTATCCACGCAGATACGGATATGGTGATAAAAGCGATCACACAGGCCGCGATTATAGCAACAGGTGAAACACATACGCGCAGCGGTTCCTGATAGCTGTTATTTGAAAAGGAAACAAATTTGCTTCCGATAGCAAGGAAGGTTATCCACATACCTACAATTCCGACGATTATACCGATAGGGATACCGATTATACTTAATGCATACGCCTCAAATCTGACCATTTTTTTCAGCTGCTTCTTTGTAGCACCAATTGAAGAAAGCAGACCGAACTGCTTTGTTCTTTCCGAAACAGAAATAGAAAAAGCATTATATATGAGCATTATAGAGCCGAACATTATAAGTCCTATAATTATAGCAGCCAATCCGAAAACAACACTGTAGAAGCTGTCATATCTTGACACACCTGTAAGCAAAAGTATCTCACTGTGAGTTCTTCCGCCAATCTCGTTATCCTTTATGAAGTCATATATATCCTTACCATTCTTCATACGGTAATATACACTGACTTCTGTATTATCATCTATATCATCAGCAACAGTAAGTGCTGTATATCCGGGAGCAACATATGGCTCAAAATCAGGACGCTCATAAGTGCCTACAACTGTATATTCTATTGTTTCTTTTACATCAATGTATTCAGATGAAAAAAACAAATTATCATTAGAATCATAACCATATACAGGACAATACTGTGTAAGAACAGCGTTATCATCATAAGCAGCATTTTCTTCTGAATCTATAAATGATTCTGCCGCCTGATCAGAGTCGATCTTTCTGTCACCAACTTCAAGAGTTATCTTATCGCCGTCTTTATAGGATACTCCGCCGTTTTCATCAAGATGATCAGGAATAATTATCTCATTTCTGTTCTGCGGCATACGTCCCGATTTAAGATGGACAGGGATAAGACCGTCTATATTCTCTTCAAAGCCGCATATATAAAGATAAGGCTTGTATTCGTTTATGCTGCCTATTTCCGCATATCCTATATAACTAAGACTGCCTGTACCTGCAACTTTATCCGAGCTTTTTATTTTATTATAAGTATCCACATCACTTTCGCTGACAAGTCCGTGCCACTTTCCGTCAACATACTCATAATAGCTAACTGCATACTTCTGAACAGAAGCGATAGAAGTAGTTACAGCACAAATAAGAGCTGTTGAAAGTATGATACCGATAATAGTTACGATAGTTCTTGTTCTGTTCTTTTTCAGTGATTGTACTGTTACTTTACTGAATACATTCATTTGCGTATCACCTCATCACGAGTGATCTTGCCATCTTCAATAGCAATTATCCTGTCAGCCTGCAATGCGATATTCTCATCGTGAGTAATTATTATAAGAGTCTGATCGTATTTCTGGTTAGAGAGTTTCAGCAGTTCAACTATCTCCTGACTGTTCTTACTGTCAAGATTTCCTGTAGGTTCATCAGCGAGAACAACAGCAGGAGCATTCATCAGTGCTCTTCCTATAGACACACGCTGCTGCTGACCGCCTGAAAGCTGATTTGGAAGATGTTCCTCACGTCCATTAAGCTTCAAAGTTTCAATAAGCTCTTTCAGACGCTTATCGTTGACTTTCTGACCGTCCATAAGAACAGGAAGAGTAATATTCTCTGTTACATTCAATACAGGGATAAGATTGTAGAACTGATAGATGAGTCCCACCTGTCTGCGTCTGAAGATAGCAAGCTGCTCATCATTCTGAGAGTAAACATCATTTCCGTCCATGAACACCTTACCCGAAGTAGGCTTGTCAACACCTCCGAGAATATGCAGAAGAGTTGATTTACCCGAACCCGAAGGACCTATTATTGCAACAAATTCACCTTTTTCTACTGAGAAGCTTACATTGTCAAGCGCACGGACTTCATTTTCGCCGCTTCCGTAAGTCTTGCACAGATTTTCAACTTTTAATATTTCCATATAGACACACCCTTTCTTAGTTTCTGAATACATTCTATCATGTCAAGATGACTATTCAGTGACTTTAAAATAACAAATCTGTCACAAAAGAAAAAGGCAGGAGCACCTGCCTTAAATCGTACCTTTATAAAATCTGATCGTAAACATTGCACCGCCGCTGTAATTCTCGGCTTTTAAAGTGCCGTTCTGTTCCGTGATTATCATACGTGCAAGTGCAAGACCGATACCGAAGCCGCCCTTATCTTCAGAAGCACGTCCCTTATAGAAGCGTTCAAAGATATGCGGAAGGTCCTCAGCGTCGATACCGCTGCCGCTGTCAGTGATGACTATTTCCGAATAAAGCGCATTTTCACTGCCAACGACCTTTATAGTACCTCCGTCGGGAGTATGCTCCATACAGTTCTTTACGATGTTTCCTATAGCCTCACAGCTCCATGCTATGTCACATTCAAGCTCACCGTCAGCCTCGACCACAAGCTCCTGACAATGCAGTTCGATAGGAACTCTTACAGGCATACAAGCCTTTTCGAGGAGCTGCTGCATGGTTATTTTTTCTCCATGGAATTTTACAGTACCTGCATCTATTTTGGACATTTTCAGAAGAGCATTAATGAGCCAGTCGATACGTGAAAGAAGCCCGTAAAGCTTATGAACGGTCTGCTCGCGCTTTTCAAATGATATATCAGGCTCAGCCAACATAGAAACAAGTATATTTATGGAAGTGAGCGGAGTTCTTATCTGATGCGAAACATCAGCAAGAAAATCCGCAAGATATACCTTGTCCTCAATAAGTTTAGACTGCTGTTCACGAAGTCTTACAGTCATTTTATGTATCTCACTCTGAAGCAGTGCAAGCTCACCTTCGTTGTAATCCTCAAGGCATATATTCTCATTTTCATGAAGTATCCTGTCAATATTGTTGGTGAGCTGTGATATCTTTCTGTATCTGAAAAAAACAGTTAAGAAATGTATAGCAGTAAATCCGCTGCACAAACCTATCACAGGAACAAGAAATCTGTCATCATATATCCATACTGCTATAACAGCCGCAAGCGAGAGAATGAGAAAAGCAATGACAGAACGAAAAATTTCAATATTTCTCAAAAGCTTCATCATAAGTCAACTCTGTACCCCATACCTCTTACAGTCTTTATGATCGTTGGATTTTGCGGATCGTCCTCTATTTTTTCTCTCAGACGCTTTATATATACAGTAAGCGTATTGTCATTGACAAATTCTCCTGCTATATCCCATATGGACTCAAGCAGCTTTGTACGTGTCATAACAGCTCCCCTGTTATTAATGAACACAAGGAGCAGTCTGTATTCAAGTGCGGAAAGGAAAAGGTCTTTTCCGTTCTTTGTGGCAGTACCCTTAACAGTATCCACAAGTACATCGCCGAGCTGTGCAACAGTACCCGTACTTCCTGTAAGTCTCAGAATATTCTTGATACGCGAAACCAGTTCACGGGGACGGAAAGGCTTAGCAATATAATCATCTGCGCCGAGGTCGAAACCGGTAACGGTACTGAATTCATCACCTGAAGCTGTAAGGAAAATAACAGGTATACAGGTATTTGCTTTTATAGCTGAGCATACAGCAAAACCGTTTCCCTCAGCAAGAGAAACATCAAGGAGCACAAGATCAAAAGGTTCATTTTCAACCATTTCAAGAGCCTTTGTCTGTCCGTTGGCGTTTTTTACGCTGAAACCTTCTCCCGAAAGGTATTCAGTAAGGTTTGCGATTATTTCCTTATCATCTTCTACAAGCAAAATTTTATTCAAGGCATCACAACTCCGTTCAAATAAACTTAACAATTGTATTATAGCACATAAATGCTGCAAAAGCAAGAAACAAAAAGCAGCACTTATCATGCTGCTTTTTCTTTGTCTTTTTGTAACGGTGAAATATTCACGATAATGATACCTGCGGCAACAAGAACAAGCGCAGCCGCTACCTTATACGGACCTGCGTCACTCTTTTCTGACAATAGCAGATACGAGAGTATTACGCCGAAAACAGGATTCATAAAACCGAAAACCGATATCATTGAAACGGGATTATGTTTCAGCAGTACTCCCCATATTGAAAACGCAGCCGCAGAAACAAATGCAAGATAAACCAGCATAAGAACTGCTTTGGTATTAGTGATCGTTACCCTTCCGCCTGCAATATAACCGATGGCAGTCATAAAAATGCCGCCTATAACGAACTGCCAGCCGCTTAGCAGCACAGTATCCTCTGTGCGAGAATAGCGTTTGATAAGTCCTGCTGAGAACGCATAGGACAGCGCGGACAGGAACACAAATCCCTCACCCGTAAATCTAAAACCTCCGCCGATACCGCTTAGATTAATAAGAACTACTCCCGAAAAACCGATAAGACAGCCTGCTATTTTACGTAAGGTGAGCTTCTCGGTACGAAATACCAAAGCAGCTACAATAATAGACAGAAACACATTTGAAGCCGTAATGACCGAGCTTTTCATGCCTGTGCTCCTTGTAAGTCCGATATAGAAAAATGTATATTGCAGTATAGTCTGAAAAAGTGACAGCTTTGCAGCTTTAGGAAATGAACTTTTTTTCGCAACAAGAGGCTTTCTCTCAATGATACTGCCGATAACGAGCGCAAGTATCCCTGCGAGAGTAAATCTAAGTCCCGCATACAATATCTGTGCAGCAGTATCATCTGAGGATATATGGGAATATCCGCAGCCAAGCTTTATGCACGGGAAAGCACTTCCCCACAGCAGACAGCACAGCATAGTCAGTGGCAGCACAACTATCTTTTTAGTAAGTAAAGGCTTTTCACTCATATGACTCTATACCTCTTAAAATACCCGTTTTTTCAGCTTCGACCATGAGCTGCCTGCATTTTTCATTCATAGTACCAAAGCTTTTCAGCGTACAAACAGCATTTCCGCAGCTTCTCATAAGTTCCAGTGCTTCCTTATATTTCTCATCTGAAACAGCTTCAAAAGCCTGCTCCGATACAAGCTCCGAAGCAAGAGCAGCTGCAACGGGATATTCGACATCATTTTCGTGGATTATACCTGCCGCAAAGGCGATACCCTTTCGGCGCAGACTTCGGTACAAAGCGATCGCGCTACCGCCTCCTCCTATAACGAACACCTCGGGAGGTGAAGAGAGCTTTCCAAGCTCAGGTGAACCGTAGGCTTCGCAGAAGCTTCCCTTTTCAACTCCGTAAAGCTCCTCAATACAGCCTCCCGAGAATATTTCCTGCGGAGTACCTGTGCGATAGATACCTTTACCCTTGATACATATGATAGTATCGGAAACGCGCTGAGCCAGCTCCAGCTCGTGGAGCGACATGATAACGGCTATATGACGCTCATCGGCAAGCTTTTTCAGTATCTTCATAAGCTCCAGCTTATACTTTATATCAAGAAAAGTGGTAGGCTCATCGAGTATAAGAATATCAGGCTCACGGCAGATAGCACCTGCAAGCATTATCCTCTGACGCTGACCGTCGCTTATCCTGTCGAAGTCACATTCAGCGATATCCTCAGCATCAACGAGCCTGAGTGCTTCTCTGACCTTTTCCCTGTCCTTATCAGACAGCACTCCCAGCCTGCCCGTATAGGGATAACGTCCTGTCTCAACAACGTCTATGCACCGCATATATTCGGTCTTTACCCTGCCTGTGAGAAGCACCGATACCGACCTTGCAAGCTGATTGCCGCTGAAATCTTCAAGCTTGTCTTTTCCGATATAAACAGCACCGCCCAAAGGACTGAGCTGTCGGCAGATAGTTTTCAGTATAGTTGATTTTCCTGCACCGTTAGGACCTATGAGAGTCAGTATCTTACCCTGCTCCGCATTTATCTCCACGCCCTCAACAATGACCTTTTTGGCATAACCTGCCGAAAGAGCTTTTGTACTCAGCATTATCTCATTCATTTCCGCCTCTCCTTTCCTTGTGAAGAAGCATATATATAACAACAGGCGCACCGAATACAGCAGTTACTGTACTGATACTCAGCTCTGTTGGAGCAAAAAGCGTCCTCGTTATCAGGTCACACAGCAGACAGAATACCGCACCTCCGAGAAAACAGGCAGGCAGTATACGTATAGGCTTTGCCGTACCAAATCCGCTTTTAATGATATGTGGAACTGCAACACCCACAAAGGAAACAGGACCTGCAAAAGCTGTAACGCAGGCGGAAAGCACACTTGAAAGCAGTATGAGAGAAGCTCTGAAAGCTTTGATATGTACTCCCGAATTTACCGCATATTCCTCACCCAGCTGATAAGCGTTCATAGGCTTTGACAACAGAAAAGCAAGTACACATGCAGGAAAAACTATAGCTGCCGAAGTAATTACATCGCCTTTTCCGATACCCGAAAAACTTCCCATTGACCAGTTATGCAGATTAACGATATTAGAGTCGTCAGAAAAATTCACCACAAGCTCAGTAATAGCCGAGCATATATAGCCTATCATTACACCGCACACAATAAGCACGGACATACGCTTTACCTTACCCGATATGAGCAGAATTATCCCCATTGATATCATTGAACCCACAAATGCCGCCGTTACCATGCCGAATGAATTCACAGCAAAGCCCTGTGACAATGAGAATACCATGAGCAGTGCCACCATAAGCTTTGCACCTGATGATATACCGAGGATATAAGGACCTGCAATAGGGTTTGCAAAGAAATTCTGAAGTAAAAATCCCGAGACTGACAAAGCCCCTCCGAGGATAACAGCCGCAGCAGTACGAGGAAGTCTCAGTCCTGTTATTATATTGTACGCAGCTTTATCCGTATCAGGCTCGCGGAGCGCATTTATCATTCTATGAACGGATATATCCGCACTTCCTGCACAGATATTCAATACAGCAAGAAATATAAGCATAACGGTGAGGATAATATATCCCCATATCATACGCTGCCGCTGAACTTTCATTCATTATCACTCCAGACGATACATAAAATTCATTTTGTCATCAGCTTCACCCTTGAAAACGCTGTGAAACTCCTTTATCATATCAGCAGCACCTGTTGTCTGCTGATAAATATTCTTTTCCGTACACCAGACCTCACCGTTTTTCACAGCCTTGAAATCCCTGAGCAGAGGATATTTTTTTATAATATCATCTATACTTGCGACACTTCCTGTGATATCGCTGTTATAGAAAATAATATCAGCATCACACGCCTTCTCATAAAACGACTCAGGCTGAATAGTCATTGAAGAAAGTGCGTTCTCATCAGTTTTCAGGTCATCATTGGTAAAAATGTACTCTCCCCCTGCCATTCTCATCATTTCGGGAACGTAATCCGAGGGCTTGCGGACTACCACACCGCCTGCGGAGTTGATATAGAAAAACGCAGCTTTTCTGCCTGTATTTTCTTCCGTGAGTATTTCTTCTATCTGCTTTGTCTTATCATCAAACAGCTTCTGCGCCTGCTCCTCGCAGTTAAAGATAAGCCCGTAAAGCTTTATCCACTCCATTCTGCCGAGAGGGTCTTTTTCATAGCTTGACCTCTCCACAAGAACAGGTATACCGAGAGCTTCTATCTGCTCCTTGACTTCAGGACTGTGATATATCATAGTAGATTCAACAGCAAGACCACATTCCTCTTCGAGGAGAGCCTCATAATCAGGCGCACTGTACTTGCCGATATATGTTATATCGCCGCTGTCTATCCTGTCACGGATACTCTGCAAGCTCCAGTCATCATACTTTGTGGAAGTCATGGTCACATCATCAAGCGCACCTGCCCCGTCAATAAGGTCCATAGCAGAAGAAGCTGCATTATACACATTATCCACGGGCTGCTGAATAACTACAGCATCACCTGCCGACTTCGGAGCTTCACTGTTCTCAGGCACTATAACATATTTGTCATCAGCAATAGTTACAAGTACACAGTCGTTGTCGATATACTCCGCTGAAAACTGCTGAGCATATTTCAGCTCCAGCATTTTTCCACCGTGAGAAACAGCATCTGTACTTTTTTTACTGCCGCAGCCAACAAGCAAAACTAAAGCAGCAGCTCCGCAAAATACACGTTTAAGCATTTTATTCGGTTATTGTGGAAGAATCAAAGAAAAGAGTATACTCTATCTCGTGGGGAGTACTCATAGCTGTAGTATCAGCCTTGACAGGCATTTTGTAGTCAAAGCCTGTAACAGGTATCTCAAATATAGAAAATTCCTCTGTACTTACAGGAAGTATCTTCTCATCGCCGACTATCATGTAATCGTACTTGTTGCTGCTCCAGATAATTTCAGCAGCAGCCTTACCGTCCTTTACAGTAAGCTTTGCAGGCGAAACAACAGATGCTTTTCCCGAGCCGCCCTCAAGCTTTACATCTACATTGTATTCTCCGTCCTTTATGCCGAGAGACTCAACAGTATTATATCTGCTTTCAGAGAAAGCCTCATCAGGAAGTGAATCAGCGCGGAATACAAGCTTTCTGTCGTACCACTGTTCCTTGCGCTTGCTGAAAGCAGCACAGTCAATCTCCTTGTCAAGGGCTTCAACAGGAACAGTGAAAGCCACTACATCGCCGCTCTCCTCTGCATTGATGTAATCGCTTTCGGAAGCCTTTGCTGCATCTTCGCCTGTACCCATGAATAAATACTCATAGCCGCTTCCGCTCATAGTCATTTTAGCTGTCATCTTACCGTCTGCAACTGTAAGCTTACATTCGGTTATCTTGAACATTGACGAGCTTGAATCAACATTTATATCGTACTCACCGTCTTTGAGTTTGTCAGCAGCAACAGCCACCATGCCCTCATATCCGACTTCCTGCTGAGGTGCAGTGACCTGTTCGGTAGTAGTCTCAGCTTCGGTCTCGGCAACAGTAGTAGTTGTTTCCGCTTCTGTTGTAGTCTCAACAGCAGCAGTTGTAGTCTTTGCCTCATTTGAAGAAGTTTTTTCCTTATCGCCGCATGAAGTAAGTACAGCAGCAGACAATAAAAGTGAGATCAGTGCGATTTTTTTATACATAAAAATTACCTCTTAGTGAAGCAGCCGACATAAAGTCGGCTGCGGTCATAATTTTACTTATATTATTACTTTACAGAGTCGATAGCCTTCTGAGCGTGTTCAACGTATATCTTCTGGATATCTTCGTTCTCACCGAGACCTCTCAGCACACACTCAACGTCATAACCCTCAGCAAGGAATATGGACTTCCATGAATCCTCTTCATCGCCTGCCATATCATTGTTAGCGTGGTCGCCTGCAACAACCATAAGCGGCTCAAGGACTACCTTCTTGTAATTGCCTTCCTTTACCTTTGCAAGAACATCTTCAACTGAAGGAGTTGCCTCAACAGTTCCTACATAGTAATTCTTGAAGCCGTCAGCTGTAAGGAGATCCTGCATCTTCTGATATACAGCATTTGACTCAGCTTCTGTACCGTGACCCATGAAGCAGATAGCAGTCTCTCCGTCATCATACTCCTTTGTCCATTCTGTGATAGCCTTTTCTACCTTAGCAAAGTCGTCATCGCTTGTAAGAAGCGGCTCGCCGATAACTACCTTGTCGAAAGCATCTGAGTATTCAGCGATCTTTCCTGTAACTTCCTCATACTCAAGACCGTTCATAAGGTGAGTAGGCTGAACAACGAGAGTCTTTACCTTATTGTCAACAGCTCTTTTAAGAGCAGCATCTATATCATCAATGAGAATACCGTCTCTCTTATTAACATGATCTATAACGATATTAGCTGTGAAACCGCGGCGTACAGAGTAATCAGGGAATGCCTTTTCGAGAGCATTCTCGATAGCACCGATAGTAAGACGGCGGCTGTCGTTGAAGCTTGTACCGAAGCTTATAACGAGGAGCTCACTGTCACCGATCTCGTCCTGATTTCTGATGTTATCAAGTGAAGCATCGCCTGTATCGTAGTTCTCCTCATCGTCCTCTTCCTCAGCCTCAGTAGTTGTTTCAGCTTCTGTTGCTTCGGTAGTATCAGCATCAGTTGTTACAGCAGTTGTAGTAGCTTCTGTTGCAGCGTTATTACCACTGTCCTTCTTTTCGCTGTCACCGCATGAAGTGAAGCAAGCAGCAGTAAGTGTAAGTGCAGCAGCGGCTGCGATCATTCTTCTCATTTTCATTTTCTTTTCCTCCTGTTTTTTCAGGAGACATAGGTCGTGCGCAAAAAAACCTTCCGCTCAGGCAGAAGGCATCAAAATAAACCCGTTAACTTTACGGGCAGCAATGGTACGATCAATGCCTCGTGATCCTGGGAATTATCCCATGTACCGATAAGCGGCAGGTTTCCTGACTTACAGGCAATAGCACATTTTTCTGCCTTCCCGTTTTTACACAGTGGCTGTGCGTGAGCACATAGAAAAATGCTGTCTGATTACAGTGACGAGTTCGTTCAGGTTTCGCACCTGCTTCCCTTTTACCCTTCCGTACCGAAGCTGGAAGGCACCGTTTACCTTATTTCATTTAAATTATCAATGAATACAAGTGACATTATAGCACAGATTTTCCATAATTCCAATAGTTTGGTTCAAAATCGTAACTTTTGACAAAAAAAGCTCATTCTTTTACAAAAAAATATATGCAAGAGCCCACGATATGAATATTTACACTATATGTAATAGTTTGAATACTTTTGTACACTTCTTATCCATTGACACTTTGACTAAAAAAATGCTATAATTATATAAACATTTCTATGTTTGGAGGGTATTAAAATGAAATTGAAAAAGTTAATATCAGCAGCTGTCTCAGGCTGCATATTCTTGTCGGCTTTCACAGGACTGAACTCTTTTGCAGCAAATCAGCGTGTATCCGTACATGATCCTTCCATAGTCAAGGATAACGGTACTTATTATGTATTCGGCTCACATATCGAAGCTGCCAAAACAACGGACCTGAAGAACTGGAGACGTTTCTCAAACGGCTATGCTACCACAAATAATGTGGAGTTCGGCAACCTTTCTCAAAACCTGAAGAAAGCCTTTGCATGGTCAGGTGAAGACCTTGAGGACTGCGCAGGCGGATTTGCCGTATGGGCACCTGACGTGGTATGGGATGCAGACTACATAAACTCTGACGGCAGCAAAGGCGCGTACCTTATGTACTTCTGCACCTCCTCAACATATATGCGTTCCGTAATAGCTTATGCCGCAGCCAAGAATATCGAAGGACCGTACACCTTTGTGGAAACACTCATCTATTCAGGCTTTACAAATAATGACGCATACGTAAAGAGCACAACAAAGAACGTCAACAAAAAGTACACTTCAACGAATATAGATGAGCTTATTGCCGCAGGACAGGTAAGCTTCAATAACAGCTGGTTCAGGAACAACGACTTCAACAACCAGCTTTTCCCAAACGCCATCGACCCTACCATATACTATGATACGAACGGAAAGATGTATATGTGCTACGGCTCATGGTCAGGCGGTATCTTCACCCTTGAAATAGACCCGAAAACAGGACAGTGCATACACCCGAAAACAGGCACTACCTCTGACGGCCGAATGGTGGACAGCTACTTCGGTACGAAAATATCGGGAGGCTACGGCAAATCAGGTGAAGGACCTTTCATCGAATACAACGCAGATACAGGCTACTATTATTTATGGGTAACATTCGGTGGACTCACTTCGACAGGCGGATATAATATGCGTGTATTCCGCTCTGCATCGCCTCTCGGACCGTTTACCGATCCCGCAGGCAGACAGGCAGTCCTCCCCACAAATCCCAATCTTGACTCCACAGGTCTTAAAGTCATGGGCAACTACAAATTCAGCTCACTGAGCAAAGCTTACATGGCTTGCGGACATAACTCCGTACTCCGCGATGATGACGGCAAATGGTATCTTGTATATCACACCCGATTTGACGACGGCGCAGAATTCCACGAGGTACGTGTACACTCCATGTACTTCAACGAAGAAGGCTGGCCTGTTGTAGCACCATACGAATACGCAGGCGATGAAATATCCGCATCGGGCTACGATGACTCCAACATTATCGGTGACTATGAATTCATCAAACATGGTACTTCCACAGACGGAAAGATAATAAACTACAGCAGCATAAAGCTAAATTCCGATGGTACAATAAGCGGTGCAGTTACAGGAAAATGGTCACAGTCACAGGAGAGCTCGGCTGCCGAGATAACTATAGGCGGTCAGAAATACAGCGGTTACTTCCTTGCAGCCAGGGACGAAAACGGCAAGAAAGTAATGTCATTCACCGCAGTAGGCAGCAATAATCAGACCATATGGGGCGTACAAACGAAAGAATTTAACGGCAAGGAGCGTCAGGTCGGTATCCCCGACTACACCGACAAGGACTCAAAGATAGTCTATTCCACGGATTTTCTGCTGCCAAGCAGCTATATCCCCTATATTTCAAGTACGGAGCTACATTCCGACGTATCATATTATATCATCAACCGCAACAGCGGCAAGGCTGTTGATCTGCCAAACGGAAGCCTTGATATCAGCACTAATATACAGCAGTGGGAATTCAACGGCAGCTGGGCACAGCAGTGGAAGCTCACAGCTATCGATGAAAAGTATTTCTATATACTTTCAGCAGGCGATGAGCACAAATGCATCGGACTTGCCGAAAATTCAAACGGTGACGGCGTGAACATTGAATTGCAGGAGTTCACAGGCGCAGAAAATCAGAAATTCATGTTAAAAAAGCAAGGCTCATACTACGGTATTGTTACCGCTTATTCCAATGAAAAAAGCGGTTTTGACGTATATGAATGGTCAAAGGAAAACGGCGGAAACATCAATCAATGGGAATACAGAGGCGATGACTGCCAGCTGTTCAGCCTTGAACCCGTTCACCCTGCCGTAGCTGACGGTTCATACTCCATACGTGACACTTCATCAGACTGCCTGTACAATTCTTCAGACAGAGAATTCGGTTTAGACAGCTATATGCAGATTCATGAAATAAACGGCGACTCATTAAATCACGCAGACGACCATATCTGGAAATTCACCAAGCTTGATGACGGCAGCTATACAATTATAAACAAGTACGGTGATGCACTCACATCTGACAGTGCAGGAAATATCACCACAAAGGAATACAATGCCGAAAGCTCACAGAAATTCAAAGTCACCTGCAATAAAGACGGCTCATATTCACTTGTACAGAACGAAAAATGCGTTACTGTTATCAGTGATTCTTCCGCACTCAACTACCGTCTTGAAGAATACAAGGGCACTGAAAACCAGAAGATAATACTCTCTCCCGAAAAAGCGCGTACAGGCGATGTGAATTACGATACAGACGTAACCGTTGCAGACCTTGTAATGCTCCAGAAATTCCTGCTGAAAAACGAACCTGTAACAAGCTCTGCATATGCAGATATAAACTATGACGGAGTTGTTGATATCTTCGACAGTATCGGACTAAGAAAGCTTCTCATAATCAAATAACCGATCTCAGCGCAGTTGCAAGCCATAAACTTGCCGCTGCGCTTATTTTTTACAAAATACAAATAATTCATTTTAACTTGACATTCTATGTGAAAGTGTGTAAAATATTAATAAGTAGGTCTATTTGACCTGCTAAAGAGAAAAAATTACGGAGGTTAATATGGATCCAAGACAAAACAGACCGCAGAACAGACGTAAAAACGTCACATCCGGCGGAAATGGAGCACATAGACGCGGCGACGGACTTGGCACAGGTCCTGTCGGTTCGGGAAGCTATTCAGGCGGATCAACAGGCGGCGGTGGCGGCGTAAAGAGAGCAGCTGCCGGCGGCGGCGGAATAATGACGCTCCTTATAATCGGTTTCCTTTTATTTAAATTTATGGGCAGCGGTGCAGGCGGCGGAGGCGGCAGCAACAGCGGCGGTTCAGGCGGAGCCGGAAATCTCCTCGGCTCACTCTTAGGCGGCGGTTCAGCACCATCAGGCTTTGATTTCAGCACTGAAGATACAGCCACAGGAAGTGCTACAAGCGATACCGCAGTAGATACATCTGTTGCAACAGGTTCAAGAGAGAAGCGCACAGTTATCAAGGGCAACAACGAGGACGTTGTAACTATAATGATATATATGTGCGGTACCGACCTTGAATCAAAATACGGTATGGCTTCTTCCGATATGCAGGAAATGGCAAGTGCTTCCTACGGTGACAACGTAAACGTTATCGTGTACACAGGCGGCTGCTCAAAATGGAAGTCAACAGGTATAAGCAATAAAGTCAACCAGATTTATCAGATAAAGAACGGACAGGTCATGAGGCTTTCCGATGATGAAGGCTCTAAGGCAATGACTGATCCTAACAACCTTGCATCATTCATACAGTACTGCTCAAAGAAATTCCCTGCTAACAGAAACGAGCTTATCCTCTGGGATCACGGCGGCGGATCAGTTACAGGCTACGGCTACGATGAGAAGAACAAGAGCAGCGGTTCAATGAGCCTTGCAGGTGTTAATCAGGCACTAAAGAGCGGCGGAGTTAAGTTCGACTTCGTTGGCTTTGACGCTTGCCTTATGGCAACTGCAGAAACTGCACTCATGCTCAACGAACACGCTGATTACCTTATCGCATCTGAGGAAACAGAGCCGGGTATCGGCTGGTACTACACAAACTGGCTCACAAAGCTTGGCAGCAATACTTCCATGGCAACACTTGACATTGGCAAGAATATCGTAGACGATTTCGTTTCCGAGTGTGCAAAGAAGTGCAGAGGTCAGAAGACTACTCTTTCTGTTATCGACCTTGCTGAATTCTCAAACACAGTACCAAAGGATCTCAATGCTTTTGCAAAGTCTGTGAGCACAAAGATCTCAAACGACGAGTACAAGGATATCTCAAACGCAAGATATTCTACCCGTGAGTTTGCCGAAAGCACACGCATAGATCAGGTAGACCTTGTAAACCTTGCAGAAAACGTAGGAACTCCAGAGGGTAAGGCACTTGCTGAAACTCTGAAAAAGGCAGTCAAGTACAACCGTACATCTACAAACATGACTAACGCATACGGAGTATCTATCTACTTCCCTTATCAGCGTACATCATATGTCGATACAGCCTGCAATACATACAATCAGATCGGTATGGACTCTGAGTATTCAAAGTGTATCAAGCAGTTTGCTAAGCTTGAAACAGGCGGACAGGTCGCAGCAGGCGGCACAGGTTCAGCACTCAGTTCACTCTTCGGTCTGGGCGGTTCATCAGGTTCATCAGGCAGCTCTGATATGATCGGTTCACTTCTCTCCAGTTTCCTTGGCGGCGGAAGAAGCATAGCAGGTCTTGACAGCACCAACACAGAATTCATGAAGGATACTGATGTTGACGACACAGCAGAGTACCTTTCAACTCACTACTTTGACGCATCAAAGCTCACATGGGAAAAGCAGAACGATTCTTATACCATGAAGCTTGCTGACAATCAGTGGGAAATGGTTCACAAGCTCGACCTTAATATGTTCTACGATGACGGTCAGGGTTACATCGACCTTGGACTCGACAACATCTACGACTGGACAGAAGAGGGCGACCTTATAGCTGATACAGAAAAGAACTGGCTCTCTATCAACGGAAACGTTGTAGCATACTATCACACCGATACAACAAACAGCGGTGATGATACTATCATTACAGGTTATGTACCTGCTTTACTCAATGGTGAGCGTGTAAATCTCATAATCGTATTCAATAACGCTAATCCAAACGGCTTTATCGCAGGAGCTTCAACAGACTATGTTAACGGTGAAACAAACGCTGTAGCAAAGAACCTTACAGAGCTCAGTGTTGGCGACAAGCTTGATTTCATCTGTGATTACTATGATTACGATATGAATTATCAGGACAGCTACATGATCGGCGAGCAGGTAACAGTTTCAGACAATATGACAATTAGTAATACAGACGTAGGATCAGGCGCGTGCCATATCCTCTATCGTTTCTCTGATATTTACAATCAGGATTACTGGTCAGAGCCTATCGTTATCAAATAAAACGCAAAGAGCAGCTTACAGGCTGCTCTTTTTATCGCAATGATATTGTAAAAAAATAAAATTATTATTTTATTGATATTTTTACTTGACATCGCCGCTCATTTGAGGTATAATATTAATACTGTCCGAGGTGTGGCTCAGTTTGGTAGAGTACTACGTTCGGGACGTAGGGGCCGCAGGTTCAAATCCTGTCACCTCGACCAAAAGGCGGTATATCATCAAAAGTATACCGCTTCATATTATGCCGCTGTGGTGGAATTGGCAGACACAAGGGACTTAAAATCCCTCGGTAGCAATATCGTACCGGTTCAAGTCCGGTCAGCGGCACTACAAGCTGAGCCAGCTTGACCGCAGACGCGTTGTCGCTCGCAAGCTCGCTCATTTTTTATGTTCCTTACTCGCACATCGCTTACGGCACTATTATCCATTCTGTACAATTAACATATAGACGTCGATCAATCGACGTTTTTTTAATTTTTATGCCCCTGCACTTGATGTGCAGGGGCATTTTTCGTTACATACAATTAATTATCATATAAGTATTCAGTTTATTTCAAGCAGTATCTTCTGTATAGCCTGAGCATCGCCCACTGTCAGTCCGTCGCCGTCCATGTCAGCATTTGCCTTGCCCTGTGCTGTCAGGTGAAGCTCTGCTGTACCGTTTTCGCCGTATTTATTAGGATTTGCAAGTGCCTGCATGATAAGTACTACGTCTGACATATCACGCTCACCGTCACAGTTTGCGTCGCCTTTTACATTAACAGTAGCATACTCCCAGTATACCTTTTCGCCGTTGATAATGTGTACGAGGGTGAAGAGCTCATGGCTGATACCATTCTGCTCAGCAAATTCCAGCATCTGCTTCTTCTGGTCAGTCGTTACATTTTCAACTACATATTCAATAATGAGAGGCGGATAGTAGCTTGGATACTCTGCACTTGTCAGGCACTTTGCATCAAGACCATTGTCCTCAATATACTTGTTCAGCTTATCCATTGCTTCCTGTACTTCAGCAGAGACTGTTGTAGTTGTTGTTATAGGTACATCTTCAGGAAGTGTTGTAGTTGTTGTTACCTGTGTATCATTATTTTCTTTCGGCGGATCAGAACAAGCTATGTAATCGTAGTAGAAGCCTGCAAAATATTCATTGAACTGAACATAGTTCCAAGCCGCATACATACTATTATCCGCCTGAGCTGTTATAGGTATGATCTCAAAAGCACAGTACTTAGTGTAACCTTCGCCTTTATCTACAGTTAAAGCTCCTCTCTGTTTTATTCCTCTCTGTTTTATTGCAAACATATCTGTCGGAAGTCCCATTTCTTCGATGATCTTGTCATCTTCCCAGCATACCTTGTAATCTTCTGCAAGAGCTTCATTTGATACAGGGAACGGATTAGCTTCAAGAAGAACCCATACTCTTCCGATCTTATTCATTTGTGCCATATCATCTTTTGACCATAACCTGTATTTCATACCATCTGTCATTTCATTTTCGGCAAACAGAGCCTTGAATTCATCAAGTGACATTCCTCTGATGTCATCGAATGTGATATCAGAGTCGGTAGCATCGACAGCTGTATATCCTAACTCCTCGGCTGATACATATTCAGACTGCTTTATGACACTTCCCTTGATACGGTCTGTACCTGCTATCTTGTATATCTGCTCGGGAGTTAATGAGCATCTCAGAGCTGTTCCTGTAAAGTTCGCCTCTGAAACGTCAATTCCTATAAAATCGCAGACTTCTTTTGTTTTAGCAGCATAAGCTTCCTCATACTTCTTCTGTGAAAGATCATTTTTATAAGCCCCAACCATTTCGTTGATCTCTTCTTCTGAATATACTGATGCATCCAGTGTGGTTTTATATTCCTCAGTGGCTTTGTTTACCCTTGGAATAATTATAGAATAATCGATCTTGAATGTACACCACATCATTACGTCTATCTTTTCAAGTCCTGCATCAATGTCTTTTTTCAGTTCCTCTGAAATCCTGATGTTCTCCTCCGCTTCACTCGTCTGAACTGCAACAGTCTGCTGTTCAGCTGCAAAAGCAGTAAATGGAACAGTTATACAGCTTGCCAGCATTGAAGCTGTCAGCAAAATATTGATCATTTTTTTCATACTAAGACCTCCTTTAAAAAGTGTCGTAAAATTTTACGCTATCGGATAAGAATGTTTTGAATGTATCCGATGTACTTATTTGCCTTTTCACTAATTAGTCGCAGCTTTCATATCCCAAATCGCAGTTTTTTCAAAAAAACTTTTCAAGCTGCGAAAATTATGTTATAATAACCATACCGACAGCTTTGTTATTGTACATATATTACAAATCTCAAAATTCCTTTTACAGGTATGCGATTTTGACAGCTTTTTATACGACTAATTAATAGAAGAAATGTATACACAGTTGAATTTCACGATCATTTTTTGAAGGGAGAATACTATGAAAAACGGTGCTGAATGTTACAGCCGTTTTCTCTCAGGAGATAAAAAAGCGATCGAAGAAATAATCCGCGATTACAAAGATGGACTTATTTTTTACCTTTTCAGTATAGTCGGTGATATCCACACTTCGGAAGAACTGACTATAGATACATTTATCAAGCTTTTTTCCGAACAGCCTAAATTCAAGGGTGAGGGAGCTTTCAAGACATGGCTCTATGCCATAGGAAGGCATACTGCTCTCGATCATATAAGAAAGAGTTCAAAACGCCGTGAAGTCCCACTTGAAGAAGCAGCTGATATCTCAGGTGAAGAAAGCATTGAGCAGAGCTATATTAGTGACGAGGAAAAGATCAGGCTGCGCAGAACTATAAACAGGCTAAAGCCTGAATACAGTCAGGTATTGTATCTTATTTACTTAGAAGGTTTCGATCACGATGAAACGGCAAAGATAATGAAGAAATCTAAAAAGCAGGTCATCGATCTGCTGTACCGTGCCAAAGGCGCATTGAAAAAACAACTGGAAAAGGAGGGATATTCGTATGATGGACTATAAAGAAATGGCTGAAATAGTCACTAAGGAAGTCGATGCCATTCTTGAACGCAAGCGTATACGTTCAATGCGTATCAAACGGGTATCTCTGACTGCTTCGGGACTTTGTGCCGCTGTACTGGTCTGCTTCGGAGTATGGAAACTCCGTCCTTCTCTCGAAAATAAAAACAACTTTGATGATACCAATATAGTTATAACTACCGTGACAACAGCTGAAACTACAGTAACATCCACACAGACTACTCCCCCACTGACGACAGCAACTAAGACGGAAACGACAGCCTCTTCCGCAAAAACAACTTCTATTTCAACAAAAGCTGCGGAGACAAAAACAACTGCTGCAAAAGCTACTGCGGCAGTTCCTATAAGGACGACAATTCCTTACAGAACAACTTCACTTCCTGTAACAACGAGAAAAGCTACAACAACCACAGCTGCTTTAACGACAGTTTCTCCCCCAGTGTCAACAACTGCGACTGCTGCCCAGACATCAACTACAGGCAAAGTCCACGTAACGACTGTATCGCCGACAACAGGAGTTTTCGTAGTCACCACAGAACCTGTCACAACTGATGTTACAACACCACCCGGAGGAATAACCGATCCACCGCCCAATAAGAATACTATGACCGAGATATTCCTTGCTTCAACTGCCACAATCGAAATAAAGAAGAACGGTACTTACGTTGACTACGAAAAGCATAACACCCTTATAGAAAACGAAAGGATAGGCGACTTTATCAGTTTGGTATCATTAAAAATGATACACCCTGACGGAACAAGGCAAATAATATCAATGGGTGTATACACTATAAAAGATGTGGATATGGAAGAAGCCGTTGCTTTAAGACTGGTAAACGAATACAGCTTTACCGAAGGATACTACCTGTTCACCGATCCGAACTATCAGAAAAACGATAACTGAACAGCAAAAAGCCCACTCGAATGAGTGGGCTTTCGTTTCTATGAACCGTCATCTTCTTTTCTGTAATTATAGTTTCTGAATTCAAAATATTCATCGGTATCATTCAGCCTTACAGCAACAGCCTGTTCGGAACTTCTTCCTTTTATCTCATAAACTTCCATTGTCTGCACTATTTTATTTTTATTTGTAATATATATCGTTACTCTTGCCTTGCGGATAAAATCTCCTATTTTGATTTCTACTGCGCTTGTTGGATTACTTTCGGCAGTACCCTTATCATATCGTACATTATCAAGGCTTACGCTTACGGGGTATAACTTGAATAATGAATTGATATCGGTTGGCATGACCGAAGTCGAAGTAGTAACAGGCTTGATAACAGGTTCTTCTGTCACACGAGTGCTTACCGTTGAGATTATAGTGGAATTAGCGGAAGTTTTTTTAGTTGTAACAGGCCCTACAGGTATGTCTGCAATCGTAGTTTTTACAGTAGTCCACCCATCTTCTAAGCTCTCATTTACTACCGATGTGATCATATGGGCGATCTCTTCTCCCGACCATGATGTAGTTGAAGTCGCTATCGGAACCTCCGTAGTATTGCTATATACCGTGGTATGTGTTATTTTTTCAGTCGTCTTAGCTGTAGTCCTGCGAGTAACGGTATTATTCACAGCAGTTGTTCCTTGAACCGAAGTTTTTGCGGTTACAGCATCCGCTGTTTCCGTACTTTTGGCAGTAGTTTTTATAGTAGTGACCACATTTGCAGTCACTGTAACAGTTGTATTTTCAGCTGTCGGAGCAGCTGTAGTTACAGTATCAGTCGGAGCTTCCGTAGTGATAACAGTATTAGAGTCATCAAAGCTGTTGTCAGGCTTATTGATCGACGGCAGTATCTTCCATACGCCGAAGCAGACTATCAGCACCGCACAAAGTCCCGATACTGCATAGGAGATATGACGTATCTTAGCTGCTTTTTTCTGACGCTGCTCTAATATCTCATCGCCCTTTTCAAATATTCGCTCGGCGATCTTCAAGGTCTTTTTGTCATATTCCCTCATATCTGAAGCCCTCCTTTTCTAAGATATTCCGTAAAGACTCCTTTGAACGATAGAGAAGATTTCTTATTTGTCTCTCCGATCTGCCCATTATCTTAGCCGTTTCAGTGTTGCTGAAATTCTCGAAATATATAAGATACAGTACCTGTCTGTAATCATCGTTCAGCTTTTCCAATGCTCTGAGGAGATGTTTTTTGTCCTCATTTTTGATATAATCCTGCTCTATATCCTCCCTGTCCGCCACCTCATAAAAGTCATCAACAGGCACTTCATCAAGCTTTGAGGCTTTTCTGATATGGTCGATCGCAGTATTCCTTCCTATAGAATAAAGCCATGATCTGAACGAGGACTTCCCCGAGAATTTCGGTTTGTCCACATAAAGCTTCAGAAAAGTCTCCTCCGCAATTTCCTCAGCAAGGCAGAAATCGCCTGTAATGCTGTTGATAAACAGAACCAGTCCGCGGCGGTAGTTCTCTATTATATCAATAAGAGCATTTTTATCACCATCAAGGAAACGGCGGTAGCTACTTGCACCGTTATCCATATTAAACTCCTTTCGCAGGCGCATTTTCTGTGCCCGTTTTGGTTTAGTGATATGTCTCTTCATATATAAGTCGTAAAAAAAGAGAAAATGTCTCACCTAAATTATAAATTTTCCGAAAAAATTTTTCAACGTATATTTTCTGAATTTTTTTGGAAAAAGGGTGAGACAAAACGCAGATTTTTACGACTTATTAGTGAAAACAAAAATCACGCCTTATAATTTTATTTAAGGAGGTCTTATTATGAAAAAGAAGATAATGTCAATTATAGCAGCTGCGGCTATGGTATTCGGCGGAGCTTCCGCACTTCCTGCAAATGCTGACTCCCCCAATCTTGTTGAAACAGCTGCAAAATCATTCAGTTACAAGGGTATGACCTTTGATGAAGCTGTTCAGGACATCTCAGGAAATTACGTATGGCTGAGCGGCGGCAAGGATAAAGCAACTCCCGACTGGAGATTCAACCGCTCTCTTGTTACACTTGACGAAAACAACAAGTTCCACATTATTAATATAGAATCTGTTGTTACAGCTATAAAAGTGGAAGAAGGAACGGTGCTCCCATATGATGATATCAAGGCAGCTGTTGAATCCGAGAACCTAAAAATGCCTACTTTCCGCAAGAACGGCAAGGAATATGAGATAATCAGTGCTGTATCAAGAGAAGCCTATGACTATACTCTCGAGCTTTTAAAGGCTTGTCCCGAAGTAACTGCCATAAATATGCATTACAAACTCTATGAGGATACTGCAAATTACGTAGGTTTAGGCGGCGTATACTACAGCGGTGATATGACGGCTGGTGAATTTACAGACAAATATCCCGACTTCACAGCCGAAAAGAGCGATGTAGAGGGAAAGCTATTTTTTACATATAATGGAAGAAATGACCTTTACCGTAGCAAAGACAATACTCTTTATGAGACCGTGAAGAGTATTCAGGGTAACGGCGACAAATTGGAATTCATGTGGGGAATGACCGAGCTTGCGCTCCTTAATCCTGAGATGTATTACTGCAACGAACCTGTTATTATTGACGGTACTATGGGCGATGCCAATATTGACGGCTATGTTGATCTCTCCGACTCCATTATGATAATGCAGTCGCTGGCAAATCCCGATAAATACGGTATCTCCGCAGACGGCGGCATAACCGCACAGGGACAGGTAAACGGCGACACTGACGGCAACGGACTCACAAACAACGACGCAAGAGAGATACAGATGAGCCTTCTCGGTCTCGGCAGTGTGCCTATCCCACAGAAGGACGATGATATCACCCTTATCAACTACGATTACGTAGACTTTACAGAAGAAGACAACAACTTCACAGTAAAGGTAAATGAGACGGAATACATAAACTGTGGCGCAACTCTCGGACTTTCTGCAATAGGCGAAGAAATGGGCGAATATGAAGTCCTTGACCATGAAAAGAACGGCAGCACAGGAAAGGTATTCGCACTGAACGATATTTCTACAGAGTTAGCAGTAGCCGTACAGTACAGCGGAAGCAACAATTACCATGTTTACCGCAATATGTGGTATGAGCCACAGACAGTCGGTCAGATCATTGATGACTTTGATCTTGAAAACACTTTGAGCATCAACCACGTTTACTGTCACGTATATAAGCCTGCTTTCAAATACGAAAAGTATACAGCTGACCAGGATTATATCTATAATATGCTCTTCGGAGACAGAGATATTGCTGCTTCATCGAGCCATGATGATTATCTTGGCAACATCTCTCAGATAGACCGCACAGCCGAGAACTACTGTGAACTTGAAATAGGCTGTGATATACCGTTCTTAGGCAGATACGGCTTTGGTATCAGGGTATATCCGAATGGTGCAGTTCATACCAATATGGTAGAACGCGGAACTACATTCTACATCAGTGAAGAAAAAGCACAGGAGCTTATTGCGAAGTATAGTGCCCCAGCAGAGAGCTGAAACTAATATCAAAATGATAAAAGCCGTATTCGCAATGAATACGGCTTTCTCTTATGTTTATTGATGTTATCAGTCAAAGATGTCAAGACGCATACCTATTTCTTCGCCGTGCTGTCTGAGATAAGACAGCTGAGTTTTTGTAAGCCATGCCTCTTCGGGCGGCTGAGTCCACTGGTGATCTGGCGTTTTTCGCCATATCCAGCCGGAACTCAGGTTAATATAATACCATGTTCCGTCAGGAGCAAGCAGCACATATTCGGGAAGACCGTCACAGGTATCAGGCGAGTAACGCAGACTTGCAAGACTTTCAAATATATCAAAGTTTGCAAAGCCATCAGGATCATCGACTATAGGCTTTGTTGCGATAGGTTTTTGGCTGCCGTCAGGAGAAGTTACTACAGGAAAATCCTGCGCATGGTTAATAAAGTCCTCAACATTATCAGACTTTGTAGCAATAGGCAGTTCTGTACCGTCGGGCGTAGTTACCACAGGAAACTCTTTTGCATGATTGATGAAGTCTTCTGTACCTGTCTCCTGTGTTTGTGTGGGGTTATCGCTTTGTGGTTGAGAGATCAGGTTTATTTCTGCGTACATCGGATCAAGGGCAGTAGTTACTGCTGGTTTGTTTTCATCTTTCACAGCAGCAGTAACGGTTATATCTGAGCTTTCTTTTGTTGCTTTTTCGTTTTTCTTTGTATTTGTAGTCGATGACTCACCGTCGGTCACACGTTCAAATGGCGAAGTCGAGTCAGTCGCCGATATATCCGACGGCAGAGCTGGATCATCAAGCATAGGCGGACGATTTCTGAACATAAGTACACCTCCTGCGCTGAGACCTACCACCAACAGAAAAGCAGCTGCGACAAGGGCAGTTCTCTGCCATTTCTTCTTATATACCTCAACGCCCGAAACAATGATGTTTTCTTCTCTTTCATTCTCCGATGACGATTTATCTTTTGATTTTATCTCAGCCTCTTTTATAAGATCGTCGTCAATAAGGTCAATGACTTTAAATAATTTCAGCTTATTCATGATCGTAACCTTCTTTCTTTAAATAAGCTTTTAGCTTTTTTCTCATCCGAAAAAGATAAGTTGCGGCTGTGCGCTCCTTTATATCGTAGTATTCAGCGATTTTAGCAAGACTGTCACCGTACCAGTAACGCCTTACGAATATTTTTCTGTGCAGCTCGTCCTGTGTCCTGATAAAGCGGCTTATAGCCTCGGCAAGAGCTTTTTCCTCGCCAATATCCTCTCGATAATCTGGGATACATTCGGAAAGTTCTTCCAGCGAAACAGCAAATTTACTGTTCCGTTTTTCTGCGGAATTGTATTTCAGCTTGTCCAGAGCCTTGTTCTTGACGGTATGGCACAGATATGTTTTAAGGTCATTCGGCTCATCAGGCGGTATATTGCTCCAGACTTCGTAATATGCCGAATTCACACATTCCTCTATGTCCTGACGATGAGAGAGAATATTACCTGCGATATAAAAGCAGAGCTTATGGTATTTTCGCTGCAATTCACCGATTGCTGTCTCATCTCTTTTTCGGAATAATTCTATTATCGAATTATCATCCATGGCTGAGCCTCCTTTCATGAGGCATGAGGTCCTCTTACCTATATAGTTGAATTATTGCGGCTGATATTTCACTTTCAAAGAAATATTTATGCGTATCCTTATAAACGCTCTGTACTAAATTATAAGTACTGAATGAGATCATTGATATTTTTTTTCGCAGAGGTGCAATGTTTTCTGTTTTTTTGCGTCTAATATAATGAGGGACCTCGAAAGGAGGGATCATATGGACGATACCTCTATTATTGAACTCTACCGGAACAGAGATGAACGTGCTATATCCGAGACCGAGAAAAAGTACGGTAAGCTCTGTTACCGTATTGCAGAAAACATACTGAAACAAAAGGAAGATTCGGAAGAATGTGTAAACGACACATTTATGAAAGCCTGGAATTCTATCCCGCCCGATCGTCCTATGCACTTTTCTGCCTATTTATGCCAGATAACCAAAAGGCTCGCACTGTCCAAATACCGCTATAATACTGCAAACAAGCGTCAGAGTGACGGCTGCCTGTCATATGAGGAGCTTTCCGACATAGTATCCGATAAGCAAACTCCAGAAGATGCACGTATCATGTCAGAACTCAGCAATTCCATAAACGCTTTCCTTATGAGTGAGGATAAGCAAAATCGTATAATATTCATCAGACGATACTGGTATTATGACAGCATAGAAGCAATCGCTGAGTCATTTCAGCTAAATGCCAAAACAGTAGGTTCAATTCTTTTTCGCATGAGAAAGCGACTAAAAAAGTATTTAGAGAAAGAAGGTTTTGAGCTATGACGACCGAGATGCTTGATAAGGCAATTAACGGCATACGCCCCGAACTCATCGAAGAAGCCGCAGATATAAGTACTGTTGTCAAAGAGAAAGCTGAAAATCCAGACGCCGTAGTTCTTGTACAAGGCGTAGAAGCCTATCGCAGTCCTGTATGGCGAAAGCTTCTTGCAGCAGCTTCTGCACTTGTTCTCGTAGGAGGTGCAGTCACAGGCGGAGCATTAATAATTAAGAACCGCACAGCAAAGCCTGCTGACAACTTTAACGACACCACTTCTGCACAGCAGATAACAGAAGAATCAACTATTGCCCAGGCGGAAGAAGCTACAGAAGCTGAAGTTACTGAGATATCGGAGGAGAATACCGTCACTGAAACAAATTTTATAGAATTGCAGCTACATGAAACTCCGCATTATGCCGAAACACATGACGAAGCAAAAGAGCTTGCCGCTGAGCACAGTATTACTATCCCTTGGAACGAAAGACACAAATACAGAGTTGATACAAAGCATTACGCGGAGCTTCTGCAAAGTGACGGCTATGATATCAATTCTCTTGAAGCAAAAAGCTATATCTACCACATGATGCTCAACAGCTATCTTTACTATGATACCGCTAAAGGAACTATAAATTTTCCTTATTCCAATGACCTCTCACATTATACATCAGTAGATTTTCAGGATGATTTCAATAAGCGGGAAATCTATAATAAACATTCCAATTATTCTGATATTATTTCGGAAAAATTTATAAGCAGTGAAAAAGTAATAGATAAAATCTATAACGGTAATAATTACACAGTAATTCCAAATGATTGGCAATATGAGATAAAACTTACTGAAGATAACTATCGATATATTGACGTATCTCCTCCTGATTACAGCTTTTCAACATATATATGTAATGCGTTCATGGGATTTGAATTTAACGTACTCATGCCCGATCAAATAGCCTTACCTTGGCTAATGCGTTTTGAAAACTGGCAAATAAATAATATATCAGAACGTATCGGCAGAACAGTAGCCGAATTATCTGGAATTAACGATAAAGGCAATGATTTTACTCTCGCTGTTGATATTTATACAGGAATACTTATCGAATATACAGTCAGCAGCAACGGAACAGTTATTGATTATTTAAAAACGACAGATCTTCAGGTGGATATCCCTGTCGAGCATATCGAGCCTGATCTTACAGACTTCACAAAGATCGAACTTTTTAAAAAATAATAAAAAAACGCTTCAGTGTTGAACTGAAGCGTTTTACTTATATTTACTGGAATATAGGCGACTCACTCACGAGCTTGTCCCTGTCCCATTTCTGTATTTTTTTCACACCGTCAGCACAGGTAAGTATACCTTTTCCGTGGCGCAGGTCACTTTCCCACTCGCCTTCAAAAACATCGCCGTTTTTAAAGTAAAAAGTACCCTTTCCATGTTTGAGGCTGTTTTCAAAACGTCCTTCAAACCTGTCTCCGTTACTGTAACAGAAAACGCCATGACCGCTTTTTACGTTATCGCACCATTCACCGTCATACTTGTTTCCGTTTTTGTAGCTGTAAACGCCGACACCGTTTCTCATATCGTTTTCGTATTCGCCTTCGTACACATCGCCGTCAGCAAATCTGAAAACCCCTTTTCCCTGCTTTACGCCTTCATTGAAGCAGCCTTCGTAAACATTGCCGTTTGTATAAGTAAAGACACCTTTTCCGTGCATTTTTCCCGTAAAGCCGACTTCGCCCTCATATCTGCCGTTATCGAATTCGATAACTCTTTTAGCATCTGGAGAAGGCTTTGGTGTACCGCTGATAAGCTCCTCTGTGATGACCTTTCCCTCTTTATAATTACGCTTATAAACGCAGTTGTCCTCACGAGTCTTGAAAAGAGCTTCGCCCTCAAGCAGACCTTCTATCCATTCACCCTCGATGACATCGCCATTTTTGTATGTAAAAACACCTCTGCCGTGATATCTGCTTCTGCTCCATGAGCCAACGTACTTCGCCTTTCCGTTCTCATAGAACTCAGTACCCTCACCACATTTCCAGCCATACATCCATTCCCCGTCATATTGGAGCTTGCCTGTCTGCCAGTACTGCTTACCATTGCCGTGAAATCTGTCGTCCACGAAATCTCCTGCATAAACAAGGGACTTACTTGCCTCGTCACCCTCGCCCTGTCCGATATCATAATAACCCTTTGCATATTTTCTTCCGAAACCGCAAAGCTTGCCGTCTTTCCACTCGCCGTCATATTCAATGTCAAGGTCGTTAATAAATACTCCGCGTCCGTCGGGCTTTCTTGATGAACCGACATGACCTGAATACATACCTGTACCCAGCACAGAGCTTGAATAATTCATATTATTTGCTATACCTTTGCTAACTTTAAGAAAATCCAGCATTCCCATATTATCTTCTCCAAATCATCACTTTCAGATCTTTAGGGAGAATCTGACGAGTTGTATTATTAAATCCATTATTAAATTAAAGCATAATTCATCGCTTCTATTGTACCATATTGCAAATACAAAGTCAATAATACACGATTTAATTTTTACAGTTTGATTGGTATAACAAATTATTTACGTAAAATAGCTATTTTTCATAATTAGGTATTGACAAATTATGAATAATATAGTATAATTAGACGTGGTTTATAACTTTAATCATTTAAAGCTTTACAGGTTTATCATTTTACACTGTAAGCTACTGAAAGGTCGGGATACAAATGGGCGCAAAAGTCGCTACATTCGTCATACTTGCCATTTACATCGCTATAATGGTAAGTATAGGAATTTACATGTCAAGGCGAACTAAGTCATCTGAAGACTTCATGCTTGGCGGAAGAAATGTTGGTTCATGGCTGACAGCATTCTCATACGGAACGACTTACTTCTCAGCAGTTGTTTTCATCGGATATGCAGGTCAGTTCGGCTGGATGTACGGAGCATCAGCAACATGGGTAGGAATAGGCAATGCGTTGATCGGCAGCCTTATACCATTCTTCCTCTTAGGAAAGAGAACACGTCTTATGACAAATCACCTCGGAGCCAAAACAATGCCTGAATACTTCGAGCATCGTTTCAACTCCACAAAACTCAAAACAGCATCAGCACTTATCGTATTCATATTCCTCATTCCTTATACAGCATCTGTATACAACGGACTTTCCCGTCTGTTCGGAATGGTATTCAAGCTTGGCGAAAACGGTCCAACATACATAATCATCGCAATGGCTGTACTTTCTGCCATATACGTAACACTCGGCGGATACAAGGCAACAGCACTCAACGATTTCTTCCAGGGCATCATCATGCTCATAGGTATCGGAACAGTCGTAGCACTTACAGTACAGAAGAAAGACGGTCTTTCTGCTGCACTTGATGCGCTCAACACTATTTCCGACGGTAAGACCGAAACAGGTACCCTCGGTTCAATGTTCGGACCTGATCCGATAAACCTTCTCGGCGTCGTTATCCTTACTTCACTTGGTACATGGGGACTTCCTCAGATGGTACAGAAGTTCTACGCTATCAAGGACGAACAGGCTATCAAGAAGGGTGCAATAATTTCCACATTCTTTGCTATCGTAGTAGCAGGCGGCTCATACTTCATGGGCGGATTTGTAAGACTCTACTGCACACTTGACGGTACAGACGGCTCGGGCAGAGCACTTATTGATACAGTTGACGGAAAGCCTGTATACGATACAATGGTACCTGCACTTATACATCAGGCACTTCCAAGTATTCTTATCGGACTTGTTGTTGTACTCGTTCTTTCTGCTTCACTTTCAACTCTTTCATCACTGGTACTTACATCAAGCTCAACACTTACAAACGATCTTATCAAGCCACGCATCAAGGGCTTCGATGACAAGCATCAGGTAAAGTTCATGCGTATATTCATTGCAGTATTCCTTATAATCTCCGTAATAATCGCCTGCAACAAAAACGCATCAATCTCAACACTCATGTCCTACTCATGGGGAGCACTTTCAGGTGCATTCCTCGGACCATTCCTCTATGGTCTGTTCATGAAGAAGGCATCACCTGCTGCTTGTGCAGCAAGCTTCATCACAGGTGTTGGCATAAGCGTAACACACATGGTACTGTTCAGCATGAATATCGAAGCATTCAGCGGACTCAAGCAGTCCATAATCGAAATGAACTGCCCGTTAAATCTTCTCTCACCTATCAATGCAGGAGCATTTGCAATGATCGTATCACTTATTATCGTACCGATAGTAAGCAGCTTTACAAAGGCACCTGAGCAAAAGGTAGTTGACAACGCATTCAGCAGTCTCAATAAGTCATTATAAAAAATTATCGGGAACATTTTCATGTTCCCGATTTTATTTACAGCAACAAAAAAGCAGCCATAAGGCTGCTTTTTATATTATCACTTTCTGTTCTTTACGAAATCATTGAGTGAAGAAGTACCGTCACCTGAAGAAAGGTAAGCATAGTAAGCAAGGAGGTTACTTGCATCAACAGAGTCAACAAGACCGTCACCGTTGATATCAGCAGCAGCTCTCTGATTACCGTCAAAGATACCGTCCTTACCTGATGAAACTCTTGAATACTCCTTCATGATACCTGAAACGTCAACAGAGTCCCACTTGCTGTCGTTATTGATATCGCCGAGCTTTCTGTCAGAAGCCATTATAGCAAGCGGCTTGCTGCTATCGATAGGATCATACTCCTTGAATGTACCGTCACCGTTACGGAGAATGATACCGCTGAAGTAAGCACCGCTGCTGTAAACCTTGAGGTTATATAAGCCGCCCTGAGCATTATCATCGAACTTAGCCTTGAAGCAAGCAAGCGGATATGAATCGGACTTCTCACCGTTAAGCTCCATAGGCTTTTCAGAAGAAACCTTTGAGTAGTTTACAGCGATCATATTAAGATCCTCAAATGTATTGAGGTTCATGCTGTCATCAGTCTCAAATCCCTTATAAGGAGCACCCTTGTAAAGCTCATTAGGACCTGTAAGGTCAGAAAGCTTGAGTGACTTGTCAGCAATAGCCTTAACGAAGATCTGACCTGCCTTCTTGCTTTCGTCCTTTATGTATACAGCACATGGGATAGCCGAAGTATTTTCCTTTGTATTTACAAAGATACCGCCAAATTTAAGTGTTTCAACACCGTCAGCCTTATCATCTACAGTAAAATAAACAGATGGTGCCTCATCAGCTGCATTTACAGTAAATGCTGAGACCATACCGGCAGCAATAACTGCTGATGACATAATTGATAATAATTTTTTCATGATTAAAACTCCTTTCAGAGCAGCTCAGCCATACGAAGTACTATCTCCGCAACTCGCTTAGCTGCGATCTTTTCAAATTCGTCAAACGACATTGCTCCCTCATCATCTGCATTATCTGAAATGCAGCGCACACTGACATAAGGAAGCTCATTGAGAAAACAGCAGTGACCAACTGCCGCACTCTCCATATCAACGGCATAAGGATCGAATTTTTCCTGTATAGCTTTTTTTACAACATTGCTTGTAATAAAAGCATCGCCCGAAACGATACGGCCTCTGAAAGACTTAACGCCAAACTCTCCGCAAACCTTTTCAGCAGTATCCATAAGCGCGCCATTCGCCTTGAATACACCGCAATAGGGTGGATAATCCTTGAGGAAATGAAGGTCGAGATCGTGAGGAAGAACTTCTGTGGATATAACGACATCGCAAACCTTAACTGCACTGTTCATACCGCCTGCGATACCCGTATTTATCACACAATCGGGGTGGAAATTATCTATCATGACCTGTGTACAAACCGCTGCATTCACCTTTGCTATACCGCAGCAGGCGTTTATCACAGTTTTGCCGTTTTTGGTGTTGATGTAAAAGTCGAAGCCTGATATGTGCTTTATTTCTGCTTCACCGAGAATTTCTCTGATATCAGCAAGCTCTGATGGCATTGCTCCGATTATTGCAATAGTATTCAAAATATCACTCCTAAGTCAAATTACTTTTTTATTATAGCACATAAATATTAATAAATCAAGTATAAAAGAAAAGACCGCAGCCGCTTTGCAAAAAACGGTCACGGTCATCTTTTTTTACGAAATTTAGGCATAAGCCTTTTCCGATAGAGGTTATACATAACTACAAGATCGATATCATAGACAAGAAATACCAGATTGGATATGCCGAGCATTATGTAAGCCCCGTATTTTCCAATCTCATCAAATTCCTCCAGCATCTCATCAAGTCCGAAGATATAGACAGTAACGTAGAAATAAGCTATGATACACACATTGAAAACAGCAAGCTTTATCAAAAGCTTAATAAGCTTCAGCGGTATCTTCTCGATATAAAATCTGAGTATTGGATAATGTCCGAAGAACATTATAAAAACAAGAGCCGCTTCCTTATCGAATGTTACGAAGATCGACAGCAGGCTGACGGCGAGATAAGTAAGGAACGCCCAGCCTGTGTTGACTTCAACAGCGATTATCATAAGAAGTATCCCTGCTATCCCGGGAAGCAGCAGATAAAGTACAGGAATTACTCCTGCAAGAAACATCGTAACAAGACAAAGAGCGGAAACGATGCCACCGAGAGCTACTCTGTAGCTGATATCTCTCATTATTTCAATGCCCTGTCCTTCCCGTCCGAGGTCTTTTTAGCCTGCTGAACATTGTATACGATAGCTGAAAGTATCTTATAAGGCACAAATCTTGAAGCGAAAGCACCAAGCTTTACGGTAAGTCCGGGAATAGCAAACAGCTTGCCTGTAAAAGCCTTATGCAGAGCGTATTCAGCGGCATAATCAGCAGTTATGGGCTTTACTGAAAAGCTTACGCCTGCGCGGTTATTGAAGTTAGTAGCAACAGGTCCGGGACAGAGAACAGTGATAGTAACATTCGACTTTGATCTGCGGAGCTCCTCATATATAGCGATAGAGAGCTTGAGCACATAATTCTTGGTAGCGTAATATGTTGCCATGAGCGGTCCCGGCATAAAGCCTGCAACAGAAGCAACATTGAGGATAGTACCGTAATCCCTTCTCTTAAAGTCGCGCAGAAAAAGCTTTGTAAGTATATGAAGAGCCGTTACATTAAGATCTATCATAGCAAGCTCGTCATTCATATCAGTCTCATCAAATTTACCGAAAAGACCGTATCCTGCATTATTGACCAGCATATCCACATCTTTTCCCTTGCAGAACTCGTAAACTCTGAATACCTCTTCACGCTTTGAAAGATCGGCAGCGATTATCTCAGTACCCTTTCCGATAGTTTTCTGCATTTCTCTGAGCATACTCTCATTGCGTCCCGTCAGGATGAGCTCCCAGCCTCTCTTTGCAAGTTTTCTTGCAATACTCTGTCCGATACCTGATGTTGCACCTGTAACTAAAGCCTTCATAAGATCAGATCCTTTCTTAAAAAGATATTTTTTCATCAAGATCATTGATACCGAAAAGGAACAATGTCTGTCCGTAATTGTTTATGTTTATGATATCAGCAAGAGGTCGGTCAAGCTGATCGGGAGATACGACAATGATCTCGCTGTAATGCTGAATAAGGAACGGAATGAAACAATCCCCATAGCTGTCCTTGATAACGAGAAGCTTTTTTTCGTTCTGGTTCGACGTTTTTATTTTAAGCACAGGCACATCTTCTCCGAGATACATCGAATACTTATCACTTGAACCAAGCCTGCTCCTGTCATAGATCTCCCCTTCCGACACCGAGCCGTCATTGAGCACTCTCTCGCAGGATACCACCTCGGCACCGTCAGGATAATAGTATATATCAAGTATATCAGCCTTTGGCTTATCAGAAAGAGTCCTGTTATAGAGATCACCCCTGAAGCTGTCCGAAACGTGTTCAATGGAATACTTGTCATAAGAAGTTGGCTGAAAACCGAGCTTCTGTATCACAGTCTTATAAACACAGTATGCCCCATAGCTTGTCCATTTAGTATCATTGCGGTAGAAAATGTAGTTATCCTTCATCATTTTAAGGATATTGTAAGCATCGATACAGCGAATCTTACTGCTAAGCTGTTCATAAAGTTCATTTATACGCTGACTGTCCGAGCGGCTTATAAAATCCGAAGGAAGGATATCACCGTATATCCCCGTAGACGACGGGATAGCAGCAAAGTAAACTGTTGTAGTATCCTTATACTCCTTTGAAAAGGAATTGACAAAGCTTATATTATCCGAAAAAGCCTTTTTATCCTGTTCAGGTATGACTGTATCAAGCAATCTTTCACTGCTGACGTAGACACCGTTCACAATACTCTCAGTCATTTGCTCCTGCATACGGTTGCTTGCATATATCCATTTACTGCGTCCCACAAAATGGTCCGTTACATATCTGTCGGTCTTTTCAGACCATTCTCCATTGTACATTTCCTTAAAAGAGGGCTCAGGCAAAGCTGAAAGCTGTCTGTTTTCATCAAATGACCACTGTATCTTTTCCCCGAAAAGAGACATAAGGCTCAATGAAGAAATGACAGTCAAGGATAATACAGCCGTAATGATACTCATTGTCCTGTTAAGCTTATTCACATTACCCCTCCTTACAAATAGATAAGAATCATATCCGAGCTTCCGCTGTATGAGATAAGTGCAGTGCATATGATAAGCGTTGCCACAGCGATCAGAGGTGAAGCAACAGCAATAATATTATGTATCTTTACCTTTCCCGAACGTACCATCATATTTCTGAAAAGGCTCGTGGAAGCATACATAGTTATCAAAAGAAGAACAATATACGATTTCAGAAGATAGAAGAACTTCGCATCTGCTATCACGCCATTTCCGCCTAACATCGCCAGAAGATATTTTACAGAAAAAGCAAGGCTGTCTCCCGAAAGGAATACCGTACACAGTATTACCACAAGGAAAGTATAAATAATACCTGTAAATTTCATTACCTTCTCAGGAAGCACATAGTTTTCAATAATGAGAGCAATACCCATTATTAATCCCCATATTACTCCATTGAATGAAACGGTATACCAAAATCCGAAAAGAGTCCATCCGCCAACAAATACTATCTCTCTTATCCATTTTTTTGTACACGCACTGTACAGCGGCTTGGTAATGTACCTTCTGAGCCACTGTATTACCTGCGACTGCCACCGTGCGGCAAAGTATTTTATTCTTGTACTGAGCAGCGGATAATTGAAGCTCTGAGGGAATTTCAGACCAAAGCAGTAAGCAATTCCCGTACCCATATCAGCAAATCCCGACAGGTTAAAGTAAAGGCAGAAAAGATAAGCAGTAATGCCTGTCCATGCAGTTGCAGCGGAGATACTGCTCACGTCGCTGCTTCGTACAGCAGAATAAAGCATATAAAGATTATCCGCAGCGATCACCTTTTTAGCAAGACCCTTTATGAACAATGACATACCTATACCGATATTTGTAAGGTTTTCATTGCGGCTGTCAAGTACTTTGGCAAACACACCGTATCTGAGCAGCGGCCCCATAATAAGTCTCGGGAAGAACATGATATAAAGCGTATATCTGACAAAGCTCATGTCCGCCTTTATTCTTCCCTTGTAGGTATCTATGAGCGTACCAATGGCAGAAAGAGTAAAAAAGGATATTCCTATGGGGTAAAAGCCTTCAGGCGCATGAAGCATATCATGCAGCCACATAAAGTACTTCGTTCTGAATCCGAATATCATTATCAGGTCGAATATGATACCGATAGTGAGCGGTATCGCAGCAAGCTTCTCGTTTTTTCTCAGCTTGCCTATCGTTTTGCCGAACAGGAAATTCACAATGGAATAAGCAGCGATATATAAAAAGAAATAGAGACTTATAAAGCAGCAGAAAGCCATACTCTCAAAAAGCATTACATATTCTCTGAACCTTTTCGGCGTCAGATAATAGAGCAGCAGAGCAACCGGCAGGAACCCGTATATAAACATCAGACTGCTATATACCATTGTTTTCCTCCTTTATCTTCTCCGTCAGCTCCGCAAGTTCACTGCTATTCATCATGGTACACAGCACCTCCACCAGAGCACCTGCGGAAAGCTGTCTCGGCAGCCCGAGACTGACCTGAAGCTTCTCACGGAACATACTGCTGTTTGCACTGCCGCTGAGTCCAAGCTCATAGAGCGTGAGCTTAGTAATATCTGAGCGTGTACCCTTTTCGGAAGCAGTGATGCCTGCCTTTCTGAAAGCCTCTTTCAGAATATCCGCATCTATTCCCTCAACGCCTAGCTTTCCCTCGGCGGAGGGCTTAGTCTTGCGTTTTTCCTTGCCGAAAACATCGGGGATATACACATTTGTTATCCTGCCGCTGCCAACAGCTCCTTTGATATAGCCGCGTATCTTGCGACCTGCCGCATCAGAATCCGTGAGTATGATAATACCTGTTTTATTTGCATAATAGCGGATAAGCTCAAGCTTTTCCGTATCCTTGAAAATACCGAAGCCGTTGGTAACGATGATAACAGCGTCAACTATCGACGAAAGCTTTATCTTATCGTATTTACCCTCCACGATAATGGCTTCATCTAACTTAATCATAAGACCTCCGCTAATTTTTAGTCATAAGCATTTTAGTCACTGTCTGTTCAAGTACAGTTTTTTCGTCGCAGCCCCCTGAGTTAAGGGTGATATTGGTATCCCTCAGTATCCTGATACACTCCCTCAGCCTGCGTATGCTCATTTTCGAGCTGTCACGGAAAGCATTCTTCACCTTAAACTCCCATACATAAGCGAAATCCGCTTTCACATCAGCAACCTGTTTTCCGCATTTTCTTGCACATGAAGCACGGTACATATCAATGAACGAAGCAGTTATATTTGCCAGTACAGCACCTCTGTTGTCCCTGTCCTGCATAAGTTCATCAAGAGCCTCGAAAGCTGCCCTTTTATTGAATGCAGAAACAGCGTCTGCCAGCTTGAAAAAGGTAACATCGCTCTGCCTGTGAACGAGATTATGGATAATATCCGCAGTTATCTCGCCGCTTCCCGCATAAGAGCAAAGCTTGTCTATCTCATTCTTTATGGTAAGGGTATCGGACTGACACATCACAGCCAGCTCACGGGCATTGTCAAGGGATATAAGGCTGCCTCTTGCTGAAAAGCTTGCAGCGATATCCTTGGCGAGCTCATTTTCGCTTTTGATAGGACACTCAACAAGCTCACCGTTTTTCTCTGCAAGGTCAGCAAGCTTCTTGTTCTTATCCTTGATAGTGCTCCTGCCTGTTTTATAATCAGTTTTTACCGCTATCTCAAAGCCTGTAACATTGAATATGACCACAGTCTGAGACGGTATATCTTTAAGTACTTCCAGAAGCTTTTTATTGAGATCGTCACTGCGCAGACCTGCCATGTTTTCACGGGGCTTTTCGCAGTTATAGTCATTAATGAGTATACAGTTGTATTCCGACATCATAGGCATCATCTGTATCATATCATAAAGCTCGGAGGTATCGAGATAACGACCGTCAAGCTTATTGAGAGCAAACTCCTCATTGTCCCCCACCGCAGCCTGTATTATCTGCTTTGTAAGCTTTTCCACCTCGGGGATATTCTTGCCGAAAATATAATACAGATTTTTCAGTTCACCTTTTCTGAGCTGAGCCTTTATAGTCTTAGGATCAGTCTGTGGCATCAGAGCCTCCTTATCATGCAGCTGCCCTTCTCCGACAGCACTATCTCAAAATTATTGTTATCGTCAAGGCAGATAATATTATCCGCGCTCTTGTCTGTATCCTTTGGAGCTTTTCCGTAACACACTGCAATATCACTGTCAGAAGCATTTATATCCGCAGACTTCACAAAAGCTATCTCACCGTTTTTGTCACCAACAGTAAGTATGCCGTCATCATACCTTATATGAAGATCATCATGTTCTATGGACACAGCCTTGTCATGGAAATACATCATATCCTTACACGATGCACCAGTTATATCCGTATCGCTGAATACGAACCATTTCCCGATATCAGTGAATTCCAGTTCCTTATCATATGAAGCAAAAGCCGATTGCACCTTTGCCGTGAGCACAGCGTTTTCAGCCGCTGAAATACCGTTTCTCATAAGGTATTTTCTCACATAGGAAGCCGAGCGGTAATTACCGCTGAGGTCGATTATATCCGTACAGCCGTCCCTGCACACCACAACCGCAGCATTATTGCCCTTTCCGAGAACAGCTACTGTGAGAACGGAATTCTTCATTATACGATGAACTCCCGAACCTATAAACACAGCTCCCACCGATAAAGAGATACATATACTGATAAATCTCCTGCTGCGGAACAAAGCAGCTGCAACAACAGTCATAAATGTACATATCAGAAGTATAGCGACTATGGTTTTGCTGTCGCAGGAGAAATGCGTCCACCTTATATGAGCCAGTCTGTCCGACATCTCCAGTATAACATCATTTATCAACTTTGAAACAGGTAGCAAGTCAAACACGCCGCCTGTAAGCGCGTAAACAAGTCCGATCACCATTGACAGTGAGCAAAGCGGCACAACTATGAGATTAGTCAAAGGTGATATAAGCGACGTTTCGTCAAAGAACAGCACAGAAAACGGGAATACGCACACAGTAGTGCATAACATCACCGCAAAGCTTCTTATCAGCTTTTGAAGCGGCTTTTCCTTCGGCATAACATTTGTCATATACTGTGCAAAAACTCCGATACCAAAGGTACCTGCAACTGACAGGATAAAGCCCTCATCATAAACAACATATGGCTGTAACAGACATATGAGTAATACAGCTCCTGCCAGCGAATTAAAGGTATCGTTCTGCCGTCTGAAAAGCCTTGCCGCATACATGAAATTCATCATTATGGCAGCTCTCACAGCAGAAACAGGATAGTCAGCCATAGCCGTAAGGAATATAAGGATAAGCTCCATTGCGATAAATGAGAGATACCTGTTTACATGAAGTATACTCAGCAGCGTCATCAGAACAAATACGGCAACCGAAACATGAAGTCCCGAAACAGCCAGCATATGCCCGATACCGCTGCGGTATACAGCCGTTTTCAGATTTTCGTCCATGCCTCGCTTTTCGCCAAAAACCATGCCTGCAAGCAGGTCACCACTGTCCTTGCCAAGCTCGGTACGGAAATCGAAAATAATATCCTCCCTGTAGCCGACAATAAGCTTTTTAAGTCTGCGGCTGTCCCTTGTTTCTACTCTTACACCCTCGGCATTTCCGATACTCAGAAAAACTCCATCGGACTTATAGTATCTTTCGCTGTCAAAGAGATAATCCTTTGACGGCTTTGAAAAGTCACAGCTTTCTATGGAAATGATATCGCCGTAGTCCGCCTCACAGGAACTGCTGTAAAAGCTGACTTTTGCAGATATATCATCATTTATCCTGCCGCTGAGGATATATGACGCGCTTCCGCCCTCATAGCGAACGACATTGGCTACTTCACCTTTAAAGCTTCCGCTTTTGCCGTCCATAGCGACCGCAGGATAATATCTTACGGCAGAATAAGCCGAAAAGACGCAAATTGCCGCCGCGAAGAATACTCCAAGAACTATATAGTCGCCTTTCTGTGCTCCGTACTTTCTGACAATAACAAGTGCAGCAGCTATCATTGCCGAAAGAACTATCAGCAGCGCAGGACTTGTAAAAAATGAAGCGAAAAATAATCCCGCCATATACGCTGCCGCAGCACCAATCATTTTTCGCTTCATAATTTTATTCCTTATTTAAAGAAGAGAGGTAATTTCTCAAGGAAGATGATATCCTTTCTGTCAGCAGCATCACCCTCAGCGAGAACAGCCGACTTACCTGTGATATCTCCGCCTGCCTCAGTTGCAAGCTTTTCAAGAGCAGTAAGAGACTCGCCTGTGCTTATAACGTCATCAACGATGAGCACCTTCTTGTCCTTGAGCATCTCAGCTTTTTCCTGAGAGAGATAAAGTGTCTGCTCATCAGCAGTAGTTATAGACTTTACAGTAACAGCAATAGGATCTGTCATGTAAAGCTTTACGGACTTTCTTGCAACCACATAAGGTTTGCCGCTGCTTCTTGACATTTCGTAAGCAAGCGGGATACCCTTAGACTCAGCAGTAAGGATAACATCGAAATACGGAGACCTTTTAAGAAGCTCACTTGCAACAGCCATAGTAAGCTCAACATCAGAGAACATTACAAAAGCCGCAATATCTATCTTGTCGTTGAGAGGACATATAGGCAGCTCTCTTTCAAGACCTGCAATAGTCATTTTATAAGTATTTGCCATAACATCTTCTCCTTATTCAGTCTTGCCGAGAGACTCAGGTCCCCAGCCCATTTTAACGCCTGCAAGCATATGGAAGTGAAGATGCTTGACTGTCTGACCTGCGTCATCTCCGCAGTTATTGATTATACGATAGCTTTCGATACCCTCAGCCTTAGCTATCTTGGCAGCAGCCTCGAATACCTTTGCTACAGCATTTGAGTTTTCCTCAGTGATCTCGTTTGCGCATGAGATATGTACCTTTGGTATTATCAGATAGTGAACAGGAGCTATAGGAGCGATGTCCTTGAAAGCAAAAACAAATTCGTCCTCATAGACCTTTGTACTTGGAATTTCGCCGTCAATGATCTTGCAGAATAAACAATCCATAATAATTCTCCTTTGTATCAAGATGTACGGAGCGGAGATACCGCTCCGATATATTTATTAAAGTGATGCGCTTACTATTTCTTCAAATTTGCCCATAGCTTCATCGATCTTGGAGATATCTCCTGCACCTGCCATAGCACCGTCAGGCTTTCCGCCGCCCTTACCGCCTGTAACAGCAGCTATCTCACGAACGATCTTGCCTGCGTTAGCACCCTTTGCAACAGCGTCCTTTGTGCAGACACAGTAGAAAGTACCCTTTTCGCCGATAGTACCTGCAAAGAGAGCGATTATAGCTTCGTCCTTGTCCTTTACGCTGTCGCCGAGCTTTCTGAGAGCATCGGGAGCAGAGCCGTCCATTCTTGCAGAAACTATCTTCACGCCGCCGACTTCCTTTGCATTGTCAAAGAGAGCAGCAGTCTTTGAGTTAGCTATCTGCTGAGTAAGGCTTTCCAGCTTCTTGTCCTTCTCCTTAGCCTCAGCTGTCATAGCTGCACACTTCTCGGGGAGCTCTGTGATATTAGCCAGCTTGAGAGCCTTTGCGGACTTGATGATAGTATTCTTGAACTCGTTGAGAAGAGCGATAACGTTCATACCTGTTACAGCCTCGATACGTCTTACACCTGCTGCAACAGAGCTCTCAGAAACTATCTTGAAAAGACCAATCTGAGAAGTATTTGATATATGAGTACCGCCGCAGAATTCAACTGACTTGTTTGCAGTTACAACGCGGACAGTATTGCCGTACTTTTCACCGAAGAGTGCCATAGCACCAAGCTTTCTTGCTTCCTCGATTGGCATTTCCTGCATAGTAACAGGGAATGCAGACATTATCTCAGCATTTACTATATCCTCGACTCTTGCTATCTCCTCCTCAGTCATTGCACTGAAGTGGTTGAAGTCGAAACGGCAAGCCTTTTCGTTAACAAGCTGTCCTGCCTGATGAACATGATCGCCGAGCACCTGTCTGAGTGCGTGCTGGAGAAGATGTGCAGTAGTATGGTTACGCATGATAGCCATTCTGCGGTCTTTTTCTATCTGAGCAAGTACCTTGTCGCCCTTTGAGATGCTTCCCTGCTCCACAGTAGCGATGTGGAGGAAATGTCCCTCAGACTTTATAGTATCATCAACAGAAGCGATATTCGCACCATTGATTATCATACCTGTGTCGCCTACCTGTCCGCCGCTCTCAGCGTAGAAAGGAGTAACATCGAGAACGATAACGACATCATCGCCCTCTACAGCAGTTTCAACTTCATTGCCGTCCTTGTAGATGGCAAGTATTTCAGCATCCTCAGCCTCAAAATCGGTATAACCTGTGAATATAGTAGCAGGAGCGTCTACCTTTATGCTGTTGTCAGCCCATGAAGAACCAGCCTTAGCAGCGTGGTCAGCCTTAGCTCTTGCTCTCTGCTCCTTGGCAAGCTCTGTAAAGCGGTCACGGTCAACGCTATAGCCCTTCTCCTCGCAGATCTCTTCTGTAAGGTCTATAGGGAAGCCGTATGTATCGGAGAGCTTGAATGCATCGTCACCTGAAAGAACTTTACCGCCCTCAGCAGCAAGCTTTTCTGTGAACTGATTGAGAAGCTCAGTACCCTTGTCGATAGTCTTTGCAAAAGCTTCTTCCTCAACACCGATGATCTTCTTGATGTAGTCGCGCTTTTCAGCAAGCTCGGGATAAGCATTTGCATTCTCATTTATAACTGTATCACATACCTCTGTAAGGAAAGGTCTCTTAACGCCTAAGAGTCTGCCGTGACGTGCAGCTCTTCTGAGCAGACGGCGGAGAACGTAGCCGCGTCCCTCATTTGAAGGAAGAATACCGTCACCTACCATGAATGTTGTGCTTCTGATATGATCGGTGATAACACGGAGAGAAACGTCCTTCTTAGCGTCCTTCTTGTACTCAACACCTGCAATTGAAGAGATATGCTTCATGATATTCTGAACGGTATCAACTTCAAATATATTATCAACGCCCTGCATTACGCAAGCAAGTCTTTCAAGTCCCATTCCTGTATCGATGTTCTTGCTCTTCATCTCAGCATAGTGACCTTCACCATCGCTGTCGAACTGGCTGAAAACGAGGTTCCATATCTCGATTACTCTGTCGCAGTCGCTTGCCTGCTCGAAGCTCTCGAAAGGACCGTAAGCCTCACCGCGGTCGAAGTGTATCTCAGAACATGGACCGCAAGGACCTGAACCGTGCTCCCAGAAGTTATCCTTCTTACCGAGACGGATAATTCTTTCGTGAGGGATACCGATATGATTTTCCCATATCTGTTCAGCTTCATCATCGCTCTCGAAAATAGTTATCCAGAGCTTTTCAGCAGGGATAGCGAGAGTCTTTGTAAGGAATTCCCAAGCCCACTCGATAGCCTCAGTCTTGAAGTAATCGCCGAAAGAGAAGTTACCCAGCATCTCGAAATATGTACCGTGACGAGCTGTCTTACCAACGCTTTCGATATCGGGAGTTCTTATACATTTCTGACAGGTGGTAACTCTCTTGTTCGGAGGAGTAGCCTGTCCGAGGAAGAATTTTTTAAGAGGAGCCATACCAGAATTTATAAGAAGAAGGCTCTTGTCGCCCTGAGGCACAAGAGAAGCACTTGCCATTCTTGTATGGTTCTTGCTCTCAAAGAAAGATAAATACTTTTCACGTAGATCGTTAAGACCTGTCCACTGCATAAAAATGATCTCCTTTTAATTAATTCATAATTCATAATGCGTAATTACATCACGCATCAAGGACACTGTTACAGTTTAATCCGTATTTCCGAATTAAAACAAAAAGAGCCCCGCCGCCATAAATGGGACGAAGGCTTTCGTGGTACCACCCAAATTCAAAAGGAACAAATTCCTTTCCTCGATATCCTTAACGCAGAAATACGCCCCGATTTCTCAGAGTAGCTCAGGGGTAGCACCTGTATCATGCGTAAAAGCTCACACCTACCGCTTTCTCTCTGCACCGCATTTGTTACAGTCATTCCCGTCATTGCTATACTTTATTATTATAACGCTGTTTCACTCAAAAGTCAATGGTTTTGCAAATATTTCTGAAAAAACTGCTCATATCAAGCCATATGATTTTAAAATCTCAAGATTTTTTTCTTTTACAGCTATTTTTTCCTACAGTTATTATATTTTACTTGCAAGATATTCATTATTTTTTTTCATTCTATTTTTAATTTCTTCCATTGTTTTTTCATAATCACTTGCATTATTATATATTTTATCACGTTTTTGGATTTGCTGTATTCTAAAATCATTGATAGTATCTATGTAGTTTTCAAGTGAATTTAGATTACTTCCATATTTTACCGCATATTTTTTCTCCAAGTCGCTCCAATATGCAAATTCATTCATCATATCACTGTGGTCGTCAATTACAAAATACAATAAACCTTCATTATTCTTATCTTCATTATGAAAATCCTCGTCAAATGAATAAATACGAAGGTTTGAGTTATAACACCAAAAATACTTTATGCATTCTTTAAGCGAATTAACGCTATCCAAAACAGGTAAAACATATTTTTTTAGGTGCCTCAGAGCCAACTCTAAAGCAGATAGCAAAGTTTCGTTATCATCAAAACTATAATAAGACTGTTTTTCAAAAAAGCTTTTTCCGTCCGGATCCTCATATAAGTTTTTCATCCAATACTTTTTGGTATCACTTAACCAATTAGTATTAAACAATATACTTTGATCAAAATTTATTTCATTTCTATATATAGTTGCCACACCTGAATATATTATAAACTTTGTTTCACTGCCTATTACTTTGGCAAATGTGATTATATGCAATATTTCATTGTTTATCACTCTAACGAGATACGGATATCTGCATTTTATTGCCTTAAATCCTAACGGTTCAAGTGCTTCGCCAAATAACTGCTTAAATGCTGCATTTAGGGTAAGCTTTTTTGGCTGAGTTTCGACCGTTTTGCCGTTCTTAGACATAGTTATAAAAGACCTTGCCGACTTAAAATCAAGGAAAACACAATTTGTATCTATTTCATCTGCATCTTCTGCCGAAAAATTAATATTACAGGAATCCATACCGATGATCGGTGCAAGCTTTGATACCCCGTCTTCAACGAAGACTTCATCCGAGCTGCATATTTGGGTAAACTGTTCCCATGAACTGTCCTTACTCAGAAATGACTTCCATATCTTTTCCGACGGCTGCGGAATATCATCGCCGAAATAATCATCAGCTCGTCCGATCGTAAACGTATCAGCTTTTTTACCGTTTTTGTCATACAATTCCAATATAGCACAGTCGCTGTCGATACAAACTGTATTTACACAAACTGTCCCAAGCATTTTCGCAAGTCTGCCCGTGTCCTTTTTAGATTCTGCATTTCCCTGTCCATAGGATTCCGAGGTTATTGTCACCCAATTGCAGTTATCAGCAAATTTCAAGATATATGAAAGTTCGCTTTCATCATCGTCACATGGAATATAGCCTTCTTCTGCCATTTTGCTACAAAAATTCTCTATAAATTCTTCTCTGCCGAGCTTTTCGTTGTTGTATATCTGAGTAGATGTAAAAAAGTTTCCCATATTAGTTCTCCTTGAAGAAAAAGCTGTCTTTATATAAGTATATAGCATATTACTTCTTATGTCAATCAGCGGTAAAGAACTCCCGTCAGCCTGTGAAAAAGTTAAGGGAGAACCTTTCTGCGGAAAGATCCCCCCCTTATTATAAACTATAAATTTATGCAGTAACGATACTGTCTGCCTTGTGGAGCTTGAGCTTTTCAACTGCCTGCTCTCTCATTTTGTACTTGAGTATCTTTCCTGCTGCATTCATTGGGAATCCATCTACAAAGTCCACATACTTAGGGCACTTGTGCTTTGCCATACGTGCAAGGCAGAATTCCTTTATTTCCTTTTCAGTAGCAGTCTCGCCGTCCTGGAGAACGATACAAGCCATTATCTCTTCGCCGTAATCCTCATCAGGAACACCGATTACCTGTACATCCTTTACCTTAGGATATGTATAGAGGAAGTCCTCTATTTCTTTTGGATAGATGTTCTCGCCGCCGCGGATTATCATATCCTTGATACGGCCTGTTATCTTGAAGTAGCCGTCAGAAGAACGTCTTCTTGCAAGATCTCCTGTATGGAGCCAGCCTTCGGGATCAATAGCTGCTGCAGTTGCTTCGGGCATCTTATAGTAGCCCTTCATTATATTGTATCCTCTTGCTACGAACTCGCCGTCAACGTCGTCGGGAACTTCCTTATTAGTCTCGGGATCAACTATCTTGCACTCAACTCCGAAGATAGGTCCGCCGACTGTATTTACGCGCTGTTCAAGGGTATCTGTCGTCTTGCTCATGGTGGTAGCAGGTGAAGCCTCGGTCTGTCCGTAAGTGATGCATATCTCGCTCATGTGCATCTTCTCAACTACCTCTTCCATTGTCTTGATCGGACAAGGCGAACCTGCCATGATACCTGTTCTCATGTATGAGAAATCGGTCTTTTCAAAGTCAGGGTGTCCCAGCA
>JAEEGJ010003409.1_pt1 | contig 61825 bp, 64 predicted proteins | sample 8958761 | NCBI WGS metagenome assembly JAEEGJ01 (sample SAMN16246546, study PRJNA631951) | gut metagenome | biome: gut microbiome; feature: rumen; material: RS-attached | host: Bos | place: Iran: Karaj | collected 2018-10 | reverse complement strand
GCTGGTGATTTTCAAGAACTTCGACGCTTGTTACTGCATCGATGGGCATATTCTGAGTGACTTGATTGTAATTGTTTCCCATCAAGTCCATACCTTCAATATAGAATTTGTTGATAGCCTTACCTTGCACAGAAACGGTACCATTTTCAGATACCTTCACCCCGGGCAGGCGTTTGAGAACGTCCTCCAGATGCTTGTCTCCAATTTTGGCAAAAGCTCCAACACGGTAAACAAGGGTGTCGTTCCTGGCACTGATTGGAGGAGCTTTGATTTGCACTTCTTTCAAAGTAACTGAACTTGGCTTCATATAGACGATATTTGCCTGTTTTAGATGATAATGATTAACTCTGACTTTTTGCTTCTCATATCCCATAAACGTAAACTCCAACCAGTCACTTTGATGAGGACTTAGTTTAACGATACCATTTTTATCTGATATGGCATAAGTGTAAAACTTGTCTGAGGAGGTATATACCCGGCAAGTCACACCTACTAGAGGTTCAAGTGTTGTTGTGTCCTTAACCTCAAAAGACATTGAGACTGCATCACCTTGTGTCTGCGGATAGGCCACTTGCAATCCACAGACACATAGGAGCTGCGTCAGTATCATTTGGATTTTATTCAAGTTCAATAGGATTATATGGTTTAACACTAACAGATGCTTTTACATCATCTGGTACTTGAATATCACCATTACTTGTTAATGCACCTACAGGGTCGGCACAATAATTTTTGTAAATTTTGCGCACTTTGTTACGGCTGGTCTTGATAATGTCCTTGCTTGCCCAAAGATAGATGGGATAATACTGACTAACCTTTTCAAGACCATTTAGCGTAAATTGATGATGACCGCGAGTATCGGCAACCATAAAAATCAAGCCAGGCAGGCCATTAAACTTGTAGGGACCATACGGCATGTCAACCTCTGGAGCATACCATGCTATATAGTCTCGTCCCCAAAGGCTGGTTAATGCTTTCTTACAATTATAGCTGGCAATGACTGTGTCACCTTCGACCAGTTCCCAATTTAGCGTTGGACAAGGCTCGTCATACTGGTATCTCTGTACCAGTCCTGCCGTTCTCTGGATTGTCTCCGTGCTTTTTTGTTTGTCAATGACAATGTTTTCCCTGAACTTTCTTTTTTTGAGAGCCTGCATCATCATGGGGCCTGTCTCAGCATAAGGCTTCAGGCTTTTGGCGGTTGCATCCATCAGTGAATCGAAGCGAAACTCATTGTAATCCATAAAGCGGTTGTAGCGTTTTCCCACCTGTAACATTGTCATACCGGATCTCTTGTCTTCAGGAAATTCGGCATCTCTGACATATTCGTAATCGTAGATGATGAGATACTGAGAATTTTCCAACACCACTTTTGCAATGGAGTCAGACTCAGCGGATTTTTGGAACTTGGAGAAGTCCACGGTTTGGGCAGATGCATTAACAATACCGATTAGCGCAAATGCTAATATAACATTTCTCTTTTTCATTCTATTCTTCAACTTAATCAATAGGCGTAATGGAATAGGGCAATTAAGCCCTATCCCACTACACAAATCAGGTTAATTATTACTCACCACCGCAGAGGGCCTCATCGATAGCCATTACCTGCTTCATGGTGTTCTCAACTGTGGTGCGGTCAGTGTCAATGTAAGCGGTCTTGCCGCATGAAGTGTGAACTGGTACCACGTTTTTTGCGGAAACAGAAAGTGTTCCAAGCAGCATTGCTGCAACAAATAAAGCTTTTTTCATTTTGCTTAAATTTTAAATTGTTAATACTATTTCTTTTGTGGTTTTTTAGGTCTATCCGCAGTCATGACCATTTTTTTCTATAACCAGATGTAACTCCAGAAACAAAATCTTCCACGTATAATCTGTAAGCAGTATTCGCCTGAGAGGTACGAAGGGAGTGAAATGGTAGTTGCCCCTTCTGGTATAGTAACCAAATACTCTATATCACCATCATCGCTTGTTATTTTCAATGTACAACCATCACAAGATGTCACAAATTTGATGGAGTGCCCGTCCTGTTGAACCGACGGGATTTTTACAGGCCCCAATTTGTAGGGTTCTTGATCTTTTGTCGGATCTGTAATACTTGCATGAAGAATAATCGCTTCATACGATGACAATTGCTGTGTATCGGCAAAACTTACACCGACGAATAACAGCATACTCAATACTAATGTTAATCTTTTCATTTTTTAATAACGTTTTCGTTTTGATGCTGCAAAGGTACGGCGATTATAACATAAAAGAAATCTTTGCCTTCATTTTCAGTAAGTCAAATGAAGACAAAAAAGGAATCACCCCCCCCTAAAACCTTTTGTATATCAAGGGGTTGCGTGATTTTTAAGTCAGATTAAATCAATTGGCCTTTATGAGTTGTAAAAGCCCAGCTTTTAAGGTTTGAGCACTCTTTTCATTGAAGATTTTCCTGTTAGCCCGAGACTTGGCTGTGGTTATAGTTTGTGATATAGAGTCTGTCATGTTGACTATAGAACTGTCTTCAAAGTCAAGAATCAATAGCATACAGACATGGAGTTCCAAAGGAGAAAGTTTCTTGTCTTTAGCAAGAATCTTGTATGCAGATGGCATATCTTTGCTAAATTGTACTTCTAAAGCTCGCCATTCCGCTTTGTTTGGTATAGGATTGTCAGACCTAAAATCTTTCTTCTTGCGGAATACCCCTACAATTTTGCTGTTTTCAAAATCACTTAGATTGTCAATTACAGATGGAAGGCCTGTCGCATCAGCAAGTTCTTCAATTGTCATTTTCAGTTCTTTCCCCTTCAGTTCTTTTTCAGCAATAAGTTTCTTATAATCCCTATCTTTTAGCCTTTGGAGTTCTTCTTGTATGTCTTGGTATTCTTTTTTGGCAGAATTGAGGGATATAGCCAGTTTTTCTATTTCGTCTTGTCTTTTCCTCTTGTAGTCTCTGTAGATATAGAAAATCAAAATCCCACCAAAAACAACAGATATAAGAATCCCAATAATCCACAGACGAGCATTTCTGGCTTTCTGTGCTTCTTGCTCTGCTACTTTTTGACTGCGGCTGTAGTTATATAGAGATGACATTCTGTGAGTGGCGTCTATTTGCATCTGATTGTGCAAGGAGTCTTGCGCATCCTCATACAAAAGTGAGAAATGAATAATGGAGTCTAGCACATTCTTATGGCGATAGACAGACAACAACCCTTTATAGGCATCAGAAAAATGTCCGAACTGTATAGACTTTCTAAAATATATTTCCGCAGAATCAAAGTCGTTGTTTGCTAACTCGTAGAAACCTTTAGTTGCATAATAGTGCTCGCGTCCACCAGCAATATTACCTTTATCATCAAATAAACCAGACTCATGCTCAAAGACCGTTATCTCTTTTTCTGCTTCGGATAGCAAATTCCGCTCGATATTGATATAAATTGCAGTAGGCAGTAAACCAGCCGCTCTTTTAGTTTCTCCAAGTTCTGTTAGTCTTTTATACGAATTTTGTATTATCTGTAATACGGAATCATTCTCGCCAAGCAAATAGTATGGCTTCATTAGTTGGCTCTGAGCAATAGTATATTCAATTTCATTACCAAGTTGACCAATGCATTTCACATAATGTCGAACGGCCCAGATTTCGTCGTGTGGCAAATATTGCTGATGAAAAATACTCGCCATTTGTCCGTATATAGCAGCCAAAGTCCCATAGTCGCAGTTGGAATCTAAAGTGTCGGCTTTATCTATGGCATCATAATAAGTCTGTAAAGCCTGTGGTGCTTCTCCGATGTTAGCATAAAACCTCCCTAACAGGTAGTAGGCTAACATCTGTTCGTTATGTTCCCCATTGCCATCAAAGTATGTGACAACATCTTTTATGATAGAGTCTGACTTGATTTTCACTCCAGACTTATTCAACGCTTTCAGCCGTATGAGTTCATAATGCATTCTGTCGGCCTTGCCCCAATCATCCTTTTGTTTGCTGTATTCATCCAATACGATAAGTGCAGAGTCCGGGTTGGCATCCGCAATCTTGCTGACAGCCTCTAACTGAGAGGTGATCTTCCTGCCGTTGCAACCAAACAAGGTCACGACAATCATACTTATATATATGTAAGCTAGTCTATTCATATTCCGTAAATCCATTATTGCGCGAGGCAAATATAAGCCTCGGTGTTATTTTGGGGTGCAAAGGTACAAAAACAATTCGATTTAGGCAACGATTTCACGTTTATTAAGCGGTATGAAGTCTATATTGCGGCTACAAAGTTTGGTGATTTCAAAAAATCTTCGTACCTTTGCACCCGATGAAGGGTCATAGAAACGGCTGGTGGCTCTGAGTCGGAGTTCTTTGAAAGCAATCCAAAGCAGAACGTGGAATTGAGAACGGTCTCCAAATCGTAACCCGCGACATTTCCCAATCCCCCGAACTGCCTTTATACAAAGAAAGATTGCTTTTTCTATCCAAAATTACGAAATAATTTTGAAATTCAAAAGAATATCGCTCATTTTTTCTGTTTTTTAGGATTTTTCTTTCGAATTTCTTTGTTATCTTGTGATTATTGATTATCTTTGCAGCGCAATAGTGCAGAACAGATGATGATACTCTTCTGAGTGAGAAGGGCGAGTTTAGTGGAAGACCTGCCTATGAACTAAAGGGATGGGAATCGCGAAATTCCATTTCCCAAAGTTCATTTGTACGGTTTAACTCATAAAGTACAGATTATCAACACTGTATAGATATTGCGTGGAATATTCGTACCTTTGCATTTCTATTATCAGCCTTCACGGTAAAGGCATGTCGGATTTAAAAAGATTGTGAAATATGAAAGATAAACATAATGAAGAGACCTCAAATCAGTCTGAGATCATATCAGCTCTGATTACCAAAGTGATAGTGGATTTTTGCATGAAGTCTGAGAATCCTGTTGACCTTACGCAGATTGTCAAGGCACTTTCGGATGTGTTAGCTGCACATTTAGCGACGATGACTAACGGATGGTCAGAGGCAGAGACGGAAAAGTGTGTGAATGTGATTTTCAACCACATCGTCAGCACAATGAAAGAATGCAAAAACGGAATTGAGGAAAGTAACACTGCGAATTAAAGATGAAAAAAGAGAAGACATATCTGCTTACATACTATCTGAAGAATACAGACGAAAGGACAAAGGCTGCATTCGAGAACATCCCGTACAAGACAAAGGAAATCTCACTCAGCGAAGAACGGCTGATAAAGCTCATTGAGGCAGAATTGAAGAAATACCCCTATATTCGCTGCTGTAGCGTCATGTCAAAGGAATGGTTTGGTCAGGATGACTGGGCATTGAAATTCACGGTTTCCAATCCCTTCTTCCTCGAAGAGCCCATTCCACATGAGATTAAGCCCAAGGATGCCGAACATATTGTCATCAACGACAGCATGAATCAGGTGTATATGACCCAGTATGAACCTTCTCATGAGGGTTTTGAAGTGAATCTGGAGAGCGAACAGAAGGTAATCAGACTTGGCTCTTTCTTCTACGACCTGAAAGGCGTGCTGATTTGTGAAGCCACTGATGAGGATCGTAAGAAATACTATTGTGACAAGTTTATCACGTTCCCGATCGTTGATGATGACTGGCGTGTGTTCGATGGCAAAGAGATTTCTGACGGTATCGAGCGTCTGATTGTCGGCAAGAAAGGAGATACCATCCCCTTGGCTGCTCTCAGAGAGGCCGCTGACTACAACGCCCGTGAACATGACTGTGAATATGAGATGCAGCTTCAGGACTTGGAACGACACGGAATCACCGTTTCCAACCGAAAATCCAGAGATTCAGCAGAGGAGCTTCCTGACAATATCGTTATCGGCATCGACAAACTCGGTGAGAAACGTTTCAGAATGGATGCTGACTGGGGTAGCTATTACATACCCAGACGTTTCTTCTTTGTTGGCGAGGATGACGAATTGTATGAATCAGACGGTGATGACGGCAAGCCCAGTGCATTTAATCAAACGCTGATTACCCGTATCGTTGACGATGTGTGGAGTCTCTCTTGGTTTTTCAACAAACCTAAACTCAGGGTACTGGTCACTGCCGTCACAGACAGCGGCTTTGGTTTTCAGCGTAGCCAGCTTGGCCCTATTCCAAAGGACTGGTTCTACACTGTTCAGACACTTGAAGGTGAGATCAACCGCAAGTTGGACGAGATGCATCAGCAATATCCCGACAATTACAATAGAGCCAAGAGACCGGACATCGTAGAGGAAAAGAAATAAACCATCTAATTGGTAGTCGGAAGTTTCAAGGGGGCATGTTTGCTCCCTTTTTCTGTGTCCGATTTCAGGATGTAGCCATTCACCATCATAAACGTCTGGCTGCTCTTGAACTCGATATCAGGAGATACAATGACAGTGGCCGTACACTGGCAATCCCAATACTTCTCCAGAACTCTCTTCATGTCAGCAATCGTCGATCTCATGTATTTCTGATCCTGGCTCAACTGCTTGACATCCGTGTAGGGAGCAACGATATTATCTATAGGCATCGTATGGAAACACTGTACTGAGAAGTTTCCCTTTTCATCCTTGATGCTGACGATGGCATGAACATAATCTGTGTCCTGATATCTGCGAAGCGACTTGAACAACTGAGCAACAGAACCCGGAACCACCTTCCCGTCATGGAACTTGGTAGCGGTATAGTCCATATATTCTTTTAAGTCCCTGAATTTCTTGCCGTCAGGTGCTATATATGATATATTGTCTGTCTTCTTGCGCTTCATCGCCCAGTATTCTGTTCTTATCAGGCAAAACTTGCCTAAAATAATAATTGGCAATCATCTGATTGCCAACTACTTAACTCTGGGTGCCTGGACGGGTTCGAACCGTCGACCCTTGGAACCACAATCCAATATTCTAACCAACTGAACTACAGGCACCATCTTGTTTTGCGGGTGCAAAGGTAGTCATTTTCTTCCGAACTGCCAAACATTTGGCCGTTTTTTTGCGAAAAAGTTTATTTGTAGGGCGTTTTTAGGCTTTGAAACATCCTAAAAGTGTCATTTTTCTAATTCTTAGATGGCAAAATGACTCAATTCCCACGTCCATCCCAATGGGACGGAAGCGGAAATAGTCATCTCATAAGTAGCTAAAAATGCCAAAAAGTTAAATCTTGAAAATCTGCATGTGGATGCTGATGTTCTCGTTATGGTCATGCAGTACATTCTGCAGCTGGTGCACATATGGCACCTTTACATTGTGAAACACAGGGACATTGTCCTTGATAACAATCTTGTTATCACTGTCCAACTGTGGATGAACAAACACGTTGGCATCGGACTTGTCCTTTACCCAACCGTTCTTTTCAAGCAGTAATACTGTTACGGGGATTGGCTCCAATCCGCTTGGATAGATCAAAATCTCATCTGTACAGATGTCACTGCTGTCATCATAGAGCCTTCCTTCCGTGCAAAGCTCACCGTTACGTTTGTATAGGGATGTGATTTTGGCAATCTCGCCGTCAGTCATTACCCAATTCCCTACAGCTAATTCCTTTGAGTCTATTGTTAACTTCTTCATACTTATTATTAGGAATAAAAATTTATGTACACGCATACACGCGTGTGGAAAATGATTATCCTGTTCATACATGAGCAGGCAAGTTGCATAATCTCAAAAGAGGTTACCTAGGGAGTGGTACTAAGCATAACGATTGTATGGCAACCATCTGACACTTGCCAGGTATTCAGGTCGCCATGAATCATAGCTCTTAATCTTTTTTTTTGCCATAATACATTATTTCTATAAGTTCTATATTCTACACAGAAGACTATCTTCTGCTGAAAGATGCCGAAAAGGCGGTGCAAAGGTACACATTTCCTTGGAAATAAAAAATTTATTTGGCGCACTTTATTGAAAATACTATTAAATTAATGTTGTAATTGACCTACATCAACATCAAATTAATAGAAGTAGAACAATTTTACAATAAAAATATATAGTTTGAAAATATGATTTTAACAAAAAGGCAATATTGAAATGTTAAAATTCAAAGATTTTGCTGAATTTACTTCTATCATCGTTTTTTCTTTGTTCCTTTGCATCCCGAAAAGAAAAATGTATTAGTTCAAACAAGGTAAAAAGATGAGTTACTTTACAATTTACTTCATTGGCCTGACAGTAGTCTTTGCTATCTACTATATCGCGATGATTGTTCTCGACCTGAAAGCCAAGAACAAGGAAAAGAGCGATGTTGAGACCATTGATGTTCCCAAGCCAGCTCCCGATGAACCACCTGTTGACGTTGAGGAGACCAAGAACGGCTATGTCATCAAGGATAACAAGAAGGGTTCAGAAGATGAGCATACGTCTGGCAACAACGGCAATGCCTCTCATGGTGACAAGGCAGACAATGTCATCAGCCAGCTCCAGGGACAGTTCAAGCCTGTCAGGGTACAGTCGGATGCCGAGTTCACTTCTAACGAGATGCTGAAAACCATGCTTGATGGCGGCGTTACACCTGCCAATCAGCAGATTTCATGCCACCATATAAGAATATAAGCATATGCAAAGCCGAAGAATCCTATCCGTATTACCCCTTCTGATGGTCTGCCACATCCTCCCTGCCACAGCCGAGACACTGGTTGACGGTGGAGCCGTGGACTACAACATGGGTGCCGAGGGCCTGTACAGCATGACCGAGTTCCTGCTGGTGATGATGCACTATGTCACGCTTGTCCTTTATGCCATCGCCACCCTGACGGCAATCGTCAATGCCCTGCAGATCTATATCAAGATGAATAATCAGGAGGGTGATATCTCAAAGTCCATACTGATGTGCTTCGGCTCGTGCCTGTTCCTTGTGATAGCCACGTTTGCCCTGCCGGGATTCTTCGGGATCGTCCGTTCCGACAATGTCGTATTCGGCTGGTAATATCAGCCATAAACATAACCATTAGTTTTCGTTCTTTATTCTATTCTGATAGTTTCGTTTTTTAATCTACAAGTTTTCAGGTAACACAAATTATTCTAAAACAAAATGATTTTTGCGAACGTTAAGAATGGCTGCAAGCGTGCTTGCAACCTTGTAAAGAACAACCGTGCCGTGCGTCTCTGCGCCCTCGTTGCCGTGTGTCTCACCTTCAATGTTGCCACTGCGTTGGCAGACAGCGGAGCTGGCTACGAGGCTGGCAAGAACGCCATCAGCCAGGCTTCTGAGCAGATTGCCCAGTATGTCCCCATCGCCACCAAGCTCTGCTATGCCATTGCAGGTGTCGTGGCCATCGTCGGTGCCATCTCCGTGTATGTGAAGATGAACAACGAGGAGCAGGATGTGAAGAAGTCCATCATGATGATCATCGGCGCATGTGTATTCTTGATTGCCGCTGCCCAGGCCCTGCCTCTGTTCTTCGGCATCGAGGATGGTGTAATCACTGGATTCTGATGAGCAGTACAGTGAACACCAGCTACCCGGAGTACCCAGTTTTCAAGGGGTTGCAACGACCCCTTGAATTCATGGGCCTCCGTGGTCGCTACATCACATGGGCAGCCATCACCGCAGGCTGTGCCATCCTTTCGTTTATCATTGCCTACTCGTTGCTGGGCTTCGTAGTGGGGCTGATAGTCCTCACTGTCATCTGCGCCGTCGGAATTGCCCTCATCGTCCTCAAACAGATGAAGGGACTGCATACCAAGCACGAGTTCCAGGGCATACTCATCTACAGGCGCGACTCGGAAATATAGTCATACGCCAATACTTGAATAAGGAAATACGTAAATACAACCATATACCATTATGACCATCTATGTCGTTCTAGTGTTCCTCTCCATCCTCGCTGGCATGGCCATTTCCGTCCGGGCTTTCGGCACGGGCGGCAAACGGCCTAAGGTGTTCGAGGACATCTACTTCTCCGTCGAGGATGTGGAGGGCACCGGCATTGTCTATACCAAGTCTGGCGACTATTCTGCCATGATGGAGATTGAGAACCCCGTTCAGAAATACTCCGCAGATACTGACAGCTACTACGATTATCAGCAGCTCTTCACGAAGGTCTGCCAATCACTTGGTGAGGGATATATCCTTCAGAAGCAGGATGTGTTCATCCGCAAGCGTTTCGATTCATCGTCGCTCATTAACGGCCACCAGTTATCTACGCTCCAGCAGTCCTATTTCCGCTATTTCCACGGACGCGAGTACACTGAGGTTAAGACCGTGCTCTGCATCACACAGGAAAATCGGAAAAGCCGACTTTTCTCCTATGATGCCAAGAAATGGCGTGAGTTCCTTGACAAGCTCAATAAGGTTCGTGACCAGTTCCATGCCGAAAAGCTGCGTGCCCGTTTCCTCACTGGAGCCGAATGTCAGGACTATGTTGACCGCTATTTCGCGATGAACTTCCGTGATCCGCATTACTCCATGACCAATTTCAAGGTCGATGGCGAGGATATCCTGATGGGCGACCGTCAGTGCCGTGTGTTCAGCCTCGTTGATGTTGACAATATCAATCTGCCGACCATCATCCGTCCCTACACGCTGATGACGGTCAACAATAGTGAGATGCCCGTTGACCTGCTGGCAGGCATTGACAGCATCCCCAGCATCGAGTCTGCTGTATATAACCAGGTCATCTTCATGCCCAACCAGAAGCATGAGCTGGCCATGCTCGACAAGAAAAAGAACCGCCACAGTTCTATCCCCTCTCCCAGCAATGCCCTCGCTGTTGAGGATATCAAGAAGGTGCAGGACATCATTGCCCGTGAGAACAAGCAGCTTGTCTATGCACATTTCAGCCTGACCGTCTGTATTTCCAAGGATGCCAGCATGTCCAAGGCCAACAACTATCTGGAGAACTTCTTCAGCCGCATGAACATCCAGATCTCCCGCCGTGCCTATAACCAGCTGGAGCTGTTTGTCTCGTCGTTCCCCGGCAACTGCAGCCGTCTCAGCCCAGACTATGACCGTTTCCTGACGCTCAGCGATGCAGCCCTCTGTCTGATGTATAAGGAGTGTCAGCAGCATGGCGAGAAGACCCCGCTGAAGTTCTGGTACACCGACCGCCAAGGCGTTCCCATGCCCATTGACTTCACGGGTAAGGAGGGCTCTGAGAAGATGACCGACAACAGTAACTATTTTGTTCTTGGCCCAAGTGGAAGCGGTAAGAGTTTCTTCATGAACACCGTTATGCGCCAGTTCTTTGAGCAGGACACCGATGTCGTCATTGTCGATGTCGGCAACAGCTATCAGGTGCTCTGCCAGGTCAAGGGCGGCATCTATATCTCCTATACAAAGGAGCATCCTATCTCCATGAATCCCTTTAAGGTGACGAGTGAGGAGTATGAGAAGAACTTCGACGAGAAGAAGAACTTCATCAAGAGTCTCATATTCCTTATCTATAAGGGCAACAGCGAGTACAGCAAAGTTCAGGAAACCATTCTGAACAAGGTGGTCTTTGAATATTACGAGGAATACTTCCATCCCTTCGAGGGCTACTCAGAGTCAGAGCGCAAGGAACTGCGCGAGCGTCTGCTATTGACTGATAAGACCAGCGGAGCCTACGATAAGTTCGTCAAGGAGCAGAATGAGAAATACCGTCAGGAGCAGGAGGAAAAGGCAGCAAGTGAGCCACAGGCAGTAAGCGAGACAGGAAAATCCTCTGCTGACCGTGCCATGGAGAAGATCGAGAAGCTTCGCAACCTTGCCAACGACCCAGGAGCTGCCGAAGGTGAGGTCATTGCCGCTACCCACCAGATTCAGCGTCTGCTGCCTGAGACCATGCAGGACAGATACCTCATGGAGATAGACCATCGTATCGACGAGATGGAAGACCGTCGCAAGCAGCTGCGTGTCACCAATCTCTCGTTCAACACTTTCTATGAGTTCTCCCTGCAGCGCATCCCCCAGCTGATGGAAGAGATGAATCTGGAGCGTTCAAAGTTCGACATCCACGACTATGCAGCCATCCTCTCCACGTTCTACAAGGGCGGTGAGTATGAGGAAACGCTCAACAGCGATATGGAAACCTCACTGTTTGACGAGAAATTCATTGTCTTTGAGCTGGATCAGATCAAGGACAACCCTGTGCTGGCTCCTATTGTGCTGCTGATTATCATGGACGTGTTCACCCAGAAGATGCGTATCAAGAAGTGCCGCAAGACCCTTGTCATCGAGGAAGCATGGAAAGCCATTGCCACCCCGTCGATGGCAGAATATATCCAGTACCTCTATAAGACAGCCCGTAAGCACTGGGCATCCGTCGGTGTGGTCACTCAGGATATTCAGGACATCACGGGCAACAAGATTGTCAAGGATGCCATCATCAGCAACTCCGGCGTGTTCATCCTGCTCGACCAGAGCAAGTTCAAGGAGAAGTTCGCGCCTATTGCCGACACACTGGCCTTGACGGATATTGACAAGAAGAAGATCTTCACCATCAACCGTCTGGAGAACAAAGAAGGTCGTGGCCAGTTCAAGGAAGTGTTCATCAAGCGCGGAAATACAGGTATGATTATCGGTGTGGAAGAGCCTCACGAGTGCTATATGGCCTATACTACCGAGAAGATTGAGAAGGAAGGCCTGATGCTCTACCATGACCAGCTCTGTTGCGACTTCGAGGAAGCCATCCGTCGCTATTGCGAGGACTGGGATCGGAGTGGCATCAAGAAACCCATCGAGTTCGCTCAGAAGGTCAAGGACGCAGGTCATGTCCTTAACCTGCCCGCCAAAAGAATCATAAACGTCTAAACGTCCATCGTCATGAAGTGTCGTATCTTTGCCATTTTATTTCTCTCGCTTATCAGCCGTTCCATGTTGGCCGGAGGCTATTACAGTATCAATATCGACTGGAAGACAGCCCAGGCTATGCTCCTTGCCTATAATACGGAAGGAGCCATGGAGCTGCTGGGCGACGAGAGTGTCAGGGTGATGCTGAAGCATTATCGTAATGCAGAGATTGCCACAGCAGGCATCTTCATGACCAAGTATATGGACTATAAGAATCTTCGGGATGCTGGGAAGTTCGGCAATCCTGAGGAGAATGCTTATTATAAGCGCATCTACCGTCTTGTGAGCCAGAACATCATCCCAAAAACACTGGATGTTGCCAAACTGATGGTACAATATCCTGACCGTGCACCTTACTGGGTTCCATTCCTTATTAAGACTACCGAGGACACCAAGAGCCTCTGTATGCAGTTCGAGAGTGTTGTCACCAACAATGCGCTCAGCTTCCGCGACATCCCGTTCCTCCAGATAAGTGACAATGTCAAGGCGATGTTCGACCTTCAGCATCTGGGAGGAATAGACTGGAAGGGCACCTTTGATGATATGACAACTCTTGCAGACAATATCACCAAGGAGGACCTGCAGGCAGACTTGGATGACATCGTAGCTACGGGTGCTGCCATTGCCAGTGCGGGCGGCATCAATGACAATGTGATGAACAACAGTCATGTCGCCAGTCTTTTCGGAGGTGTTCCGTCAAAGATCTATAACTTGTACAATAATGTCGGCAATATCTATGAAAGCATGTCTGGCGCAGGTGTAGAGAGCATCGTCCTGGGACTTCTGGGCAGCAGGGACTCAACAGCCCTGCTGAACCTCTTCCAGAGCAACAGCTACGATATTGAGCAGATGATTTCCGACTATAGTGTTGACGAGAATAACAGATACTATACCCAGCGTTACTATATCTACAGTCAGGACTCTGGCAGTGAGACTCTTTGCAATTATGAGCCACCAACGGATGACTATAATGTGATGTATGGCCCACAATGGACTCGCTTTGACACGACCGATCCGAATTTCTATCCCAATTCAAGTCAGCGTGAACAGGCACTGTCCAATTCTGAGAGCTATGCAGGTTGGTCACGTAGCCGGGTCAACCAGCTGAATCAGTCCAATGATGGCTATCGCTACAATATCAACTACTACAGCAATGCCTATATCATCAGCAGGAATGGCAACCAGAGACAGAAATCATACGCCTATAGCATTTCTGTGACCAAGAGCTGGAATCATAAGGAGGAAGTCTATGAGGATGTCTTTGACAGTTACAGCATGGATCTGAATGCCTTTCTTTCCAATATGAATGCCAAGTTGTACTACTACAACACCCAGCAGGAAAACGGGAAGAAATACTATCTGGGTATGGACTCCAAGCACTACTATCAGGCTACCGATGCAGCCAAGGTCAAGGGTGTGTCCGCTGTTACCTATACCGTTCATTGCACAGACGGCCAGAAGCTTGGCGAGGGAAGCACCTCATGGAAAGAGAATGGCAGTCAGGGCAGGTCACTTAGTGAGAACAGTAAGCGTTTTGCTATGGAAACAAGCCTTGAAGACACCAATCCTACCAGTGAACTCGACCAGATGCTGAATGACAAACAGTCAGAGATTGATGACCTGAACAACAAGATATCCAGTCTGGAACAAGAGCAGACCAACATCTCCGTTCAACTGCGAGACCTTGGTTATGATGCTGACCTGATGGCCAGATATAACGAGATACAAAGCCAGCTCAACACGCTTGAAGCCAAGCTGCGCACAGCCAAGGATGATTACCGCCAGATTCAGGAGGCTATTGAAGAAGCAAGGGAGGAATTCTCCAATGAGACCGACGATGTGACACGCATCCCTGCCATTATGCACGATGTTCAGTCTGCCTACCATATCACATGGCAGGGAGAAGGCTACTGGAGCGGGTATGAATATATCCGCAAGGGAAAGATGGATGGCATGGAAAGTGTCGTTACCTTCCGTGCCAGACTCAGCCTCCAGCGTAAGCCCAAGTATTTCCTTGGTATCCGCATTCACCGTGCCATTCTCCAGATTGACTGGGAGCTGACATCGGAATACAGCTATTCAGACGTGGTGGAGGTCATGCAGGTCGATCCAGACCTTGATGACCAGCAACGGGCTGATGTCATCAATAGCCGTCTCTCAGAGATAGCCCAGGACTATCCCTCATGTACCGTAGAAGCCGAATACCGCAAGTCAAACACGGTTGAGGTGGAAGAAGAGGATGACGGCCTTCCGCATCTGCTTTGGGCCAGTGACCGTCTGGCCATTGCCCGTGATATTGAATCAAGACTTGTCACCATCTATACCAAGCTGGCCATGTTGGAACGCTATATCAAAACCAGCCAGAGCCTGACGAGTATGCTGTTCAATACCGTTATGAACGGCATCGACCATAGCAAGCGCAGGTCTATCGGTATTGAAGCCCTGAACCGTTGGAAGGAAAGTGCCGGTCAGGCCATCCTGACGAATAACAGACGCAGGGAAGAAGAGCCTGGAGGTGACATATGAAACGGCTCTTAAAGAAATGGTCAGAGGATGTCAGGCTATGGATTCTCGTCTATGTCTGCCTCTCCGTCCTGATGGCCATACTCGGAAGTATCATGTTCATCATTTTGATGGCATACATAAATTCAAGGTATTAGTTCAATCAATTAAAAAGCAAAAGCAATGAAGAGAAAAGATTTGATTAAGAAGCTCGAGAAGAAGGAGAAGGAACTGAAGGGACTTATCAGCATGGGCAACCAGCTTGGTGAGGAAATGGCCAATGCCATGACCAAGCATGTCTATGCGCTGGTTGACCTTAACTATCAGCTTAGTGATGTTCAGGGAAAACTTAAGCAACTCAAAGGAAGCCATTAACGTATGAGAAGCTACTGCCGATACCTATTACTGCTGGTAATGCTGGTGCCACAGACCATGATGGCACAGTTTAACTTTGACGTGGAAACCGTCGAGGCACTTATCCGTGACCATAAGCGCATCCGCTCCGTGCTGATGGTACGTGACGGTATCGAGCAAGCTAACGAGGTGCTTCATCAGTACAGCAAGAAGGCCGTGGAGAACCATTATGAGGTAAATGTCAGCCTCGATGAGTTCACCCGCCTTTTTGATGTGCTTGACTTGATAGCCAACAGCACGACAACCGTCATAAATGCAGCCGACACCTATACCGATGTCAAAAAGCGCATCAATGACTACAGGAGTCTTATTGACGAGTATAACGAGAAGCTGCTGCTTCGTGGCAATATTCAGATGGGCGACACGCTCATCATCAGCGTAGGTGCTAAAGCAGTGGATCAGATTGCTGAGGACGGCAAGGACATATATGCTTCCCTGACCGCCATCATTGCCTATGGCACAGGCAAGGTTCCCTGCAACACTTCCAACCTCATCAGCATCATCCTGCATATCGATGAGTCTTTGGACAATATCCGAAAGACGATAAATACTGCCTACATGATAACCTGGCGATATATCCAGATTCGCCTGACATACTACAAGGGCGAAGTGTACCGCAACAGGTCTGTCCGAGAGATTGGGGCTGATGCGCTCAGTCGTTGGAAGAAATCCTCTGTGGATGCACTGAGCAGAGGGAAATAAGGAAATACACGCATATGACAATACATAAATACATGAATATGAAAAGACATCTTATCACAACCGCATTGGCCATGGTGTCATTCCTGACGGTCACAGCCCAGAGTGTCACCTATAACCATGATGAATCCGTCATGAATCAGGTGACTGTGCAGGAAACAGGCTCTGGCAGTCTGACTCCAGACCTTTATTATGATGTGTTGCATAAGAGCTACCGTAACAGTGCGTCAGAGACCAATAAGCTCTCTTATCGTACAATGACGGCAGCATACATGAAACTGCAGGAACCTTATGCCGAGAGGATTGACTCTGACTTGGTGAAACGTGCCAAGGTCGAAGCAGCCAACCTTCTCGATAGAGAAGTTGATGCCGTCTGGCTCGTGGAGAAAGCAAAGGTCAATGGTGCCTTGGGACATTTCAAGGATCACATCGAAGAGATTACCCTTGTCGGAGGCAGCTATAAGACCTATGAGAACTGGAAGGAGATTTATGACATGATCGTTTCCGGAGTTCAGTACATCCAAGGCGGTTATATCCCCAACTCAGAGCGTCAGACACAGTACATGCAAATTTGTAAGGACGTAAAGGCACGTGATGCCCTTTTGCTGAGACAGCTCAGAATCCTGAAAGAGCGTCGAAGTCTCTCATGGAGCAGCCGAAAACTCCAGAGGACAGATGGCCTTGTCCGTAACAGCAGCCTGAACAGCTTGACCCGTTGGAAGATGGCAGCCGTTCAGGCAATTCACAATAGACGATAAGAACTATAAACAGAGAAAGAAATGGCAGAAATAGGAGATCTTGAACCGATGGTGGATGAAGCCTTTGACTTCATGGGTGTCGGCCTTTTGGAAGACGAGATTGACGATGTGATATTCCAGACGAACCAGTTCCTGCTGAACTCAGACTTCATCGGCAGCAACGGCCCGTTTTGGTGGATTCTTCAGATGAGTATGTGCCTCGGTGCGCTGTTTGCCATTGTCATGGCGGCAGGTATGACCTATAAGATGCAGGTACGCCATGAACCATTGGACGTGTTGAAGATTCTGCGAGTACTGGGCGTATCGATGATAATGATGTTCTGGTATCCACCCTCGACTACTGGTGTCGGTCCTCAGAGCGTAAACGGCAGCTTTTTAAGTATCTTGGCCTATATCCCAAACTGTATTGGTAGCTATACCAATGCCCTCTATGAGACAGAGGCTGCTCAGGTTCAGCAGAAATATGACCAGGTTGTGCCGTATATCAAACAGCTCAACGACAGTGTGACTGCCAAACGCGAGGAATACACCTTCCTGCTCGACAAGCTGAAGAACACTGATGACTCAGCTCTGGATATGGGAACGGCAGATGATATGCGCAGGCAGGAAAAGGAGATTACAGCCCAGTATGCCAAGGTTGTGACTGCCGGAACCATTGTGTTCCTCGACAAGCTGCTGATGTTCCTTGCCCTTATTATCTATCGTATCGGCTGGTGGGCGACGATGTATTGCCAGCAGATTTTACTCGGTATGCTGACCATCTTCGGTCCCATCCAGTGGGCTTTCTCCCTGTTGCCGAAATGGGAAGGAGCGTGGGCTAAGTGGACGACCCGATATCTGACCGTCCATTTCTACGGAGCCATGCTATATTTCGTAGGCTTCTATGTCCTGCTGCTCTTTGACATCGTGCTCAGCGTACAGTTCGAGGACTTGAAAGCCGCTACGGATGTGGGTACATCGGTTACGGAATATATGGGTAATGCCTTCTTCTCTGCCGGGTATATGCTTGTGGCCAGTATTGTAGCCCTTAAATGCCTGAACCTCGTTCCAGACCTTGCAGCATGGATGATTCCTGAAGGTGACACAGCATTCTCTACTAGAAACTTCGGTGAGGGTGTGGCTGCACAGGCCAAGGCCAGTGCCACTGGCGTAATCGGATCGCTAACAAGATAAAAACAAAGATATTATGGTATTAAAGAATGTAGAAAACAAGATCAAGCTCGTCACGATTGTCTGCGGGCTGTTCCTCTTCGGCTGTATCATCATCAGTCTCGGTTCGATGCTCACTGCCAGACAGATGGTTGACGATGCCCACAAGCAGATTTATGTGCTTGACAGTAATGTGCCTATCCTTGTCAAGCAGACCCCGCAGGAAGTGACACTTGACATTGAGGCTAAGGCCGACATCGAGATGTTCCATCACCTGTTCTTCACCCTGGCACCTGATGACAAGTATATCAGGTACACCATTGACAAGGCCATGTACCTCGTTGACGAGACAGGACTTGCCCAGTACAATGCCCTGAAGGAAAAGGGCTTTTACAGCACTATTATGGGTACGAACATGCTATTCAGCATCTTCTGTGACAGCATCAAGTTCAACCGCGACTCCCTGAACTTCACCTATTATGGCCGTCAGCGTATCGAACGACGTTCCACCATTCTTTGGAGGCAGCTTGTGACGGCAGGACAACTGAAGCGTGTGCCGAGGACTGAGAACAATCCCTACGGCCTTCTGATTGTCAACTGGAGAACCCTTCTGAACAAAGATCTGGAAGAACGTAAGAAGAGTGAATACTAATAGATTTTTCGTTTTAAAACCATCAGAGATATGAGTATCAAGAAAATGTTCGTCGGGGAAAAGATGCCCGACAAGAATGACCCCAAGTACAGGGAGCGCTATGAGCGTGAAGTGAACTATGGCCGTCGTTTCGCAGACAAGACAGGTATCAGCTGGCTTTCACGAAAGCTGCAACTGATAGCAGACAACCACCGTAGCGGATTCCTGATTGTCGTTTTCGGGACTGTACTACTCTGCTTCTTCTTCAACTGCTACCGCATGGTCAGCAGTTACAAGGCTGGAGCAGGAAGAAAAGGCGTAGCCGTTGAGCGTGTGGACTCAGCCCTTCAGAAGAAGAGCGTACACGTCCATGAGCTGCCGGATGATTATGAGAACCCTTATAAGTTGACAGGCCATGAAGGATATTAATTTCAAACAGCCCAAATACATATTCCCTGCCATCCTTTACGTGCTTCTGCTGATTACCGGCTGGTTGTTCATCGACATGTTCACCACAGAGGTAAAGACTGTTGATCCACGTCTGATGGCAACGGAATATCTGAACTCTGAGCTGCCGGAGGCCAGAATTGACGAGCGCCTTGGCAGCAAGCGTGAGAATATGGTCAATGCCTTTGGTGATGTCAAGGACTATACTGCTGTTGCCAATGCAGAACGAGACTCTGTCAAGGGTAAGGAAGAATACGAGACCCGCTATAACGAGAAGGAGGCTGCCACCGTCCAGCATAACAATGAACTGGAACAGCTGCGTCAATTGCAGAAACGTGCACAGGCTGCCGCTTCTGCTCCTAAGATGGGAAACGATGACTTTGTTGTTCCCTTGACAGAGGAAGAGCGTCAGAATTACCGCCGTCTCAGAGGTCGTGAAGGTCGTAGTGAAGCCGATGATCTTCTGGCACAGGTACGTTCCTATGGCAAAGGCAATGGTCATGGCATCGCTGATGACAGTGATGAAGATGGCTCTGCAGAAGCAGTAGCCCAGAATGGCAAGAAGTCAGGCAAGGTTGATGCTGGTGAAAATGAATCTGAAGAAGCTGAAACCGTGGTCAAGAAGACCAAGGGCGAATCTGAGTACTTCAATACCGTTTCCCAGAATGACCCTGGCTTTAACCTGATAACCGCTATCATTGATGAGAACATCAAGGCCGTTGACGGTTCCCGTGTCCGTCTGAGACTGCTTGATGACGTGGAGATTGGCGGCATGTCCATTCCCAAAGGAACCTATCTCTATGCCACCATGTCTGGCTTCAGCAAGCAGCGTGTCAAGGGAAAGGTCGGCAGCGTCTTTGTCGGCGACCAGATTAAGACCATCAATCTCTCTATCTACGATACAGACGGCTTGGAAGGCTTATATGTCCCGTCCAGTTCATTCCGGGAAACAGCCAAGGAGATAGGCAGTTCAGCTATGCAGCAGAACATGTCCCTCGACGGTTCCAGTTCAAATACCAGCGTGGCACAGTGGGCAGGCCAGGCCGTTCAGCAAGCCTATCAGCGAACCACTCAGGCCATCAGCAAGGCTATCCGTAAGAACAAAGTGACCCTGAAATATGGTACAAGGGTCTATCTCGTGAATAATAAACAAAACAAAAAAGGATAATTATATGAAAAAGACTACAATTAAGCCAAGTGAGATAGCAACAGTTTGTGCTTGGGGAGGAGTTAAAAAATTCATTTTTGGACCTGCTGAATTTACATTCTATGCTCGCACTGAAAGCGACAACAAATATACTATTAGTTGCCGTTTAAGTCTCAATGATGTGAATAAAGAATTGTTTTCTTGTTCTTTTGAACTAACCCCAGAGGAGTTTGAGGCTGCTGATAAGAGATTCCCAGTAGAATACCTCCTTCTTTCAGAAGATTTAGACAGTATCGTTGCAGATCGTGTGGTACATGACGTTTTTGGCTACTTCGTACTGCAAGCAGGAATTCCGATTGCCAAACTAACAGAGTTCAAGGATGAAGAGCATATGAATATTTGGGGAAGAACCATTCATGAATTGATTCATAAGCGCATGACTGGAGAACCCCTCATATAACAATTGATAATCAAATAAACAGAATACAAATGAAACAGAAAATCGGAATGTTATTCCTCGGTATGCTCCTTGTAGCATCCGCCAATGCCCAGCAGACGTATCAGGAGCTGGAGCAGATTACCGTCAATGAGCAGGTGACAACCGTTGTCACGGCCTCGGAGCCTATCCACTTCGTCGATGTGTCAACGGACAAGGTGGCCGGTGACAAACCCATCGATAACACCGTCCGTTTCAAGCCCAAGGAAGGTGGCCATGCAGACGGCGAGGTATTGGCCATTGTCACCATTATCACAGAACGCTACCGTACCCAGTATGCACTGGTCTATACCACCCAGATGGAAGAAGCTGTTTCTGACAAGGAGATTATGCCCCAGGAACGGATGAACTACACCAATCCTGCCGTCTCACTCTCTACGGAAGACATGACCCGCTTTGCCCGTCATGTTTGGAACAGTCCGGCCAAGATTCACAATATCAAGTCGCGCAAGCACCGTGTGGAGATGCGCCTTAACAACGTCTATGCCGTGGGGGAATACTTCTTCATCGACTTCTCTGTAGAGAATAAGACCAACATCCGCTTTGACATTGACGAGCTTCGTGTCAAGCTCTCGGACAAGAAGGTTCAGAAGGCCACCAACAACCAGACAATAGAACTCATTCCATCGTTGGTTCTCGACAAGTGCAAGAGCTTCCTTCATGGCTACAGGAATGTGATTGTCATCAAAAAGATGACCTTCCCTAATGACAAGGTTGTTATCATAGAGCTTTCAGAGAAACAGATTAGCGGTCGTACGGTCAGCATATCCATTGACTATGAGGATGTGCTGAGTGCTGATGCATTTGACAAGGTATTACTGCAGGAGGAGTAAAAGCTATGAGAAAGAAAGTTTGCCTGCTGGCCATCATGGCGGTTATGTCCGTCACTTCGGCCTTTGCCCAGATGAGCAGCAATGTCAATCACCTGAACTTTAGCATCGGTGCGCTTTATGAGCGTGGACTTGATGCCACCATTTCCTATGAGCATGAGACGCGATATCATCATGCCTGGGAATATTTCGTCAATGGCTATATACAATGGGCAGAAGATCCTGATGCCGGTCATGTGACGAAGCAGAGTTTCTGGCACAACTACTTCACCTACAACATCGGTATAGCCTATAAGCCCTGTGTAGTACGTGGTCGCAACCATCACGGAAATCTCAGAATCGGTGCCAGTGCAGGCAGTGACACAGAGAAGATTATCGGTGCAGCGCATATCGGATATGAGCATACCTATGCTTTGCGTAACGGCTTCCAAGTCTTCTGGCAAATCAAGGAAGATGTGGTTTTGCGTGGAGAAGACCTGTTCAGAACTGGCGTGGCAATCGGTGTCAAGCTGCCATTGTAATACGGCAATACATCAATACGATAATATGACAATCAAGAAATTAGTTAATATGAGATTATCTAAATACAAGCATCTGGGAATACTGGCAGCAGCCATGATGGTTGTCGTTCATGGAATGACTTCCTGTGATGACCATGAGGCCATCGATCCCAATATCTACGTGGGGCATATCTTGTGCTCCGACGGCCATGTGGCATCCTATGAGGATTGTAAGAGACAGGGCAAAGAACCTGTAGCTGTAGTCTTCTACACATCCAAAGATGCCGCTGATGCAGGCGAAGGTCTCGCTATCGGACTGAAGGAGATTCCTTCTGTGGCTTTCTCCGATACCCTTGGTGTCAATCAGGGCACTTCCACTGACACGGAGAGTAAATGTGGTAATGCTAACACTTTTGCTTTATACTCCAATAACAAAGCCAATTCGCCACTCGCAGACGAGGTTTTTGCCATTTGGAGATATGGCCAGAGTGCCTATATCCCCAGTGCGGCAGAGATGCGTCTGCTCTATGCCTCTTTGGACGTTGTTAATCCGATGATAGCCCGATGTGGCGGTGATCCTATTACCAAGAACGGTAATGGATGCTGGTATTGGACGAGTACGGAAGTCAACGGACAAGCCAGCGCCAAAGCATGGCTATTCTCGCTTGGGACAGGAGCCATGCAGGAAACGCCCAAGACGGAGAATCATCCTGCACGTTGCATCATCACATTGAACAGATAACCAATAAAAACGGAAATATGGGATGGACTAATTTCATAAAGGCAGTCGGTAAGGGAACTGTCAGACTTACGGAAGGAGCCGGAAGATCCGTTGGCACAGTAGCCAAGGGAGTCGGTGAAGGAATGGGAGCAACAGCCAAGGGACTCGGAGGCTGGAAAGGTGTTGTCGGCACTGGTGCTGTCATCGGTGCTGTCCGTTCTGAGGACGGCCTCACTGGTGTAGCCAGCGATGTCCTGTTCGGTCAGGGCGGTGCTGAAAATGTGAAGGAGCATGGCGTGGCAGGTGAAGTCCTTGACCTTGCCATTGGCGAGAAAGGGAAACAGGCCGTCAGCACTGCAACGGAAATGGCAAGCCAGCAGATTTCCGACATCCAGCAGAGGATGACACCTGTTACACCTTATGACGATGCCACTCAGCAGCCGATGTATGCTACCCAGGATGGCTTCGGCAGTTTCATGGCTAACCCGCTCAGTATGGGTGGCAACTTCCTCAGTAACCTGATGAACGGTAATGTCAGTACCATGTCTATGGCTGCCATGATAGCCAGCAGTTTCCTGATCTTCGGGCGTTTCGGTCTGTTTACCAAAGCACTCGGAGCACTGCTCGGTCTTCACACCATTGGAAGAAACAGCCAGCCAGTCTATGCCCAGCGTATGCCAGCCTATTCTCAGGCTCCTGTGGCACAAGCTCCCATACAGCCAGAACCGGAAATTGTTGAACGTAACAGAGGAATCGGAAGATAACATGAAATATACGAAGGAAATGTTCTTGCAGTCAGCCACAGGCTACTGCATGCCGTATTCGGCAGAAGAGTGTGAACCAGTACCCACGTTGGGCTTTGGTGAACAGACACATCCACAGACAAAGGAGAAGTTCTTTCATCACGGAATGGACTTGACGGCAAAAGGAGCAACCCTGCTTGCCGTTGCCTCAGGTAAGGTAACAGGACTTGGCACAGACCCAGTTCATGAGGGCTATGTCAAGATACGCTATGGTAACTATGAAGTGGAATACGGCCATGCTACAGAATTCTATGTCAACTTCGGCATGGATGTGGTCGCAGGTCAGCCCGTAGCTAAGGGTGGCTGCATCCTTCATCTGGCAGTCCGTTTTGACGGTGAAGAGATAAATCCGACAGACTTTCTGGCTATGCTCTACCAGAATGTCATGTCATCAGGAATGGTCGGCGACGGAAATTCTGATATCGAGGTTCCGTCTGCCTATGCAAAGGACTTGGATGAAATCGTCAGCCTGATGTCGCGGTATCTTCCTCTCTATATGGACGAGCTTCGCAAAGGCGGCTATCGTCCTTCAGAGCAGACTGAGAAAGCATTGCAAAACGTGTTTGTGCAGAGTGCCAGGAAGAACTACTACTTTGAGACACTGCCCTCTATGACCAATCCGTTGGGATTGAGTGACCGCAGTGTTCCCCTTGCCAGTAAGGTTCAAGACCTCATTATAGGAGATTTCCTGAACTATCTTGCCGTCCGTCATTCAGTCTTTCTTTCCTCTTGGGATGAAAGTCAAAAAAAAAAGTTCCTTGAAGCAGCCTCCGATGACATCCGCTACATAGACCCGCTGCAGAACCTCAGCATCATTGTCAGGAGTTTCGACGTTCCCCGTATCGCAAGCGTCTATCCCGACAATGCCGGAATCCGCTGGTGGACGAAGGCGTGGTTCAACAACAGGGAGAACGGTGAGGATGTTATCGAGATCTCCCGTGAGATGGCCATCAAGTTCATCCAAGGTGAGATTGGCAAAGATGCCTGGCTGGAACGCTATTACCCCAAGCAGATGAGCATCTACCACAATGCTATCGAGATGACGAGGAAACAACTGTTAGGATTGTAAAAACTATAAGAATGGCAAATAAGAAAATACCGCAGGACATCATAGAGTTGGAGCATTACTTCAGCAAATACTTTGATGCCCATATAGCACCTCTTGCAGACAAGGCCGTGAAGGATGCCGATGCGGCATTCCTGAAGGAGTACGACCAGATGGTCAACAGCCGAGGTGCCCTTGGCGCTCTCACGCTCTCCGGTCCAATGACCTCTGCATCATTGGCAAGGTCTCAGAACCTTGACTCCTATCAGTATTACTGGAGTAATATCCAGAAGAGCTTCGAGAAACGGTTTGAGTCATCAGCTGATTTCAAGGCAGACTTCGGACATCTGATTGATGCCTACCAGAAAGCCATGATAGCCAAGATGGGCAAAGACCAGTATCTTGCCGAAAGCAAGAAATACGGTCAAGATTTGGCGACGTGGTATGTGAATAACAAGCTTCTGGAGAAATCCCTGAACCGTATGGCCTCCCATGGTGCTCCCAAGGATTCTATAGAGTATCTTTTTCAGAAAGGCTCGCAGCTTTCTATCTTTGGCCTTGCACAGCCAAGCGATTGGGATAGTATGCTTGCTTTGCAGGAGCAGCAATATAATCCTTCGAAGACGGAAAAGGTTGTAGCCTACGGTGTCGGTGGTCTGATGGATTTTGCCGTTATGCCCTTTGGTGGCATGAAGACCGCCATCATCGGTACAGCTACTGGGGCTGGCATTGATCTTGTATTTTCATCTGGCAATAACAAGCAATCCGTTGATGCCTTAGTCAGCCGTTCCCTGTTTGGAAACAGCTGGTCACTCCCGGAAGCACGCAAGACCCTTGTTGATGCAAAGGACAGCAATTACCTGACGGCACTTAATGCAGGAATGAAGAAGAAGGTGACGCTGACGAATCCTTCCCCTTTACTGAAGCAGGTTGCAGAAACCAACAGATTTCCGTTGAAGGGTTCATTCCTTTCCTCGACGGAAGACAGGGATGATGATATTCCCATGATGGTTGCTCCTGGTATGGAAGATGCCTACAGAAGAGACCTTGCAAAACTGCAGCAGGACGTTCAAAAGCCTGTAAAGCCACAGAAAAAGGTTACTCCTGCGGCTACTCCCACCCCACAACAGACAACCACAAACAATCAGTCAACTGTTGGGCAGTATAACTATCAACCATATCAGAATCAGCGCCAGATAGTGAATAATAACGGTTGGGGAGGCATCTTTGACCAGTTCGGACTGACAGGCTTCAGCGACGTGTTCAAGAACCTCGGTTATGTCCTTGCCATGCTGCCGGATATGATGATCGGCATGTTTACGGGAAGGACGAAATCGCTGTCCGTGCAGCAGAACCTCATGCCTATTGCAGCCATTGTCATGGGAATGTTCGTCCGTAACCCGCTTCTGAAGATGCTTCTCATCGGACTTGGCGGTGCTAATCTGCTGAATAAGGCCACTCATGAGATTATAGGTGAGACACCTTCTTCCAAGGAAGTCAGATACCGTCCTTATGCTGATGAGCGTCTTAATGCCCGCATCAGCCATCCACAGCTGAACGGGAACCTCTTGGTAGCCACCATCGACGGCATTCCCTGTACTGTCACGCTTCAGAACAGTGTGGTTGATGCCCATCAGAAAGGCGCACTGCCGCTGAATACGCTTGCTAATGCAGTGCTTGCCAAATATGACGAGCAGCGCATGGAGGTTGAGCAGAACTATGAACGCCAGATGGCAGAGAGTGAGCATCGTGAAATTAGCCGTGGTATCAGATAATGAAGAAGGTTGTAGCGAAGAAAGATTCATTGGTCAACGTGGACTGGTCAGGTCGTATGGAGGTCTATTCCTCATCCGACTATCTGCCAGTACGTGCCTTGGCGCATCGTGTCAAGGATGGTGACAAAGAAGGTATCGGAAAAGCTGCAGGAATCATGGCGGGATTGGTAAAAGCCATTCCTGAATATGAGAATGGAGTCCTTGTACCTATGCCAGGAAGAAGCGGTGTAGCCCTCTATACAAAGACTCTGGCCGATGAGATAGCCACGTTGACAGGTCTGGAAGTCTCTGACCTGTTGAGGGGAAATCCCCATCAGCCGCTCTATGACAAGAAGGTACAGGATGGAATAAACAGCCTGCATCCCTTCGACTTTGAGGTAAAGGGACAAATACCAGACGGCAAATTTCCCATTCTGGTGGATAACGTCCTTGATACAGGTACAACAGCCATGTCCGCATTCCGTGCCTTGGGCGATTCCACAAAGCTTGTCGTTCTGGGAAGTACGGTCAACTACAGGCTCTACAACTATCCCGTCAACATCAACATGGTGAATGACCAGACAGGTGACAAGAAGGATCTGGAACAGTTGAAAGAGGAACTTAAAACAGCCATTGACGATGTTCTTTTCATTGGAGGCACGGGAGTATATGACCGTGGGACGGTTAAGGATACACGAATGTCACATGAGAAGACGCTGACTGGAACTCTGACAGAAAAGGTTCCCATCAGCGCAGGTGCTTATGTGGAGAGTATCGGCTATACCAAGCAGTTGCCAGGACAGACTCCAAAGGCGATGCTCAGAACCAACGTGAATGGGATTCTGGTAGAGAACATGCAGAATGTAGAGGATGTGGATGCCGTCCTCAATACTGTCCGCAAGTCCTTCTACAACAGTCATGGCAATGTGCTTTCCACTTTTGGCAGACACCGTTTTATGGTCGGCGAGTCCTTTCAGATGCATGATGAGAGTTACGAGGTCTTGGATGTCGGTTCCTTCTCTTCACTCTTGAAACCTTTCGGGGCGCAGGGAATCCGTGTCGCAGACTCTTCCGGTAAGAAACACACCATGCTTGTGGATTCACACTTCACGACAAGAATCTATGTCCAGCCTCACAGTGAAAGGCTCCATGATGCTATGCTCAGAACCTATGGGAAGGATGTCAGAGGCGATATAAAAGAAGCTTTGGATAAGGCAATGGAAACAGAAAAAACTAATTCAAAATCAATCGATATGGAAAAAGAAAAGAATGAGGCAGAGCAGACTGCCAAGGAGAATCAGAAGAAAGCTGAAGCTGCAAAGCAGGAAGCAAAGAAACAGGAAGAAGAACGGAAGAAAGCCGAGGAGCAGAAAGCCAAGGAAGAAGCCAAGGATGAACCGAAGTTCAAGGTTGCCGGTGCTGTGGCACAGGCTCTTCTGCTGAGTGCCGTTCTGGAGCAGGCTAAAGCCAACAATGGCGTGTGGCTCAACAAATCAGAGAAGAAAGCCCCAGCCGTCTATGGTGAGACAACCCAGTTGTCACCCTATAATAACCTGTTGCTCAGTGCCCATTCAGAATTCCATGATTTCAAGACCAGCCAGTACACATCCTTTGAGAAGGCCAAGAATCAGGGTATTTCCGTCAAACAAGGCGAGGATGGTGTGCCTCTGAGCTGGATCAAATGGGAATCCTACGTCAACAAGTATGACAAGACCGATATCAAGAGCCGTGAGGGTCTGATGGCCGTAGCACCCGAGGAACGTTCCAACTACAAGGCTGTTCCGCATAAGGAATACCGTTACATGTTCAATGTCGAGCAGACCGTACTGCCAGAAAAGGAAAAGGCAGAGTTCTCGAAGCTTGTAGACCTTTACGGCTCACAGCAGACGGGAAAGATTATCAGTATGTCCCAAGAGTCTCTGGATAGTCTGATTGCAACGACCTACAAGAACATGAAGGAGAAACATCCTGATGCCCTGTTGTTGTTCAGAAACAGAGATTTCTACCAGATGTATAATGACGATGCCCAGAAAGGTGGGAGCAAGTTAGGCCTTTCTGTCACCAATCAAACCAATCTAAGAGGCATTGATTTCCTTGCATCCTTCCCTCATCAGGCCTTGGATGTCAACCTTCCCAAGCTGGTTCGTGCAGGCTTCCGTGTGGCCATATTGGATCAGCCCGTGGAAGACAAGGTACGGACAACCAGAATACAGCTTTCTGAACAGGAGAAGGCTGCTGACGAACAGATGAAGGGTCTTGTGGCCCAGCTGACAAAGAGCCTTGTCCCTATCAAGACAGCATCAGCCATTGAGCACACTCATTATGATACTGACGAAGACTCTATTCATCTGGCATCAGTGGAAACCTATGAGACCTATACAGACTATGCCCATGACCTTGCCACCTCCATCATAGCCGCTACGGGTAGCGAAAAGCGACTTGACAGAGCTGGAAGGATTGGCCATGACGCTGACTATGCTGAGAAACATGAGCAGCTGATTCAGGAACTGTCCGCCGGTGCTATCTTGTCAGGTCTTGGTTTGAAGGCCAGACTCTCAGAAAAGAATGTTGGCAATGTTGATTATTGGGTTCGAGAACTGAAAGAAGATCCGAAGCTCATTGACTTCGTGGAGCGCGATGTCACTAATGCCCTTGAAACAATTGACAAGCTGACACGTGGCGAGACTGTTGAATATGGCAGAATCCGTGGTGACAAGCCCAAGAATGTGGAGATGCCCAACAACTACAGTATTGCCCGTGAACTGGCGAAGCTGCCTGATGCAGAACGTAAGGAGTTTGTTGTAGTGACTGACAAAGAGAAGAAGACTGCTGCGGTTATCCTGCCAGCAGGTGCTTCCTTGGAGGTCAACAATGAAATACCTGGCATGAACAAGAGCCGTATTGCTTATGCTTTGAAAAAAGAAGGTATCGATGAGGATGGTATCACTTTCCACAATGCTGGTGGAGCATTAGGATTACGTCAACCCAACGCCTTCTTTGAGGGTAAGGAAGTCATGGTGAACCGACTCAAACAGTACGCACTGATTCCTATGACCCGCCTCGATGTCTCTGCCTTGGTCACTCAGAAAGCAGACATAGAAAAGGTGAATATCTTCCCTGACGAGGACAACAACTATGCTATTTACGTGAAAGCAAGGAATGAGAAAGCCGTTACGATGTACCCTGCCAAGGAGGATATCACGCTTTACTTCAATTCCCTGAAAGATCCTGCCGGTAATAAGGTGCGTAATGAAATCGGCCAGAAGTACTACCAGCTTGCCAAGGAACATCCTGAGTTGAAGAAAGACCTGCTGACCATAGACACGGGCAATATAGACTTGAAACGTATCGGCAAGGTGAGTCTCTTCAAGCCCAACAACTCTTCCCGTCAGGTGATGATGTCAGCCACTATTGACGGTGAGAAGCAGCCTGCCCGTGAGGTGTCTATCGGTGCTTGGAACCGTTTCTGGCTGGCAGATGACCAGGACAAGTACAAGACTCAGTTAGCCACCAAGGTCTTTGGAAATGTGCTGGATAAGGAGCACAAGGAACAAAAGGAAGAAAAGGTTAATGCTGGTCAGGAGGTCCAGCGTACTCCTGGGTTTCACTACTAATAAGCATACGGAGAATACTGAGAAACCGGTCCTTGTTGACCGATTCAGAGAAGATATAGACAAGAAATCAGCAATCAGTTAGACAATGAGCGATTATAAGACAGCTTTCTTTGAGAAATATGCAGCTGCAGCCATGGAGGAGCAGCGTCGATACGGCATCCCTGCCAGTGTCACGCTGGCTCAGATGGCTGTGGAGAGCGGCTATGGTGAGAGCAACCTTGCCAAACAGGATAACAACTATTTTGGCATCAAGGCCAGCCAGGACTGGATCAAGTCAGGAAAGCCTTGGAGCTATCACCATGATGACCATTACAATGACAAGTTCTGCACCTTTGGCAGTGCCTTGGAAAGTCTGGAATACCACTCAAAGGTATTGATGGCAGACCGTTATAAGGCGTGCCGACAATATGCGCCGACAGACCACTTGCACTGGATAGAAGGTATCAAGAAAGGCGGTTATGCCACGGATCCCCGTTATGTGGCCACCATCGAGGGTGTCATCAAGAAATACGGACTGGAGAAGTATGACCAGATGGCATTGACTGGAGCACAGCAACAGGTGATACCTGCCAACGTACAGCAAGGCAGGTACAGTTTCCCGTTGGTCTGTGACCATTCTACCGATGCTATGACAGTCACCTCTCCTTATGGCCATCGTCAAGCCCCCAAGGCTGGTGCTTCCACCAATCACATGGGACTTGACCTGAGAGCCAACTATGTGCCTGTGCTGGCTACAGAGGATAATGGCATTGTCGTTTCAGTCAAGAATGAGGGCAAAGGCGGCAATGTCATCCGTGTGGAGTATGCCAGAGCCGATGGCTCAAAATTCCAGACAGCCTATATGCACCTAAGTCAGATGAACGTGAAGGAAGGTGACAAGGTTTCTGCAGGTCAGCCCATCGGTGTATCTGGCAATACAGGTAATAGCACAGGCCCACACCTTCATTTCTCAGTGAAGAAAGTCGATGCCGATGGCCATTCAGAGCAGATTGATCCTTCTGTCTATCTGGCTGAGATAGCAGTAAGGGGCAATATCAACTCTAAGGTGCTCTACGGTAATAATGACCTCCTTGTGGCTCATAAGGCTGCTGTGAACATTGAGGATGTGCCGTTTCAGGATAACAGTAACATGATGCTGGCAGACCTGACACAGTCTAATGACCCAAAGGACTGGCTGGCATACCTGATGGCCGGTGACTCGATGCCATCCATCAGTAACTCGGCAGACCCAATGGGAGCCTTGATCGGTTCTGTGTTCAGCGGACTCCTTTTGATGATTTCCCAGCTTGATCAGGAAACAGCGCAGGCTGAACCTGTAAAAACGGATGTTGTCTGTCGGGAGCGCCATACTCCAGACAATGACTACAGCCAGGTTCTCCAGTCATCATCGGCCTATTTCGAGGCAGGGATGCAACAGAACTTGGATAGAGAGCAAACAGTAAGTATCAAATAAACTTTTTATTTCAACCATAAACCATTTTCGTTATGATCAGATGTAAAGTAACGTTGGCAGGCGTTGTAAACAAAGCTGCCACTACACATGAAGGTAAGGACGGTAAGCCCTTTGTCTCGTTTGGTGTGAACCTGCCTCTTGGCGACAAGAACGGCAATGTACGTGAATTCAATGTCGGTGTGACAGCCAGCAGTGAGCTGGTGATGGCCGGACTGGTTGCTATCGGCAAGCGTGTTCAGGTTGTCGGCACCTTGTATTTCCGTAAGTATGAGGATGGTCTGTATTTCAACCTCTATGCTGATTCCGTAACCATTGACGTGAGCGAGATTGACAAGCTCGAAGGTGAGATGGAGTTCATGGGTCGCACAGGAAACAAGGAAATCAAGCTGCTCAATGACAAGCGAGGCAAGAAGTTCCAGACCTTTTCTGCCTATTCCAAGGAGAACAGCGGTGAACAGGCCACCTTTATCTGGGTGCATTTCCTGAACTTTGCTCCAGACAAGGCAACCTGGCTCAGACCTGCAACCAGTATTGTCGTGAAGGGTGACTTGGAGGTGAAGCTCTACAACCAGAATCTTGACCTTGGCTGCCGTGTGAAGGAAATCACGGAGTGGCAATACGAGGACAAGACACCGAAAAAGGAGGAAGAGGTTCAAGTGTTTTAGCGTATGGGACAGACCAGAAAATACCATTGGACTGGTGAGGATGCCAAGAGTGCGGAAGACCGTGCTCTTGACACCTTCACTGAGCTAATGATGGAACGCATCAAGGCTATTGACAAGGATTGGCAGAAGCCTTGGATTGAGAAGGGCAATTTCGTGATGCCCCGAAACCTGAGTGGCAGACCTTATAACGGCATCAATACCTTTCTGTTGCTGTTGTACAGTGCCAAGCGTAAGTTTGATATGCCGGTATTCGTGACCCATAATCAGATAGCCTACGACCTGAACAACAAGAGTAAGCTGGAAGACAAGGGTGATAAGCCTGCTGTTGATTTGAACCCTTCAGAGGGTGAAAACCCTGGCTTTGTTCATATTCTAAAGGGTGAAAAGGCTTTTCCTGTATTTCTCTCGATTCCAATGATTAAGGAGAAAGACACCAACAAGCCGATAACACTCAGCGAGTACAATAACCTGACGAAAGAGGAGCAGGAACGCTACTATGTTCGCTCCTATACCCATGTCTATAATGTGTACAATCTCCAGCAGACGAACTTGAAGGAGGCACGTCCGGAACTGTATGCCAAGATTGAGACGAAGTTCAAGGAACTCGATAATCGCGGCATCGTCCCGATGGAGGAAGGCCAGATGTTCAAGTTTGATCCTCTCGACAAGATGATAGCGGAAAACAAATGGATCTGCCCTGTCAGACTGGAGGAAAATCAAGGAGCCTATTATAGTCCTTCCAAGAATGAGATTGTCTTTCCTCCCAAGAAGAACTTCATCGATGGAGAATCGTTCTATGGGAACTTGCTCCACGAAATGACGCATTCTACAGGCAGTAAGGATGTATTTGGCCGTCTTGACAACAAGACTGGTGATAAGAAGTTTGACTATGCCAGGGAAGAGCTGGTGGCAGAGATGAGTGCAGCCGTCGTAGCCCATCAGTATGGTTTTGACAAGCATATCAAGGATGACAGTGCCGCCTATCTGAAATCGTGGCTGGGAAGCTTGAAGGAAGATCCGTCTTTCCTGAAGACCACTCTTGATGATGTCAAACGCGCATCCGGCTTTATCAGTCAGAAGATTGAGGGGATGCGCCTTGATGTCAGAGAGATACAGACCGTTTCCGTTGATGTCAATGATGACGGCATTCCTGACCTCTCCATGACAGAAGCCCTTGCCGACAAGAAACAGGGAGAGAATGAGTCGCAGGGACAAGAGGAACAGACAATGGCAGCCAAGGCCGTTCATTTCTCCAGAGGGCGATAGCAATTGACAAACACTTCTATTATCGTTTCTCATACTATTATCAAGTATAACAGTAAACGCAAACTATTATGAAGAGATTCAAGAAATACTTATTGGGACTGGTAGCAGTCCTGACTCTGAGCATGGCCGCTCCACAAACAGCCAATGCCCGTGTACACCGTTATTTCTATCCCGTCGATCAGGACTTCTACATGCAATTTGTCTATGATGACGAATCAGGAGTCTATGCCTTCAGACTGTTGGATTGGGATGGTGAAGTATATGGCGAATGGGTAGTTAACCTTTAGGATAATCACTGGTACATTTTTTTATTGACTCCATAAGGCGAACAAAGAAAATGCTTTTTTCACAAGCCTTGTGGAGTCTTTTTGCTTGGCTTCTAAGGCTAATTATTCTAATTTTGCATCAAAATTGGTACAGATATGGAAGGATTAGTCATAGCAGCAATCATCATTGGGATAGTAAACTTGTATCGTTATTACAAGCAGAATCAAGCAGAGGAAGAAATCGGCGAGGTTCAGGCAACCGAGTTGGCATCATCTGATAATAATCAATGTGCTACACGCGATTTGGTGTTCACCACCCTAAAGAAAATGGGATGTGAGTATTGGGAGGAGGACGAATTACGGATTCGGTTTACTTTTCAGGGCGAAACATTTATCATTGATGCTAACAATGAATGTTTATTCATCAATGTCTATGATCCTTGGTGGCTGGAACTGCCAATGGATGGTGACATTGAGGATTTCGCCAGAATGCAGAAGGCTGTCAATCTTGCAAACTGTAAGGGAACATGTACCGTTTTATATACCTACAACGAGGAAGAAGGCCTCATTGGAGTGCATTCAAGGAAGAATATTATCTTTGTTCCTCAGATAACGGAATTAGATAAGTATTTGGCCAGTGTACTTGACGGATTCTTCAAGATACAAAGATTAGTCCTGTCAGAAATGGACAAGATAAAGAATAAGGAAATGTGTAATAACAAATAAGGAACAGAATGATACCGTTCTATCTTCTCAAAAAGAATGTCCCAATAGCGACTCAAATTAAGAATTATCAGAATAAAGCTAGTGGGAAAGTCTCTGAAGCCCGAAAGGATATTCAGCAGCGTTTCTCATGCCTGGACTGGAAAATCCAAAAGCAGATACTTTTTCTGTTTCTTGATTCAGGCAAGACAGATCGGATATGGGCATATACGAAACTTTTTTGGATTTGGGAGGATTCTTTTTGTGAAAAGATCCAATCTCTTTGGGAACAGTATCATGAAGACAGATGTTCATGGGTCATCATAAAGCATTTCCCAGAACAATATCTTCAGGAAAACATTGACAGTCTTGGTTACGGACGGAATTACTATTTTATCTGTAGGAGGCTTTGTCTGCTGAAGGACTATGAGGTAGATAAGAGTAAGTTGACAAAATTGGATTATCTGTCTATATTAGCTCTCAAACATGAACAAATAGAGGATAATAAGGTACTTGATACGATGTTCGCCATCGTTCATGATTTGTGTGTAGGAGGTGTATCGTGGCAAGAAGGCAGAACTCTTAGTCATGGTAGTATCTATAGCGCAACAAGTTCTTCACAAATAAGCAGAGCACTCGACTATTTATATGAAATGGGATGCCATTCTGCAGCAGGCTTATTCAAGTCATGGGATGACAAAGTAAAGCAGAGTATCTTTGAAAGCCAGGAATATATAGAGATTAACCATACTCCGATGAATGATTCGACTTACCAGCATAAGATAGTTGGGCTAGGAATGTTGTATATGTATGAAGCTCTTGAAGATAAGTATAAAAGCAAGGATGACCCTTCTGCTGACCAAATCAAGAATCCCTTTCCATATTATTATGTGATTGGAACTAATGAGAATCCAGATGAGTTGCCATTTTAATGAGTATTTACTATAACTTTAGCAATATGAGTGATTTTGAGTACATTTTAAGCCAAGCAAAGAAGTCCCACTTCAATGGATGGGATAGTAGCGAATTGAGGAAGTGTGTTGATATGCTCCCCAATCTGTCTCGAGAAGAGTTGTTCAAACTCTACAGAAGTAAGTGGATTGACGATGGTAAGTCAATTAAGGAAACCATCTTCAATATTCTTTTTGCCGACCAGCTTGGAAAGCGTGAAGAACGTATCAAGGGACTGGAAACACCTGACCTGATAGAAGAATTTAAGGATAAGCACAGTGGTAACGTCTCGCTAATCCGAAGTGAAATGCAAGAACGATATAAGGCAGGCCGAGACTGTGAAGCCATTGCAGAAGCATTTCGTAACTCTAACAAGAGTGATCAGGAATGGGTTACCAAGCAAGAAAAGAAGAGTGATGACGAAAAGAAATCGTAATATTAGTAAATGACTATTGAAGAGGTGATAGACAGAGCTGTTCAGTCCAACCAATCTGTGGAGATAGAATACTGTACCCGTAATGGTAAGGTCTTCTCCTGTGAGATAAGTAAGATTATGTATTCTCCCTATTATGGTGGCGCATATATTCAGGCTTATTGTTCGGACTGGGGTGTTGACAGAACTTTTAAGGTGAGTCGAATCTTGAAAGTTAATGGTCATTCCTTCTCTCGTATTTTTTGGAATCAAATTGGTGATGACTTCAAAAAGATTTATTAGAAAGGCGAATTTTGATTCAACATCTGCACAATCTGAATATTTTTGTGTATATTTGCCACATTAAAGAAGGTTTTTAAGATTAAAAGGAATAGCTAATATGACAGGTTGGATAATAATAGCATTGTACTGGATTGCATCTTGCGTCCTAATCTATGCGAGCATATATTGGAACAACAAAGAATCTTTCAAGAGAATTATGAAGGAGAGACTAAAAACGTGGGAGCATATTTTGATTGTCCTACTGTGTCCTCTTGTAACTCCAATTCTACTAGTCTTCTTACCATATAAAGGTTGTCAAAACTTGTATTATAGAAATCGCCCAAAGCCAATACCAAAGAGCAAAAGAAAACTTGTGAGGAAAGACTGTGTCTTGGATAAGAATTATGTTGTTTCTATTTCCAAATACAACTACCAGCATGGGACAGAATACACACTAGATGACGTTTATGGTAAGGGATACACAGAATCACTGAGCGATGATGAAAAGGCTGCCATCACTACAGAATCGACGAAGTACGGGTCATTGGACATTCAAGAGAACATTCCCAATTCGCCTTATACAGAAGCAGCCAAAGCACTGGGAGATGCTTTGCTATCAGGTGACTTTACGACTTTTGAGAATCTACTCGCCACAAATTCGGAACATATAAGTTACAATAAAGAGACAATAACAGGGAAGGCGCAAGTTGTTGATTATTGGAAAGGATGGAGAACTCGCTATGTGGAAACCAGGAAGGCCAAGAAATTCGAGGTAGTTTACAATAATTACTATTCAAATGCTTGTCTTCTGATGGAGATGATGGTAGTTATGTTTTTCATTAAGGATGAAAAGATTCGAAAAGTCCTACTAGTCCAGCGCCATTTAAACCCGACCATTGGGCATCATGACGATATGCTTGAATTCCCCTTTGACCTTGAGAGTATAAAGTATTGTCTGACTGAATTGAGGGAACCAAACGAAATTTTCGAACCTGTAGTTAAAGAGAATAGAATTCCTTGTTTCTCTTGTGGTACGCCATCAGAAAAACTGGAATGGCATAGCACGTTATTCCAATCTGGCGATATAGGCCATACAGGCATTGTGTCTGTGTGCCCGCATTGCCATAAAGTAGTGGAATACTATGCAGAAATGCGTACACGTTATATAGAACCTGTTGATGCAAGTGAAGCAAAATTTCCGAGACCACACCACCTGAAGAAGAAAGATTATAATCCGAGGTTGTTTGGAATTAGAAATTTCGAAGGTGCAGATCCTCTTAAAGGTACTAAGTATGTTGAGGAGCTTACTGGTAAGATAAAGCAAGCGGCTGAGGAATCCGACTGGTTCCTTTTAAGTACGATGGGGAAGCAGGATTTTGAGAAAGTAAGGGGATGCTACCTTAAGGCCATAGATGATGGAGTTTTTGAAGCCGCTAATAATCTTGGCGTATTTGCCTACAACTATGAGGACAATGCTGAAGAAGGTAAAAAGCTTCTTCGGAAAGCCATTGAAGGGGAGTCTCATAATGCTATGCTTAACTTGTTTACCATCCTCTGGTCAGAAGAGAAGTATGAAGAGGCCATCGACCTTCTTACTGAAGTGAATGAAAAACCATCGCCTTCTTTGAAATGCCTTTGGAATCTTGCTTTCTTCCATTATATGGGGGGCGATTATGCTCACAATCCTATCAAGCAAAAGAACGAAGATATTGCCAAAAAGATACTAAAAAAGATTCTGGAGAAAGAAGGTGATTTGTTCTACAACGATGAAAAAGCTGTCTTTACAGCTTCAAAGGAGTTTATGAGCTACATTGACAATGGGAATATTTTTGCTTCTAAAGCAAAGGACTACCATTGGCGTATAAAGGTGAATCTTGATTCTTTGAAGAAAAAGGGGGATGACGCGGTATTCTACGATCTTGATGCTCTCTCACTAGAATATGGCTACCACATGGGGTTGCATATTGCAGAACAAAAGGGAATGGGTGACGAATCGAATTTCTACGTATATGACCAAGATAACCAAGAAGACAAAGATCTATTGAAATATATCCGTGTCGATGAGACGCCAATGGGAGCCTGGCAGGTATATTTATTAATGACTACTCCAACCTTGTTACCTACCTTCTGGCATGGAGGATACATTGCAAGAACGTTTATTCTACAAGGGGAACAGTTATATGATATCGATGCTTTAAGGTACTATTCCCTGTCTGACCTAACCAAGCAAGAGATACTAAAACCTCGTGTTGAAGTTGATAAGCAATCAGATACTCTTACGGCAAATATTCATTGCTGCTATTGGAATGAATGGGAAGGACTTGTTCGTGAACATATTCGAATGCAAATAAGAAATAAGAAGGTTGTATCGTATGAAGATAAAGGCAAGTTCATTATTTACAAGTATCATTGTGGCATTTATTTTTAAGGCATGAATTTCTTTGTATTACTATATTTCGCCTATTATGCTGTAATTTTTATGATTATAGCAATACCTTTTCTGCTGATTGTATTATGGGCTGTCAACAGATGGATATTAAAACGCAGACTAAAACTGGTCTATAGAATTCTTCTCTCGATAGGAATACCAATCTTGTTGATAGGCCTAGCTTTCTTAGATCTGTATTATACTCCATATAGCACATCAAGTATGGATGACAGGCTATCAAACTTGGTTCCAGAGATTAAGCTCCCTCCATATAAAATTACTGATTATAGCAGTATCTATGTTGGTGGAGATGACCTCAAAGACACATATGAGATGGTTTTCAAGGATGGCAAAGATGAATCTTTGAAAATAAAGTTAGACAGTTTGGTTAATTCTTGCCCTAAATGGAAGAATAATAGTGGCGTGTATGTATATGACACGACTTTCTTTGAAAATGAGATTGTTGACAGTATCATCATTCGACCTTTAGACGGGACAGCAACGTTTATAAGATATAAGTGGTAAAGAAATGGATAAAAGGATTGTATTGTTAACTATAGCAGGATTAATTGCTGCTAATCTGTCATGCACCAATAAGACAAGTGGCCAACAAGGGGAACAGCCTATAGAGGCTGATAATGTGGCCGCTGATACTGTTGTGGAATTAGACCCAATGAGTCCGTATTGGTATGATAAAGACCAAACGGAGGTGACTTTTTCGGAAAAGAAAGATACACTATACAGGTTCCCAAGAATTAAGATGGGAGGAATATATTCCATTCCATATACTGTCAAGTATATCGAGCAACGGGCTTTTCTGGGTTGCAAAGAACTCGAAGAGGTGTATGTTCCTAGATCCGTTAATCATATAGAAATGGCAGCTTTCGAGAGTTGTCACAAGCTGGAATATGTATATCTGTATGCATCTATTGACACAATCCCTTTCAGATGCTTTAATCATTGCGACCATCTTAGGGAACTGCATCTGGGAAATCCGAAGCCTCCCTATATAGAGGAATTCAGCTTGGATGGGGTTAACAAGGATTCATGCGCAATATACGTTCCAAAGGGTACAAAAGGGCTTTATAAAAAGAGTGAAGGATGGAAAGATTTCAAGACTATAGAAGAGGAAGAGAGCTGTTTGTCCGTTTACAAGAAGTCTATGGGGAATGGACAGTACCGCGATTTCTTTATTACTAGCGGAGAAAACGGCTATCGGTTTATGGCATATGATTCTTCAAGGGATAAGTACTTTGACATTGATTTTAATGCTGACGATTATCTGAATGGTGGCGTACCCGGAATATCTGCATTTACAAGCCCTGATGGAAGATATGTCTATGTTGTCGGTGATATTCTGGCAAACAGCACCGGATGGGTATGCACGCTTCTCATCTACCAAGTAGATACAAAGACCCTCAAAGCCAAACTCGTCAATGGAGTTGCGGCATGGAGGCTGGAGAAAGATGGATTTACGGTTGCTTCTGAGACTCGATGTACAACTCCTGAAGCAGAATTCTCCTATCAGATGGATTTTGCCTTTGAGGACATTACCTATGGTTTCGATGGAAAGGTCAAGCATAAAAGCAAGGAATATTCATCACAAGAGGTTGAAGCCAGATATGGCAAAAACAATAATGCTATCAAAGGCTTAGGAGTGATTAGACATTCGTTTTACGATTAAAAAAGGAGCATATGAGAAAGTTTATATTCATTGTTATTGCAATTATTATTGTTGGTATTGTGGTGGTTGCAATTCCTAAGCAAAAGAAAGAGGAATCTGTTTCTCAGGAAGTAGAGAAAGAGGAAACTATCGATAGTGCTGCTGTAGCTGCCAGTAGAGAAGCCTCTGAGAGGTTGGCATACTGGTTTCCCCACCATGATTCGCTCAATCATGGATTGGTTCTTGTTGCAGAAGAACTGTGGCAGATCGACTCTGCTGCAGCAAACTCCAATACTATTAGCAGATTTGTGTGGCATGAAAGATGTGAGAAGGCCTTATCACATTGCTTTGACTCGATTCATCCGGGATCCAATCTGTCGAGGATGCAAAAGGCTGACTCCATGCTGACAGAGATTGCTGCATTCTTCGAACAGGATGCAGACTATTCCACTATGGGGATGATTGTGAATATTGATTTACAGAACGATTTCCTTATATATCGTATGGCAGCAGAAGCTAGTTGCATTCAGAAATATGAGCCGTCATTTGTTGATGAGTTGAATGCTTGGGATGGCTTCCAACAGGCCATGAATGACTTCTGTTTAGGTGTTGTCAACTGGGATTGGTTTGGCGGAAGTGGTGCCGGTCCTGCTTCTCTTGCAGAAAGAAATGTCATTTTGGAATGCCGTTTGGCCGACTTAAAACGCATTCACAAACAGTACCGCAGGGAGTTTGCCATGCGTATATATGACCGCGAAGACATTGGAAAAGATATAGACCGCCACCTCATTCAAGCAAAGGCAGACTTTAAGAAGGCTGTTGATAAGGTCGGGAATTCTATCACTAAGGATGATGATGCAAAAGAATACCTGTCAGAAGAAAGGTTGGATACATACAATGCCTTATTTGACAAGATACAAGCTTCAAGAAAGCCGCTCACGAAGGCTCTTGATGAATGGCTGAAAGTCAGGAACGCTTTCCCCAAAGACCAGTCCAATGTTCAAAGAGCTGCTAAAAACAAGTTCAAGGAGAATACTGCCATCATGATAGATTCCATTGCGAAATGTATCATGGAATGTCAGATGGAAGGATAATAATTATGCACTTTAATGAGAGTCGTTTGTTCAAATTGGGCTCAAATATGCATGTTTTTTGAGAATCTGACACCAAATATGGATTTTTATTTGTAATTTTGCCGAAGACTATCTGACATAGTGAACGTAATAAGAGATAAGCGATGAGATATACATACCTGATTCTTGCAGCAATGTTTCTGCTTTGCCTCGCCCCGATGCCTATCGGGTATTTTAATTTGGTCAGGCTGGTGGCAGTGATTAGCTTCGGTGTCATGGCTTATAAGAGCTATGTCGCCAAGAAAGAGATCTTTGCCTGGACATTTGGCATTCTGGCACTTCTTTTCCAGCCTTTTGTTAAGATTACATTGGGCAGAACAGTATGGAACATCATTGATGTAATCATCGCTATCGGTTTCCTTTTCTTGTTTTATTATGAGAACAAGATGCTTAAAAGCAACAGGAACAATGCTCCTCCCAAGATGCCAACAGACGATTCCCATAAACTGGATAACTTAGATGATAACGAATTCAAGTTCAAACTTGAAGGAAAACTGGCTCCCAAAGAGCTGATATATGTTGCCAGTGAGGAAGATCCTGTACTGTCTGACCTGTTTGAGAAGAATCCCGATGCCATTGAAGGATGGGGCAAGATGATTGGTTTCCACATCATCTATCTCCCCTTGTTAATGAAGCGTCTCTCAAATGAAAAAGTTCTGAAGTACAGAGCACCTTATCTGAGTGATACTGAGGTGGCCACTGCCGCAGTAGGAAACGATTTCCTGCTTAAATATCTGGAGAATCCCAGTGACAGAAGCCGCATATCCCAGGGATTCATGAGGACAGAAGATATTCATAGGAGTGGCGGTAAAGACCAAGCCATTAACCGCTTCTATCCAATCTCTTCTGCCAGCTCAGAGCCTATTGCAGACCAACTGCACAGGATTGGAAAGCAGATAGCCCATGAGAGTCACATAAGTCTCAAACGCGATTTCTATATAGAAGAACAGCGACTTGATGATTACCAAAGAATACCATCTTCATTACCCAAGGACACTGGCGCAGTGGATTCCTATGATGATTGGGGTGACGAGGTTCGGTATAGCGAAGAAAGTGCTGCACCATCCATTGATGCAGACGAGAATTTCAATTCGCAATTTGACGGAGAGAATACCGATGACCTTATTGAAGAGATCAAAGAAAGGATAGCTAAACTCAGGCAGAGAGGTATCGCAGAATACATACTGGAACAGCTAATACACCCAGATGACAGACTAAGCAGGCTTGTCATTACCAAGGATTTCCGTATTCTTCTTCCAGACTACAACAATATGGAGATCAAGATGGAGCCTCTGGTAAAAGCCGTCTATTTATTGTTCCTCAAACATCCAGAGGGGCTTTTGTTCAAGCATCTTCCGGACTATCGTAAAGAATTGACAGCCATCTACAATAAGCTGAAGCCTTGGGGACTTACCGACAGAGCACTTCAAAGTATTGAGGATGTAACAAATCCATTGCTGAACTCTATTAATGAGAAATGTGCCAGAATAAGAGGTGCTTTTGTGGGCCAGTTTGATGACCACATGGCCAAGCATTATTATGTTGATGGCGTGCGTGGAGAGGTGAAGAAAATCTCTCTTCCAAGGAATATGGTTGTCTGGGAATAAAAATGTCGTTTTCACAAGCCTTGTGAGACAAAATCGTTTGGAAAGACATGGTTTTTGGACTATCTTTGCATCACATTTGTTTCACTAATAATAAGTTTATGAAAATGCTGAATGAAAAAGATTACCCTACTCTTGTTTGCCATGCTGGCTATGACTTTAACTGTGAACTCAAAAATCGAAGAAACGACTATGCTGCCAGGAAATGCTGAAATTGTGAAGTGTCCTTATTGTGGGACAGAGAAGGAGTTAATGACCCTCTTGTCAGGTAACACCTTCGGAGCTGAATATTGGTCGGACAACAAAAGGATTGCCCCTATGTTGCCACATGTCTCACCTGTACAGAAGTGTCCGAATTGCGGGAAGTACTATTTTGAACAAAAGCATCGGCACGGTGAGAGCAAGAATACCTCTTTCGAGCGTGGTGAACTGACATTCCATGAGTGGAAGGAAGCTTATACCCAATTCCAATCAGAACAAGTAAAAGGAGATGATTTGGTTAATGTCCGCTTCTGGGTTGTGCAGTCTTATAACGATTACTTCTATCGGAGTAAGAAATCCGTCAAGCCTTCTGAAGAAGACTTCCGAGTATTCTCTGAAATGGCAATCGGATTCATCGAGTCCTTCAACTGGGAATCCGTTCCTCATCCGTTGCTGAAGGCTGAATTATATAGAGAAGCTAACCTGATGAAAGAATGCAAGCAGGTGTTGGAATCCATCCCGTATGGTGAACTGGAGGAATTTGAGAAGAGCATATACAATGACATAAAACGTAGGATGGAGAAAGACGACAATAAGGTTTTCAAGCTTTCTGTATAAGCTCTAACTTACTCGTTATTATGGAAGAGGAAGGCATCACGATCAATGGTTTTATCTACAGTACTGACTTAAAGACCGTACTGGCTGCTGATATTGAGATTACTTCGTTAACTTCAATGGAAAGAGGAATTAATACCATTGGTCGTTGTGCTTTCTCTGGTTGTCGTAATCTGATGGTTGTACGTATCCCTGAGACGGTTGTAAGGATTGAGGACTTTGCGTTTATGGATTGCGTTAATATTCAGGAACTACACCTTCCTCGCTATATAGAGTATATCAGCCCTTTGGCATTCATATCCTCTGAAAACCGTTTTAAGTCGAACTTCTATTATGACATTCCCAATGTTATAATACCAAGAGAGACATTCTTCCGATACCAGTTTCTGATGCCGTATTACATCGATGAATACGACTGTAGCAAATATGGCGTAACAATGGAAGAGGTTGAAGAACGGGACGAATATGACTTTTTTAAAGGATTACCATCCATTATAACGGAACAGGAGTTCTACAGGATGTGTGTCGCCTTAGACCTACAGTTCGAGGGTTCCTTTTCGTCTGGCAAGGAAATCTGCGACTTTGATTCTCTGAGTTCTATTGATGAGGAATTGTCCGAAATGCTGTTTGATGCCTGTGGTTTCTTGGATGATCATAAATTGGAGAGTACCCAGGGGAATGTCATCTTCCAGAAAATCGACAACACTATAGACTCCTTACTGTATGACCATCTTCATGAAAACTTCACCTCTACACAAGGTCTATCACCATTTAGCTTAATGGCTAAGATATTGCAAGAGGCCATGTATCTTGGATTTTCACAGCCGTTTATTGACGTGGAGTTTGATGATGAAGTCCTCTTTGGTGACTGCTATGAGACAGGATTTCATGCATTCGGTCATCCTATATGGGGATTCTACGAATCTGTTGTTTCTGGTGACATAGATGTGAGAGTCTGGTGGGAAGATATGAACATAGACTATGACAAGTTGCTTATTGATGGTATTTCCATCTATCAGGAACATGGTTATATGATTACCCCACTATTCTTACGTTGGATTTACAGGAAACTTATCCAGTTAGTATTCCATGCAGGCTTTACTCATGGGATGAATTTCAGACGTGAATTTGGCCCCCATATACAATGATTGCCAGCGTCTCACGACGGTGGCAATCTGCATTTTTACAAATGACTATTTTAACATTGAATTTACGTAGTGAGAGTGATATCATTATCATGAAAGGTATAATCAAACTTCATCTGCATCTCCTCCAGGAACTGCTCAACGCTTTCTTCATTCTGCTCTAAGTCGAAATCTGCGCAGAAGTCCTCATATTGCTTCAGCAGTTCAGGTGAGTGATGGGTTACAAAATCGTGTTTTGTAATCTCTCCTCGGTCGAGTAGCTCTGCTAACTCTTCTTCATTATAGAAACCATTTAATTCCATATCTCTTGTTGTATTGTCGTTAATACATATTGATAGATATACATCTTTACATCTTCAAAGAACTCATCTGTGCAGCAGCACGGTTACGGTTGCCTGCACGCTGCATCTCCTCACGGATTTCATCGGTGTATTCATCTTCTGGGATATACGCACCGGATTTACCGTCCACACTGGCCATCCAGACACCATAGAGACCGAAGCTGTACTTCTCCTTGAAGTCCTTGGACTGGTCTATCCACTCTTGCAACCCGCCATTGGCCAGACGGATTCCGTACTCCTCGCGCAAGTCAATACCAAAGGTAATCTGCTCCTGACCGTTCTCTGAGTTTACCCACTCAACAGATTGCGGCTCGCCGTGTTGCATGGTGCGGATAGTGTCATAGTCAAGCCCAAGAATATCGGTCAATATTCTGATGTTCTCACCGATGGCATGAGTAGGAACGCTCAATACCTGATTAGTATCCTCATCGTACTGTACGAAGCATTTAACCCCGTTCTCTCCTTTCTTAAGGTCAGAAGGAGAGCTTGCGATGATGGTCTTTCCGTTACGAAGCTCTTCCTGCTGCTCTGCTGAATACAGTCCAAGGCTAGAAGTCTCAATTTTCGGCTTCAGAATAACTTCCACCTCTCCACCTGCACCAGAACACAAGGCAATTCTTGACAGGAATTCGATGTCCTCTGCATCCGTCTTGATTTTAAGAGGCAGGATCGGCGTATAACAACCGTGCAGGAACTTGGTCATTACCGACTCTGGCAGGTCATCGATCATTTCATGAGTGAGACCATACTTTGCCAGAGTCTCATAGGGAATATCCCTTTCTGTAAAATTCTCAAAATGCATATTTTCTACTGTTTATGTTTGATTTCTGGCTGCGAAGGTACGACTTAAAAAATATACTGAAATAGTTTATAGAAAAATCTCTTGAATTTAACATTTCTACAAAGTCAAAATGTTAAAATATAGAACTTTCCAATCAAACGGTTGCGAGTTAATAAAATAATTGGTACTTTTGCACCTGTTTTCAATAGGTATTAGATAAAAGGTAAAAAGATTGATGACTCCAACACTTCGTCTGGCATGCATCATCACCCTGATGTTACAGACCGTCTGCTGCCAAGCCCAGGATAACGATAGGGAGTACTGGATAGAGCGCTATCTCAGTGTTTCCTATCCCTTGGAGCAGATTCAAGTAACCTCACCCTATGGAAAACGCAAAGACCCTTTTACAGGCAAAGCCTCCAACCATTGCGGCATAGACCTGAAAGCCAAGAATGCAGAAGTCAAGGCCATGTTTGACGGCTATATAGAATCTATAGGTCAGGACAACCGTTCTGGCCGATTCGTCGTTCTCAGACATGGTGACTATCTGATAAGCTATTGTCATCTGTCACAGGTAACAGCCAGAGAGGGAGAGGAAATCCTTGCTGGCGATATTGTGGGTGTCACTGGGAATACAGGCCGCTCTACGGGCGAACATCTTCATATAACCTGTAGATATAATGGCGAAAGGATTGACCCTTATACGGTCTTATTGAAAATACAGAGAATACGTAAGGAATGTCAGGAAGCCTTGCAGACAGACTCACTACCTGTTTCTTCCAAATCCTCTTTTATTGAGCAGTATGCTCCAATAGCTATGAAACAACAGCAGAAATATGGCATACCTGCAAGTGTGACATTGGCACAGATGGCATTGGAAAGCAAATGGGGAACCAGTAAGATGGCCGTCAATGACCATAATTATTTTGGCATCAAGGCCAGTCGCAAATGGCTTGAAGCCGGTCGTCCTTATAGCCTTTACGACGATGACAAAAAGAATGAGAAGTTCTGTGTCTTCGGTAATGTTCTTGAAAGCATCGAGTATCACTCTGCACTCCTGATGACAGACCGTTACAAGCCATGTCGCTCTTTTCCCTCCGATGACTGGTATCACTGGCTTGTCGGTATCAAAGCATGTGGCTATGCAACCAGCAACCGCTATGTCCAGGAATGCTCAAAGATAATAAAGTCCCATCAACTGTTCAAGTACGACCAATTTGCGATCAAAAACAAAAATATATAAGTATGAGAGATATTCATCATGAAACGGTTATTGACTGTGAGGATTTAATTGATTATGTGTGTGAGATTGATTATGTTTTTCCATGTACCTTCCCTGTCATTTTCAGAGTTGAGACTGATGGTAAAGTCATAAACGGTAAAGCCGGTATAGACTGGAATGAAAATCAGATCCTTTATGTGAATGGCAAGGCTGTGGACAAACAAGACTGCGACCTTATGGAATATCGCCAGATAGTGAAGTTGCTGCAGAAACACTTCGTCTTGGACAAGAAATGTGTTGTTTATCTGAGTGACAAGAGCTTTTCAGGAAGAAAGTATCGGGTTAATAACAGCCTTCCTCTTATGGATGCCGAAGGTAATCCCGTAATATTTGAAGATGATAACGATGAAGAAAAGAATGGTTCAAACTAACCACCCTTTTCTTGTTACTGATCACTGAAACAGTTCGCTGATGCCTTGTTGGGACGAATGTCTATCTTGGACTGCCAAACAATCAATCAGCGATTGGATTTCTTGAACAGAGGCAAATACGAACTGCCCACCATTGCACCTTTCCACCTCTACGATGTTACCAAGGCCGTGAATGCCGCCTTTTACATGGTACTCCAGATTCCCGGTGCTCCACTCTACAAAGCATTTCCCTTGATAGTCAACTTTGAAGAAAGGAATGAGAAATTCCCACTGACGGTTCATGTCAAAGGTGCTTCTCGGAGGTCTGCCATCTACATAGAAAATGCTCCATATTCCGCCTTTGGACTTCATTTCTATCGGCATCTTCTTACTGAAACCACGAACATGATTTGTTGCAGCAGTGTTCGACCACTCGGCATACTTATCCCTTACCTGTTGCAGGAAAGACAGGAAACGAGGAACCTCTTCTGCATCGATAGAGAGTCTTACCTTGGCATTCTTCGTGCTGGTATAAGGGAAGATCGTACAGCCTGTGTACTGTACGAATCTCCCGTTATCATACTTGGCTGTCACCCTGCAGGAGAAGGCGCTGTCTGCATCCGGTCTCAACGAAGACATCTGAAAATGAGTCTTCTGTGCGAAAATGGCGTTTGTCACCAATATGGCAAATGCGAAAACAATCTTTCTGTTCTTCATACGATTACTGTTTAAAAACAATGCAAAGGTACAAAATAATATTGAAATATTGCTTTTCTATTCTTGAAATTTTTGCAAAAATAAAATATTTCTATCTTTTGAAGAAGCGTTGCAGATCATCCACCATCTGCTTTACATCCAGAGTTACCTGGTTGAAATTGGCATAGAGGATTCGCTCACGTTCGTCTCTTGACTTGAAGTTGTAGAACTTAGGCAGTTCGCGGTACTCCTTCTCTTCTTTCTTGATCTCTTCCATGTCAAAGTCTGTCTTGCAGAAGAACTTGGAAGTCTGGAACTCCTCGGCTTTCTGGATGTTCATCGTATCACCAGTACCTACCTTTGTCTGTACGAAGTCCCTTGCTGTCTGGCCGCATATCCAGCCAGTCGGCATATCGGCAATCTTCGATGCAGGAACGAGGTTATCCATATTCTCATTGAGGTTGATGGAAGTATGGTCTCTGTCGATGGTGACTCCCTTCTTCATCTGTACCACCTTGCCAAAAATATCGTTAGACAGCCATTCCAGTGTCTCTTTGGAACGGGCAGAACCGCTCACCACATTACCAACAGTCGTGATAATCTTCTGCATACCTACCTTTCCGTAGTCAGCCTCCAGCTGCGGAAGCTCCTGAAAGCCCAGTGTGACAGCCACTTTATTAGAACGTGCCGTACCTATCAGACGGTCAATCTTGTGGAAGTACAACGTAGGCAGCTCATCAACGATGATAGATACAGGTACGTTCTGACCTTGACCACTGTTGACACGAGTTACCAGACGGTTCAGGATCAGAGCGTTCAAGGCACCGATGATACTTTCCATCTCAGGGTCATTGGCAATCAGCAGATAGCAGGGATGTTCCGGATCTGATACTTTCAAGTCGAAGTCATCACCATTGCGATGGAATATCCAATATGATTCTTTCGTGGCCAGACGTGAGGTGTTTACACGGAGCGTACCAATCATACCTTCCAACTGTTCCATGGCGTTGTTCTTCAAGGCCGTTGCAAACGGGCCAAGCAGCGGAGCTACCTCCCTGTCCGTTTCCAGCACTTGGAAGATAACCTTATAGTCCAGGTTCAAGAAGGAAAGGATATGAGGCATGTCGGAGTATTTACCCAGCCAGTAGGCAGGCTCTACACGCTTCTGTTTGGTGGAGTCCGTAAAGACACGGCCAGTCGGCTTCAGCTGTGTGGTCTCAGGATCCTGAATCTTTTCAGCATAGAGAAGATTGCCGTTGCTGTCGTAAGGCTCCTTCTCATAGTTCACGAAGAAATAGATGCATGCAGCAAGGAAGTTGACGGCAGATGTCTGGAAGAACTGGTCAGAGCCGCTGCCACCTTCCTTCTTACCTTTCTGCAGGGACTCGATAAGTGTTTCAGCCGTTTCCTGTGCTGCTGCCAGGTTATTGATGTATTTCTGCTGGATAGGGTTTACCCTGCGTGAATACTCCACGTTTACGAAGTTGATGATATTGAAGGTACATCCTTTGGGGATGTTTCCCTCTGCTTCATTCTTCTTGAAATGATAGTAGAGCTTATTGGCCAGCGTCGGGAACTTGTAGTCGTACAATACCATTGCAAAGCCCTTGGCAGAATGCTGTCTGATGAATGGTTCGATGATAGAGAACGTCTTACCAGAACCAGGCGTACCGACAACCCATGTCCCACGGAAGGGGTTTGTAATATTCACCCAGCCTTTGCGGAACTTGCCCTTGTGATAGTAGCGCATGGGGATATTCACCGAATACTTGTTCTTCACCTCTTTCTCATTCTGTTCAAAGCTCTCGTTCTCGAAGTTGAAACGGTCTTCCATCAGGCCTGTCTTCAGATACTTGGAGATATTATCCAAGGCTGTATGTACGAAGAGCGTTCCGAAGATCGACGCTATCATATAAATCCAGATATTGAGCCGTACAGCATAGAATCTAGCGGGCATGCTCCAGCCATAGATCCATACAGACAGTACGACCAGTGCCAATCCTGCTCCCAATGGGATAAATACCATTTTCTGGGCATCGAACTCGATATGCTTCTTGTTACGTGTTCCTATGCAGGTGACGAACACTAGCAACAGGGTAACGAGCTTACTGTATATGAGGTTTCCGTGCTTGTAGATGGCGAACTGTGATAGTCTGTCGTGAAAGTCCAGCATCAGGTTTCCCATGGATGCCAATGTTTGGTACGGCATGGCATACACGAAAAACTCTATCAGTAATGTGACATAGATGAGTGTACGGAATATCTTGTACACATTCTGCAATTCTTTTGTCTCTTCCATTTCGATTGTTATTTGTGTTTTGTACTTTTAGCCGTCTTGGCACTCAGCATCCATCCCTGATGACAAATCAGTGCCACCTCCTTCCTTGAAGCAGGGGTATAGTGTCTGCCGCTTATCTCATGCCAAAGATCCTCAATAGAGGTGTAACGGATGTATTTGCATAGGATTCTCAGCTCCTTGTCTAGCTGACGGAGTTTCGGCCTGATGGTTTCCAGCACCTTCAACCGCTGGGCCTCAGTCGCCTTTCCCTTGTCACTTATCACGAACTGTTTGATGTCTAATGCCACACTCGTACCAGTCTTGATAACCCTCATGTAGATATTGTTCTTTCTGGTAGAGAGGGCTACGGCAAAGGCATTCTCAGGATGATTGCCTATCTCTCTGTTCAGCCAGCCGACAGTACCCACCAGATGGTTAAGGTCATAGTAGATGCCATAAATCTCTGCCGCATAAGCCAGCAGACTGTTGAATGTGCTGATGTAGTCATTGAACTCCTTTTGGAAGTCAGTCACGGCATCCACCTCCTGCCGAGTCCACAGATGGCCAGTGGACTGGAGCAGCTGCACCTTGTATTGCGCATTAAGTGCTTTCTTTTCCAGTTCCGAAGCCACATCGATGGCTGCCGCTCTGGCAGGATCGATAAGAGCCCAGGCACTTTTCGGGATTGCCAAGGCCAAGAATAGGATTAAAAGAAACTGTCTCATATCAGTATCTGCTTATGGTCATGGTTACTTTAGCAGCACGTTTCCAGCGGTCAAGAGCCTGTTCTGCCACCTCCCTTGAACCGCGATGGGCTATTCCTGCCGTTGCGTTATTCCACACATCCTTGAAGTTATAGTAGGATATGCTGATAATCAGTGAGCGCAGTTTCCTGTTCAGGTAGGCCAGCTCGTCGTTGACTGACCACAGAACCTGTGTTCGCTCGGCACCGTTCAGCATATTCTTCGTTCCACCCTTGGCAACAGTGGTGTTCAGCAGGTTATACACCTTCAGGAACTCTGCTGCTGTTTCCAGATACAGGTTGTTCATCGAGAACGTAGCAAATGCACCTTCCGGGTTAGCTCCAATGGCCTTCTTGATCTGCCAGAGGTACTGTAGCGTCCTGACACCCTCAGAATAGATGCCCATTGAAGCCTTCAGGGATGAGCCATATCCCTGTGCCGTTTTCAAATAGGAGTTGTATTTCTGCTCCCATTTCTTCATCATCGTATATTCGGCGGCGATGGAGTTCTGAAGAACGGCTATCTCCTCCTGGTTATGTGTCTGTCCCTTGATACCTTTGTTAATGACGGCATATCCTTCAGCGATGGCAGCGATACATAAGGGGTTTGTCTCGACAACCCCTGCATAAACAGTGTTGGCACATGCTGCAAAAGCAGCACATGCCATTGTCCTTTTAAACAGTTCAATTCCGATTTGTAATTTCATAGATTCCTCGTCTTTTCTTGTTATATTCGACTCTTGCCCTGATCTCATCAAGAATCCGCGAGCTGCCACGGATGCCAACCATCCGCAGTCTCGGCAGCGACCTGTCACCAGAGAGCAGCAGGATATTCTTCAATCCAGTCAACTGTTGCACAGGCGTTCGGCTTTCCTGATAATCCACAATACGATACAGCTCCATATAGTCAGCCGAATGGAATAGCACGCCATGCCTGTATATCAGCTGTTCGCCAGTGATGACGTACTCGATACGGCAAAGCTCCAGAGCCTGCCATAACAGATAGCACAACATACAGGCAGACACATACCCCAGGTATTCCCTGTAGGGGAGGGTGTCGTCACCAGCATAGAGCGTGACGACCACCCAGATCAGAATCCACGGCAGCTGGTCAATGACATACTGGATCCAATGCGGCTTTAGTCTATAAGTCTGAAATGATTCATTCATATTCTCAATGATTTGGTATGTTATCGTCCCATTCCCAAGGATTCGTTCTCGACGGGCTGGCGGCTCACCGTCTCACTTTCAAACTGAGCTGCAGCAATAGTCGCTGCATCAATCACTCCAGGCTTAGAGTAAACATGATGGGCTTCGAACCTGTCCATGTAAACCTCTGGGGCTGGCATCGGCGGTCTCGGTCCACCGATGGCATGAGCCACACCTGTACCGACGGTGAGAGCTGCAAGGATGGCAGCACCCACATTCACCCCATTTCCGTTCCCCTTCATTTCCACTTCAGGGAACACCTTTGAGAACAACTTCATGCGATGGTAGTCATCCACGGCCATGAACTTGTCGTATTGCTTCTGGGTAATCTCATGGCTCACACGCTGTCCGTCGATGATGGCAGTCATCTTATACTTACCAGTGTGTTCTTGGTCAGGTTCCACCATAATAGCACCAACGGCAACCTCCCTGCCATGAGCCTGCTCGCGATACCAGCCCTTGGAATCCTTCAGCTTTTCAAGGTCGCTTCCATTCACGACTCCCACCGTATGCTCGCGGTCGAGCGTCCCTGACAGGTCGTTGTATCGCATCTGATGACGCTGCTCTTCCAACTCCTGCTCACGAACATAGCCTGCCGGTCTGTTGTAGATTATCTCCTGCTCCTTCTCTGGCTTCAGTTTCACATCGACAAGGTTCCTGCTTTCAAGCATCTCCTTCGTTACCTTTCCAGCGAAGTCAGCAGCAATGATCTTATTGATGATGTCAAGACGCGCATCGACGGACACGCCATCTTTTCCGCTGACTCTGTTGTTGGTCAGCTGCTGGAACTCCTCGTCAGTCAGTTTGTATCTGATGTCCTTTGGAACCTCTGAAGACTGGATGGTCAGCGTCTTGTTCTGGGCATCGATGACAATGCCGTGTGAGGCCATCACCTCTTGGAAAGCCTTATTGTTGAAATAGACAGGCGACGTTATCCGTTCGCTGTAAGGAATTGCCTGGCCGTTCTGACGCTCGACGGGCTTCACCTCAATGTTCCCAAGATTTGCCAGTACGTCAGCCAGAACATTCTGCTGTCGGCCTTTATAATAGAAGCCAGCTCCACCAGACTGTAGCTCTCCTGGTCGCATGACACCCCCCGGACGCTCAGCCACCATCATTGGGCTGTTCGGATAGATTCTTCCGTCAATGCGTCTGAACAGCTGGCCTTGTGGCAAGCCCGGACGTAACAGCTCTGGTCTGTCAAATCCTCTTCTGAAAGGAGGTGTAGCCAATGGAGGCACGTCAGCCCTATATCCATTCAGTCCCATGTTGACATGGCTACCAGCATTCTTGGCATGGACGTAGTTGTTAGGAACATAGAAATCGTTTCTGACAATATTGACGAAGGTGTTATACGCTTTCTTGTCAGAAGCATGAGAACCGCCATTCATCAGCTTCAGTGCGTCGCCTCTGCTGATGTTGTAGGTGACAACAGGAGAATCATGGCTGACGACCTGTAGCTGAAAGCCGTCGCCATCCTGTCTGAGGTGAGCATCCATGCCGTTTCTGCGCAGGGTCTCTTCCAGATTCCTCGAAATGTCACCGCTTGGATTGTAGTCTTTTCTGAGTGTTGACATAATGCTGAGTTTTTGATTCGTTTATATACGGCTGGAACTTGCTACCCATGACAGGTGCAAGTTCCTTACCGCTTAGTCTGGCAATTTGCTGTAGAGCATCACGCGAGTATATCTGTTGATCTCATCAGGCTTGAACCGGCTTATACCACCGATGCCCTCACAGATGATATGATCAATCGGGATTCCTCTCTTCTGCAGCTGTTCGGAGATATAGGCCGCTCGGTTCTCTGACAGTTCCTTGTTTCTGATTTCAGTTCCAGTCGCCTTGTCAGCAGCACCAACGATACGCACGAAGAGACTGTGCTTCTTAGCCACTCGTGCTATCTCCGCAATGTTGAGCTGTTGGGCCTTGCTGGTCAGCGTTGCCGTATTCAGCTTGAAGAAGAAGTTGATAGGAGCACCGATACATTCATTACTGTCATTGACTGTTTCCGTATAACCGCTATTGGTCGGCACTTCCATAACAGCCAACTTATCACCTTTCATCCGCTGCCGCAGGGAGTTCAGTCCGCTGTAGTTGTTTCTCGGATAGTTCTTGGTCACTACAGAAGAGTCAGACAGGTCATCAAGTAAGCCTTTTATCTGGAGTATTTTGCGGTATTCCTTCAGTGCTGCTTCATCTTTGGAGATACGCTTGGCCATCTGCTCATTCTTATTCTGAAGCTTATCATTATATTCCATCAGCCAGTCGTTCTGATAGATGTAAGGCATGGGGTCGATGACTCGTTTCCAACCAGCCTTTCCCAGAATGACAGCCAGTCCGATACTTCCCTGTAACAGGTTGTCGCCAGCTCTGCGGGCGTTACCAACACCATCAAAGTCCTGAAAGGTCAAGGTGTTGCCAATCTCTCCAGACAGTATCATCCTTTTGGCAAAGCGATACTGTCCGATGATGCCGAACGATATAGCAAATGGATTCTTCTGAGCATAAGAGTTGTTGATGATACCGCAACCAGCATAAGGGATGATTCCCCATCTTCCGAGGCCAAGGTTGTTATGCTTGTAACCATTGCAGAGGTTATACATCAGATCAAGGTGTACGCTCTGAAAAGTCCGTGATGCCAGGCTCTGGTCGACAAACTTGAATCCTTGGAAAGAAAGGCGGCTTCCGAAGTGAGGCGTGAACCACTTGCCAAGTCCGATGCTCAGCATGGGTTTGGTTCGGTCAAACAAGTCACCACAGCCAACGGGCTTTCCGATAAAAGCCGATACACCTCCCTGAACGGAAAGGAACCAGTTGGAGGTGAATGAGAGATTCCCAGCCACATCATCCAGATAGACTGGCGTGACAGGTTGGATGACACGGATGTGGTCACCCTGTACAAAGGTACTGTCAGCTGTGACGGTGGCAGCACCTGCACTGGCACTTCCGATGAGAAGTCCAGCCATCATGATTAAGATTTTCTGTTTTTTCATATTTCTAACGATTTGAGTTTATCCTGAAAACGGCTGCAAAGTAATATCAAATAATCGACGATGAAATAGTTTCGGGCAAAACTTTCTGAATTTAACACTTCGAGCCGTCCCAAATGTTAACGGCGTCTGTTTCTTCCGTTGCTCTTCATCATCCTGGCGGCTTCTGCCAGACAGCGCCTTGCCCATTGGCGGTCATCCTCGCCGTCCTTCTTCCCCCAGTCGCTGCCGGGGCCACCGCCACCTCCATGTGTCTGCGCGAACTCAGTAGCCTGATCGACATATCCGAGAAAGAGAGCTGCAGCAACAGTCATGATTGCCTGACCATGCTCAGCCATATCCATCAATAATGTTCCCTCGAAGTAGTCCAGTGCGCGGGCATCCAACTGTGACAGTCTGGAGAACTGGATCTTCGTGTCGTCAATCATCATCTGTGACAGCTGGGCCTGCACCCCTTGGAAGGCACGTTCCTCCGCTATCGGCACGACCTTGTTGATCTCTTCCTGAAGATGCTCGTAGCGGTCAGACAGCTCACGATGCTGTTCACCCAACTGTCTGAGTTGTACGACGGCAGCATCCAGCTTCTCCTGCTTGTCCTCAATCTTCCCTTCGATGGTCTGCAACTGCTGCTGAAGAATAAAGAGTCTTGACTGTGTCTCTCGTGAACTTTCCTCACCGGAACGCTTCAATTCCTCAATCTGCTCCTCAATTTCTGTCTTGTCCTTCTCCAGATTGCCAATCATCGTAGTCAGACCCTTCACACGCTTGTCTGCTATCTTGATCTCATCATCAAGCTGTTTTTTAGTCTGACGATAGACGATAATGTCATCCTGAAGAGCACTGCATTTCTTCTCCAGCTGCTCACGCTGCTCGTCGAGCTGACGGATATATTCCTCCCTGCTGCGGTGACGTGCCCCCGTGTCTGCTATGTGCGAGCCTCTGTCCAGACTGTACTTCCTGTTGATGATGGAGAGCTCATCATGCAGCTTAAAATAGTAGTCGCTCAGTCCGAACTTCTTCCCCTTGCCGTTGAAGATACCCTTGTAGTTGAACTTACCTGTCTCGTCGATGGGCATCAGCGTGCAGTGGATATGAGGGTTCAGCTCATCCAAGTGAACGACAAAAGCCACAATATTCTCCTCCCCATATTTCTTGGCCATGAACTGATACATGTCTTTCGCCCAATTCTCGATGGCAGGTTTCCTTGTCACCTGAGAATTATCTGCATCAGGACCTTCCTTAATGGGCTGGTCGCCGAATGCCAGTCGTCTCATCTGGTCACGGGAACCGCCAAGAATCATATTAACTACAGTGCGGTACTTTCCTTCCTTCAAGCCCTCATTCGGGTCTTTGATGCCTCGGCTGATGAGGTTAGCCTTCATTCGTGTCGGAATACTATGCTGTTTGTCTACGGCTTTGATGACACAACCCTTGCCAACCTCAAAGTTAAGGTGGTCACGAGTAGCATCATAGTTACCTCTACGATTTGCTTCTCTCAAAGACTCCTCAGTACACTTACGAAGATGTTCTGCACTCTGAGCCTCACTCATACCTTTTTGAGTCTTTATGTCTAATACTTGATATGCCATGTTTTATAATTTGAATTTTACACAAGTGCAAATTGTCGGGAACCCTGATATATAGAGGCCGGAGCTTGCTCCAATCATGGCCTCCCGCTCCCTGAAAGTTTACTTTTAGGGGTATTAGGCTACCCCAAGAGAAAAACGTAACACACAGGGCAAGCCCCTTGGGTCGTTAGCCTAAGGGTTGTCCTGCGAGATGTTTAGTACAGTGATTAAGGTGCCGTCATGGCATCTTTCTGACTTGATAGCACCGATTCTAGAGAGTGATTCAAGAAAGCGTATGACTGTAGGCCTGCTCCAATCCCATCGTTCGGAAAGGTCGAAAATCGTGACCAGAAACGGCACTGAACAGCCACCTTTGAAATCGATTTTTAGCAGCTTGATTTGCTCGTTAAGCAGGTCGGTATATGCTTCGATTCGGGATGTGCGGTGAGGCATAGCCTTGCCAAGAAAAGCCACCAGTTCCGTGCTCATCCTGACAGAAAATCGTAAATTGTCCGTAGTCATACAGCCATCAGTTTTAAGCAGAAAAACAGGATTGCAGCTTTGCGGAACGAGATGATTTTGAAGTCATCATCAGGTATGCTTTTTCTTCCTTTCGGGTCATCGTCAACCTCTTTTTTCGGGTAAACACAACGGGCGAGGAAGATGACATAGAGGACATCCTGAAGGATGAAAAGCTCCAATAAAGCCAATATGGCTATAGTCAACAATACACCCCAATAGTCAATCATCAGGCCGCATTTACGGCTAAGAATTCTATCAGATAGAGAGTATCGGAACAATGCTATAGTCAGTATCATGCCGAGTCCGAACTGGATATAGGCACTATAGGAATCATGCTTCATAAAGCCGTAGTCCGTAACCAGTGACAGGTCAACAGCCTGAGCTATAGTCAGTAGAATAATCACCATAAAGATGAAGAATTTCCGGGCATTGTCCGACCTCTTCATGTGCTGGTAGAACTGCATTGTCCAGAAGTACAAAGGCCTGATACGGGGATGCAGGAAGCCCGGCTTATAGCCCAGCTTATAGAAGAGAAACAGCAGCATGGCCAAGAAATAGAAGGCCATTCTGATAAAAACAAGTACATATTCCATTGTGCTATAGATTAGATAAATTGTTTGAGGACGGTCAGCGGGTCTTCCGCTTTCATGAGGTTGTTGTGAATGCCTTTCTGGTATTCCAAACGCTCCATCAGATCACTGTACATCTTCTCCATAGAGTCATAGACGTTGACATGAAAACTATCCATTGCACCATTGAGACGCGAGTGAAGATGCACTACAATCATGTCACCGATGGACGGCTTCGAGTAGGCTACACACTCTATGAATCTGCCATCATCAGACTTGGTGGCGAGGAGAATGGAGAGATCAAGAATGTTCTCAATGTCCTCCATTAGATTGTCTATCATCTGCATTTTGCTTAGAGGAACAGACAATACAGTACAGTTCTCCGTTCTTTTCTTTCGGATGTTTTCACGTCCTACATTCAGGCAGATCTCCAGATTCTTAATGGCTTCCTCCACGTTGAAGTCCATGAGAGAAAGCTTTGACTGCTGAAAGAGTTCCAGCTTTGAAACACCTGGTTCATTTGGGTTGTTCATTATACAATACTTTTAATGTGAGACTTTAAAATATAGAGAATAATAACGTCAATAAGCGTGGTGTTGGATGCCTCCTTGCCCTTCCCGTCCTGTTTTTGGGGGAAGTAATTATCCAGTTTGGCAAAGAGTTCAGGCATGTCCTGAGCTATATCGTGAAGGAGCTGTTGCTGGCCGGAAGACAGAGCGGCCATAGACATATCATCGATGCTGAAGAAAGGCTGCAGGAGCATCCATCGGTAGTTCTGTGCAGCAGCCTCGCTGAGTTTAACACCATTCATCAGATGTATTCTGCACGCATCCGCATTCTGTAGGATTCGCCGGTTATAGCGCATCGTCATGAATGCCGTTATCTCGTCAACAGGAGCAAACGACTTGTCACCTGAAGCATAGAAAGAGTTACAGATTTCTGTGGTCTCATCCGTAAATCTCAGCAGTTTCTCTTGTGGCATCTTCGGCAGGAACTGGAGCATGGAACGAAAGCAGATATCCTCCCGTTTCAGGAAATCCTTGAAGATCTCACGGCTTGTAATGTTCCAATAGTCCCTGTTTGCCAGCAGCTTCTCATACTCCTTGATGGTCGTTGCAGCATCCTTATAGGTGGAATTGTTATCGAGTTTGCCGAAGAATCTCTCAGCCTGTTTATGCAGCTTTGGGTCCAGACAGCTCCTTTGCCTGCCAATGGTATTCGTCTTCAGGTAGATGACATCTGCCAGTGTCCTGCGTTGCGACAATGCCAGGCGCATGATGTGGAAACGGAGAGAGTCGCCGACAGAGATGATACGTTTTTGTATCTCTTTGTTGGCGGCTATAGTATCTCGTGAGGTGAAAGAGAGAATGGAATCTTCGAGTTCTTCCGTGATGTTGATAATACCAATCAGGTCATCAACAGAAGCAGTACTCATGTCCTTGATGGTCTCATAGTGACGCTCACTGAGCGCGATAGTTTCTTGAAGGTTCCTGACTCGGATGCCTTTCTCCCGGCAGCTTGCTATAGTAAAACAGAGAACAAGAATAGCGAAGACTGCGCCATGAAAATAAAGTTGTTTTGATTTCATTTGGATGAATTTTGAGATTAGAAAACAGGTGTGCAAGCGATACAACCCACACACCTGCCAATTAAAACAATATGAACAAAAAAAGTTATTCAGCGGATTTTCCTCCTGTGCTTACTGGTTCTAATGACACGGAATCGCCACCAGTACGTTCCTTCGGGCTGCCTTTCTCGAGCATTTTAGTGATCTTTGTCTTGGTCTCAGAGAACAGTTTCGTGAGGTTCGACATCACCTCAATATCCACTCCCTTACACTCCTCCATGCCGAATAGAACGGCAGTCTGACGGTCATCCATCTTGATCTGGAAATTAAAAGTTGCTTTCATCTGACTAATATTTTATGGTTGATTTTTGAAATTGGCTGCAAAGGAACGAAGAAAAGGCGACGATACAACAGATAAGGGCAAAACCTTCAAATTTTAACATTCTCAGTGTTAAAAGACACACAAATCCGGTCGCCCAAATCATGGGTAACGCATAAGAATCCGCTGCTAAAAGAGCCTTTTTTATGGCTGTTTAGCGGTCGTGGTAGTGGCTATCCTTAGTCCATCCCACGCATATTGCCTTGGCGAAACGCCACAGGATATATATCAGAATCAGTTGCATATTCGTACTGTTTATATGTTCATTACCTGGCTCCAGAAGTTGCCCACTTTCGCCGTATTGTACCCTCATTTATCGCTCACATTACCTGATGGCATGCAAGTTTATCGGACATCACTGAAGCTGAGACTTCCTCTAAAGAAGAATCGCTTCTGAGAAGTTTTTTTTAAAGCTCATCGGCTTATCCCGTCAGCTATAGACTATCCTCTGTGCCAAGAACGAGAGAGGTGAATTGATGATGATGCAAGGAATTTCAGCAGGAAGTTTATGTGTAAACTTGCTCCTGAAATAGCTTGCGGTACTTGCATATTCATCAAGCCTCTCTAAATTTGCACGGGGGATAGTCGTCCATAGCCGTCGGGATAATGTGATGCAGAAAGACGACGAAGAAGCACCAGCATGGTAGAGGAACCCATCAGTAGGGGTGGGTGGTCGGGAGATGATACCAAGAATAGAGCAAGGTAAAACTGAGCCATAGAACAGAGAGTATAGGCAGACATCAGGCGGTCTTGTCCTTTTGCAAGAAAGGATATGTCCGCGTCTGCCCAGTGCTCATGATAGGCTTTTGTATCTCTCATAACACACCTGTTACGAGAAATACAAGAGCTTGTTATGAGCACAAAAACCAGTAGCGTCGAAACAAGCCATCCACCTCACAGCAGCCCCGAAAACAGAAAGCAACTGCCATCATCAAGCCTTTCTGAGAGTATCTTTCAAATGGCGTTGAAGACTGTCATTCGAGAAATACTTGGAGGAAAGGTTCGACGATAGCAGTAAGCCAACCAAAGCCAGGGCTGCCGTGAAATGGATAGCGTTTTAAAGCGAAAATAGGGAATGTGGCGGGCGGGAGCTGTAGGCTTATAACCACCAAGAAAGCATAGAGAATCGTAGCCATAGAGCATAGAGGAGGCAGACATCAGGCGGTCTTGTCCTTTTGCAAGAAAGGATATGTCCGCGTCTGCCCAGTGCTCATAGCAGGCTCTTGTTCTTCTCGTAACACACATGGTTATGAGAGAAACAAGAGCTTACTATGAGCACGAATAATTGTCAGACATACACCAAAGAAAAGCTCGTCTATATAATAATAGTAAGGTATGGATAGCACAAAGAAATTGCAAAAATAGAAAGGAGAAATACCATATAAAAACAGAGTGATGCCCCTGTCCGAAGACAGAGGCACCTGGCAGAAAAGGGAGAAGGCCGTTATTTCTTGGCCTTCTTGTTCTTCTCCTCAGCAGGCTTCTCAGCCGGGGTCTCGTTGGGCTTCTC
>JAEEGJ010003408.1_pt1 | contig 61842 bp, 53 predicted proteins | sample 8958761 | NCBI WGS metagenome assembly JAEEGJ01 (sample SAMN16246546, study PRJNA631951) | gut metagenome | biome: gut microbiome; feature: rumen; material: RS-attached | host: Bos | place: Iran: Karaj | collected 2018-10 | reverse complement strand
CCTCATCCCTGCGTTTTTTAAGCACATCATTAAGCTTAGGATACTTCGCAGCCATCTCATCATTCAGCCAAAAATATGTTCTTCCGGCTGAAGCAAAACATGTTCCGTCTTTAGATCTGTATTGTTTGATCTGATGTTCTATAGTAACAGGCTTAACTAACTTAGCCTCTCCTTCAGAAGCAGCCTCTGTGGGGCCTTCCGCCTCCTTGGTTTCAGCTGCACTTACTGTCTCTTCGGTGGCTTCAGCAACTTCTGTTGAAGCAACTTCGGTTGCCGTAGCCTCTGTTGCCGGCTCCGCAGGCTTTACTGTAGCTGTTCCGCCCTTTGTACATCCTGTAAATGCAATCGTTACAAGCAGCATTAAAGCTATATATCTTTTTTTCATGACCGCTTCCCTCCGAATAACAATATACAGTTCCTATTATAGCATGACGCAATGCATTAGGTATAACTGATAAAGGCCTCAGCGCTGAAATCAGCTCCTGCTTTTCCGAAGCTTTTTAAACATGATCCGGGCTTTTTCCCGATCTTATCTTTATGAGCTTCCATGAAGCTTTCTATATCTTCCGAACCGGCAAATCTGTGATATACATACAATGCCCTGTCTTTATATTTTCTGATGACAAGCTGGCCGCCGTGCGGATCGTTATATGATCCCGGTTCCGATATGTTTACGATCGTGCTTCCGTTTTTGATGATATCAGCCGCCTCTTTATAAAACGCTATGCTCTCATCAATTATCTTCCACTGTGCATCCGTCAGATCATTGATATCTCCTGAAAGACCCATGCGTCCTAAGAATGCCGCGCATAAGGAATAATATAATCTGTCATCACTGTCAGTTGCTCTGAACACGGCCCATATCTGATTCTGTGAAGGCTTTACCAGATAATGCAGATTGGCTGCGATTATCGGAAGTGCGGGTATCTCATGTGCATCCGAGAAGCTTGCCATGCTTGATAATTCCATCATCGAAGGCTCAAGCCTGTGGCCGCCGCTAGAACAGTTTTCTATGACCAGTTCAGGTATCTCTTTAACCATCTGTCTGAAGAAATCCTGAGTCTTTAATACTTTCTGCCTCAGGTTCTCTCCCATGCCGTCAGGCCCGTCACAGCCTGTACCCATGGTATCGTTGTAATCGACCTTTATATATCCGAAACCGTTTTCCTTTAGCGCATCTATAACATATTTTTTCAGAAATGCCTGCACGTTTTCTTTTGCAAGATCAAGAAATCTGCGGCCGCCAACGGTTAAGGGCACTCCATCCTTTTTTATGAGCATCTCTTCATCGTTATAGACTCTGCTCTTCATCCCTGCTGTTTCAAATTCATACCATATTCCCGGTATCATGCCTTTTGAACGTATGTAGTCAGTTACGGGCTTTAAACCATTCGGGAAACGTTCCTTATTCACATCCCAGTTGCCGCTGTATTCCCACCAGAAAGCGCCTTTATCCAGATACCATCCGGAATCCATCACCAGATACTGTATACCGTGCCCTTCAAGCTTGTCGGCGATCTTTATCATTTTTTCTTCCGAAGGATCTCCCCATGTGGCGCAATATTCATTGAAGGTGATCCCCATCTGATCATCAACGGGACTCACGGCAGGATGCTGCGATCTAACAAGCTTGTCACACACTTCTTCAAGCGACGAGCCCTCGGCCACCACTGCTTTTGGTGCATATACAGTCTCGCCGGGGCTTACAGTTTTAGTAAAATGACCGAAATCCCTGTCTGCTATGCCGCCTGCAAGCGTCACTTTTTCATCATTCCTTATGATCACTTCGATCTGCCAGGATGCGGGAGAGTACAGCTGCACAGCCGTAAATTTTCCCGTGCGACTGTCTTCGATCGCCGCAAAAGGAAAATATCTCCGCACGGGCATGCTCCCAGTGTTTCCGTATTTTTCTATTCTGTATGCCAGATGACTCCAGGAGTATTCCAGATTCAGATCACTTAAGCGATCTGTTTTGTGACGGCCTTCCGCCGACCAGAATGATGTGAAGCGGTGAAGTGTGTCTCCTTCTATGTCTTCGATCACAAAAGAATCAAGCATCTCAAGAGTGCATGGCTTAGTACCTTTGTTTTCAACAACTGTCTGCACATGCACCGCACCTGTTTCTTCGTCTGTTTTCTTTATAACAGAAAGCACCAGACCGTTATCAGATCTTTGAACATCCGCGCCGTCTGCTTTAAAGCCTGTCATCGTGCGGCTGTTGATCATTGAGAGTCCGCAAGAATAAAAACCCTCGTATTCGTCACCGGTTACCTTAAGCTGAGAACTTATCTTCATTTGTAAAACCTCTGGGATAGTATTTAAAATCTGATCGAGATGCTAAACATCCCGTCATTATGATCAGCTGAAATCTTTCCGCCCATTTTTTCCGTAAGAGCTTTTGCGATCGAAAGGCCTATGCCTGTTGAATTCTTTCCTGTGTTTACAGTATAGAAGCGGTCAAAGAGTTTTTTTACATTAAGCTCATTCAACTCTTTAGCGTTGTTACTGAAACGAATCTCGCCGTCATCCGTAAGCTCTATCTTCAGTTTATCTGCAGTATACTTGAGAGCATTGCTCATAAGATTGGAAAGAATCCTGTCGACTGCGGCAGGATTCAGTTTCCTCACTATTTCATTTTCGGTTATATATACTTCAGGCGTGATGCCCTTTTCAGTAAGGGCGCCGTAATAATCCATCAGACAGTCTTCCACCATCTGATTGAGCCTCACATCTGACAATTCAAGCGGGTTTCCTATATCATCCCTGAAAGTAAGCGAATACTCAAACAGTTCATCCGTAAGATCCTTCATATAATGCGCACGGTCATCGATTATCTTAAGATAACCGGTGACCTCTTCGGGCAGTTCCTTACAGTTTTTTCCTTTTATCATATCCAGATAGCCGATGATGGCTGTAAGCGGAGTTCTCAGATCATGTGAGATATTTATTATCGTGCGTTTCAGTTCCGCATCACCCTGCACATTCAGCTCATACTTGGCATGCATCTTTTCCTGAGTGCGGTTTAGCTCGGATACCAGTTTTCTTATCTCACCATCTCTGGATGAGGTTCCGATCTTTGTTCCGGAATTCATCTCTTCCCGCGATGAAAACTTCATCCGTATCTCACGAATGGATTTTCTCATCTCAATAACTTTTATAAAAAGAATGATCGAAATGATAATGCTGATACCAAGCACTGCTGTTTCCATAACCGCCTCTTCTTTTGAATATTTTTACTGGATCTCTTTTTTGTTTAATATACTGATGCCAAGATATGTGAATACCGCAATCTTTAAAAGTGAGAGCACAATGCTTCCTGCAAACGGAAGATGGATGGCTTCTTCAGGTGCTCCATAGAAGCTTGAAGAAAACCACTGTCCCACAGCTGTCAGGTTATATACTATCTTTGCCGCAAATTCCAACGGCGTTTCATAAAACACCATGCAGCATATGTAATTTCCAATAAGCATAAAATTGAATGTCAGATAAAGTATACCTATACCCGCAAAAGAAGATATATACTTTTTTGAAACACACATTCCTATAAAAGTAAGCAGTGCAATGATTCCGGCTATGTAAAAGAATGTACGGAAAGCAAATTCTATAAATGCTGCATTCACAGATGCACCTGCCGCATCACCTGCAATGATCCATACAACTATCATCACTGCTTCAGCGATCAGCTGTGTGATAAGGTGTGAAAAGTATATCTCTGCTCTGCTGTGACCGGCAGCTATCTTATTCTTTATCACACCGTCAGAATATTCAACACATATAAATGCTCCGCTGAAGATGCAGAAAAATGCTATTATCGCAGCACTGAGTATCTCCATCATATTATTAGGACCTGCTACCGAAAGTATGCCTGCAAACTGCCCGGTCTTTACTGCAATGAATGTGATCACTGCCGCAAGGATTAGTCCTATAATATAAAATATATTTGAAAATAATCTTTTAAGATTAATTTTAACCAGATTTTTCATTTTTGTATTCTCCCATTATGAAAGTTCTCTTCTGTTAAAAACGATCAGTCCGACTGCCAAAGATATCACAGTCATTACGGCTATACCTGTCGCATAGCTTATTCCGTCCCATCTGGGTGATCCCTGCAGATACATGAAGGGGACAAATCTGTCGATCACTGTATATGCTTTTATCTTAAGATCCGAAAGAGCGGACACACCGTCAGGGGGATACAGATAATTTAAGAGTACAGTTGATGTGACTTTGAATCCCAGTGCCGTGATCGCAGGAAGTATATAGGCTGCTTTCGTACCTCCGAATATAAATACCAGTGCCGTAAAGAATACTGCCAGTGCACATCCTGAATAGATATATACGGAAATATTTACCAGGAAGATCTCTAAAGGCATGCTAAACCCACCGGGAAGGATGAGTGATATGATGATAAGCACCAATGCATCAAGAAGCTGCACGGCTGCAGAAACTATCGCAGAAAAAATGCATGCTGAAAGGAATATGGAACTCCTTTTGTTTCCTACAGCCAGACGGTTTTTGATTGTTCCGTCTGTAAAGTCGCCTGCTGTGAATATGGCTGCAAATCCCGCCGTAAACACTGATACCACTTCAGCAAAACTTCCTATGTTCGTATCTACCGTTATATCGTTTATATCCACATCCATCGCACGATATACAAGAAAGAAAACTACTGCATAAAATATTGCATATGACACCGTGAGAGCAATGATCGCGATCCAGACTCTTTTTGATGCGCAGAATCTTTTGATGTCACCTTCAAGCATTTTCGGCATTGTTCTCACCTCCAAGAAGTGAAAGATAGAAAGATTCGAGGCTTTCATCTTTTTCTTCTGCCTTGATCAGTTCACATCCGGCATTTGCAAGCGTAATAGCAAGCTTGCTTATGGTCACATCGCTGAATACATCTGCCGTGCTGTCGTCTATCATCTTGTATTCGATATGCTGCTCATCCATGGTGCGTGCAAAGATCTCGCTGTCAGAGATCTTTATCCTTATGCACTTTGAGCACTCTTTTTCAAGTTCTTCAGCGCTCATCTCGCGTACAATGCGGCCGTTATCTATGAATCCGTAATGAGTAGCTATCCTGGAAAGCTCATCAAGTATATGGCTTGAGATAAGTATCGTTATTCCTTTTTCATGATTAAGCTTAAGTATCAACTCTCTTATCTCGATTATTCCTTCAGGATCAAGACCGTTAACCGGTTCGTCAAGAATGATGAAATCAGGGTTTCCGCAAAGAGCAATGGCGATCGCAAGGCGCTGGCGCATACCAAGTGAAAAATGTCCGGCATGCTTCTTTCCGGTATCGCTTAAACCTACCAGTTCAAGCAGCTCATCTATACCTTCATAGTCAGGAAGACCGAGATTGAGGTACTGCATCTTAAGATTATCAACTGCTGTCATATTTTTATAGATAGCAGGATTTTCGATGATAGCACCGATGCGCTCTCTTGCAGTGCTGAGCTCTTTTGTGTTCTGGTTGTTTACACCGAGAAGGTCAAAAGATCCTGATGTGGGTTTCTGAAGGCCGCAGATCAATCTGATGAGAGTTGTCTTTCCGGCTCCGTTCCTGCCTACAAACCCGTATATCGATCCCTTGGGGATATTCATGTTGAGATCTTTAAGAACCTGAGTCCGACGGTAATTTTTGCAGAGATTGTCAGTTTTAAGTACGTATTCCATGTTTCGTTCTCCTTTTGTTTTATAGTAAACGACAAAACTCTTTTCGTTTTGTCGTTTGCTGCGCCGGATTTTGGCCGCTAAAAGCGGCATATTTCCTTTTAAAATCCGTGCGCATCCTCGCGGAGCGTTATATAAAGCGCAATTACTTATTGCGCTTTATATATCACAAACCGGATTATGAACCATGGACGTCAAGAAACCGGCCAAAAAATAGTCAAAAAATCGTCAAGATTGATCTTACAGGTGAAATTTGAATCCGACGCCATAAACAGCTTCAATATAATCCTTGCCGTTCACAGTCTGCATTTTCTTTCTGATATTGCTGATATGCTGTTTTAAAGACCTCTCCGTACAGTCCGGCGTTTCATCGGCAATACGATCAAGAATGGTATTACGTCCAAGCGGTCTGCCGCAGTTGATCATAAGAAGATGAAGAATTGCTGTTTCCGTTCTGGTAAGTGATATCTCAGATCCTTCAACTGTAACACACAGCAGATCCTTATCCAGGCTAACCTCCCCCTGTGTCAGGATATTCCCTGTATCTACAGCTACTGCCGCACTCTTTCTTAACTGTACGGCAATCCTTGCCTTTAACTCACTCACTTCAAACGGCTTGGTAATATAATCCACAGCACCGTTCATAAGCAGATTTACCTTATCCTCGGTGCCTGTTTTTGCACTCATTATTATGACGGGAAGATCCTTTATCTTCTCAAGAACCTCTTCACCTGTCATGCCGGGAAGCATCAGATCAAGAAGCACCAGATCCGGCCGCTTTTTTTCCACTGCAAGCACCGCTTCAGTTCCCGAAAAGGCCCTGGTCACTTCGTAATCATCCTTCAGCGCTTCTTCAACCATATCTCCTATATACATGTCATCATCAACGATAAGAATATTTTTCATAATATAGCTGCCCCTTTTCAGCAATACCGATTTTATCACATTTCAAAAACTTGACCATATCTTGACTATCATTTGACCGCTTTCTTGACTTCATTGTGGTTATATATCTCTGGTTAAACAAAATTACGAACACAGGAGATCCTCATAATGAAGAACAATTCAAAAAAGAAACATGTAAAAACAGGAACAATTCTCATAGCAATATCATTATCACTTGTTCTGTTAAACGCTCTGGTCTATGCGGTTATCATATATGCGCCTGAGATACGATCCAGAAAGAATATAGACGGTCTTGAAGCAAAGGCTGTTCCCGTTAATGATATTTACATCCCCGATGATGCGGTTGTTATAGGACTGGGAGAAGCAACTCACGGTAATGTTGAGTTCCAGGAACTGAAGCTGCAGGTACTGCAGGAAACCGTTGAACGTTACGATGTGGGATCCATCTCAATGGAACTTGATTTCGGAACAGGAATAGCGATCAACCGTTACGTGCACGGCGAAGAAGGTGATCCCGCACTGCTCGCAGAGTCCACCGGTTATCCCATCTACGATACAAAGCAGATCGCCGACCTGATACAGTGGATACATGATTATAACCTTACAGCAGAAGATAAAGTTTCCTTTTACGGATTTGATATGCAGGCACCCATGTATGACCTGCCCTACATCACTGAATTTTGCAGAAAATATGAGATCATTTCCGAAGACGATGTGACTGCAATGAATTACGGACTTAACTGGGAAAGTCACAGCCCCAATCCGGAAACAGAAAAAATCTCTTATGATATTATCCGGAAAGTGGAAGCAGAATTAGTTGATAATGCAGAAAAATATACTGATGATCCTGATTACCGTATCATCCTGCAGGCGTGCAGAAGCGCTTTATACTGCAGTAAATTCGACGATATAGATTCTGATTCTGAAGAAGAATCAGGAATGGAAATACGTGACCGTTCAATGGCAGAAAATATCAGATGGATACAGGAGTATGAAGCAGATCTCGGACACAGCCGTATCCTTATCTCGGCACATAACGGCCATGTAGCCGCTGCAGGACAGGGATTCAAAGCAATGGGTAACAATCTGAGAGACTTCTACGGCAGCGGATATTTCGTTATCGGAACGGATTTTTATTACACTTCAGATAATATGAACATGTACGGTGCATCGACCGAAAGAAGCGATGAACATTTCTGCTCAGCGGACCCTCTTGCAGAAAAGGCAAAAGACTATCCTGACGGGGAATTCTATATTAACTTCAGAGACCTGAAGGAATCCGACGGTGAGATCTATACTGTTGCACATTCACCGATGATTATGGGTTCGATCGGTGAGGGCTACCAGCCCATGTGGCACCTGATGCCCTCATACATCCGCGGAAAAGACGTTCCCTCTGAAGTATTTGATGCGATGATAATGGTATATGATGCCACTCCTATAAGAGTAGTGCATCAATAACTGTATGCTGTGTTGCAGCTTCCTTCCGGTGATACCATGCAGGCCCCCTGCGGATTCTCGGGTGTGCAGATCTTTCCAAAGAGCGGACATTTTTCCGGCGGCATGAGCCCCATGATAACCCTATCGCAGCTGCAGGCCTTGTTTCTCTTTTCATCTTCCGAAAGGCCTGCACTGCCTGCATCGAAGGCAGCATAACTTTCGCGGATAAGATACCCTGAACCCGGCACGTTTCCTATGCCGCGCCACACAGCATCCGACTTGCAGAAATATTTATCTATCAGTTCCTGCGCTTTAACATTTCCGTCATGATCAACAACAGACTGATAATTATTTATTACCACTCCCTCTCCCCTGTGCTTTACAAGCATTGCAATGGATGTGAGAAGACCCGGGCCGTCAAAGCCTGAGACAACAAATGGAAGGGAATATTTCTCTGCTGCTTTTTCAAATACCCTGCTTCCCGTGACCACGCATACATGTCCCGGTGCGAGAAATGCATCTATCTGCGCACCTGAAGAACAGAGCGTATCCACTATCTCCGGCATGGTCTTTAAGGCTGTGAGAAGCTTTACATTTTTAATATTCTCTTTGATAAGAGTATCCAACAAAAGTGCATATACGGGAGTTGTGGTTTCAAAGCCGATCGCTGCGAAAACATATTTCTTATCCGGTTCTTCCTTTGCTATGGCTACCGTATCCATCGGAGAATAGACCATCTTTACCGATGCTCCGCGACCCTCTGCTTCGCGCAGTGATTCACGGCTTCCCGGAACTCTCAACAGGTCACCGAAAGTAAGTACCGTTGTATCAGGCTCAAGTGAAAGCTCTATAAGCCTGTCAACATATGAACTAGGCGTAACACAGACAGGGCATCCAGGGCCCGATATCAGATGGATCTTCTCTGACAGCATGCCGGGTATTCCATTCTTTGCTATCGCGCCCGTATGGCTCCCGCATATTTCCATGATACGTATATCCGGGCCGCTGTATTCATTCAGATATTTTTTGATCGCTGTAAGTTCGACATTATTACGCATATCTTTTGCTCACAACCTCCAGTTGCATATAGCCTTCAGGTGTTTTGTATCCCTTCTTGTTCTGCAGTTCAAGAGTATCTTTCTTTTGTATAAAAGAGCCCGGAAGTTATGACCTTCCGGGCTCTTAATGTAACTGTTCCTTAACCTTCCAGTTCTTCGGCAAGCTTTACCCATTCATCATACTGCTCATCCGATACTTTCTGGAGGATGCAGCCGGCATGAACAAGGACCCGTTCTCCGGGTGCCACATCCATAAGGCCCGTACGTGCTTCAATACGGCTTCCGTGGAAATCCACCAAAGCTATATTTTTTTCATTATCAATTGAGATCACCTTACCGGTATTAGCAACGCACATTATGCTTTATCCTTTGAATCATCTGCAGCTTTCTCTTCAGGCTTGGCTCCGCCTTCTGCGGCTGCCTTTGCTTCTGCAGCCTTCTTGGCTTCCATTGCAGCCTTGGCTTCAGCCGCTTTTTTAGCCATCTCTTCACGCTTCCTTGCTTCCTCGGCAAGCACTTCAGGTGACTTTGTAAATGTAACATCACCCTTTTCGCTGCCGGGTTCCTGATAGCCTGCAACCATTGTCAGGCAATGCTTCGGGCACTTCTCAACACAGAAACCGCAGGCTATGCAGTCAAAGCGATTGATAGTCCATGTGCCTTTTATCTTATCGACTGAAAGCGTTCCGCAAGGACATGATCTTACACACATGCCGCAGCTGATGCAGTCGTCAATGCTTATCTCTATATGGCCTCTCGTGCGCTCTTTGTACTCGGCGGGCTCCGCAGGATACGAAGTTGTGACCGGCTTTGAAAACATATTCTTAAGCGCCGTTTTGGCAAATGTCATTACTGCCATTTTTCTCTCCTTATCTCTCTGTACAGCTGATGCAGGGGTCAATAGTTACAACAAGTATTCCCACATCCGCATAATCAGCGCCCTTAAGTGTCTCACAAAGACCTGCAAGATTTGCAAACGTCGGTGTGCGGACCCTCATTCTGTCGAGATTGGGAGTTCCATTACCACGGATGTAATAATCTGCCTCACCGCGAGGCTGTTCTATACGCATGAAATACTCGCCATCGGGATTGCCCTTAACAGCTGCAGCAATCTCTCCTTCAGGTATCTTTGATATTGCCTGACGTATGATATCGATCGACTGGAATATCTCACGTATACGCACATCACATCTTGCATAGCAGTCGCAGTCATCAGATGTGATCGGCTCCATATCGATCTCGCCGTATGCGGCATATCCGCGCATACGCATATCTGTTGCTATTCCGCTGGCTCTTGCAAAGGGACCTGCACATCCGAATGCATGTGCCTGCTCTTTTGTAAGGATACCTACGCCCTTCATACGTGACTGAACTGAATAGTCATTCATGAAAGTTTTCTGGAGATCCTTTGTCTCCTTCTCAACAAAATCAACGGTCTCGAGTATCATCTTCAGCATCTCGGGAGTGATATCCTTGATCACACCACCCACCTTGTTAACCGAAAAGATTACACGTCCGCCGGTTGTAAGTTCGATCGCATCAAGAACCTTCTCACGTACTCTCCAGCACTGATAGAAAAGGTTTTCAAATCCGAAGGCATCAGCCATAAGACCTGCCCAGAGCAGGTGACTGTGAAGCCTTGAAAGCTCAAACCAGATAGTTCTTAAGAACTTTGCCCTGTCGGGAACTTCAACATTCATCACATGTTCAACTGCTTCGCAGTAGCCATAACCGTGACCGAAGCTGCAGATACCGCAGATACGTTCTGCAACATAAGCCATCTGGTTGAAGTCTCTTTTTTCTGTAAGTTTTTCAAGACCTCTGTGAATAAAACCGATAGAAGGAATAGCTTCAACTATCTTCTCATCTTCGATCACAAGGTCAAGGTGTATCGGCTCCGGAAGCACAGGGTGCTGGGGACCGTAAGGTATTACGCTTCTCTTGCCCATTTTTATGCCTCCTCCTTTTTCTTCGGAACAAAAGGTGTCTCCTCTTTGATCCGGTATAATTTGTTGTGGAAATCAGGATCTATCACTTTGATATTAGCTCCGAAAAGCTCGCGCATCTCATTCTCATAGAATGCTGCATACGGGAATATACCGCTTATGCTGGCAACCTCCGAATCCCTCTCGGCTTCCTCAAGTGAAACCCTGTATGTGAAAGCATCATAGGTCGTATCATCAACAAAGGAATAAAGCAGTTCAAGCTTGCTCTCCTTCTTTACCCATGCGGCACATGCCTGTGAAAGACGCAGGCCTTTCTCTTTCATCTCCATTGCTCTGATGGGGAGCTCCGCTGCTGTGATGGTTATTATCTCATTCTTTCCTTCTGTTGCATTCATGCGTTACTCCTCCTTTCCTGCTTCTTCTTTTTCTTCCGAAGTATCTTTTTCTTCCTGTGAGGATTTTTCATCCTCGCCGCTTTCCATCTTATTAAGTCTTTCCTGGAAAATACCGATGCCCTTTACGATACCGTCGATGATAGCCTGGGGTCTTGCTGCACATCCCGGAACATACACATCAACCGGGATCACCTGATCGGCACCGCCAAGGATGTTGTAGCATTCCTTGAAAACACCGCCTGTGCAGGCACATACGCCTACGGCAACCACTACCTTCGGATCTGACATCTGCTCATATAACTGCTTTACAACAGGTGCGTTCTGAGTATTTATACCGCCGGTGATGAGAAGTATATCTGCCTGCATGGGATCGCCGGTATTTACGATTCCGAATCTCTCGGCATCATAGACCGGTGTGAGGCAGGCAAGCACTTCGATATCGCAGCCGTTACAGCTCGATCCGTCATAATGCATCACCCACGGAGATCTTGTGATTTTATACATATCTTCGTCCCTTTCTTATTAGAACATAAATATTAAAACTAAGAAATTTGTTCCTGCAAGTGCCAGAGTCACACCCCATGAAAGCTTGATCATAAGATCCGACTTCATACGCGCTGAACTGTTGTCTATAAGTATCTCGAGGAAATATACAAGGAACACAACGATCACTGCCGCAAGTATGCTCCAGAGATTCTTGTTTAAGATGAACAGCGCTACCATACCCATGAGGAATACTGTCTCGTACCACTCTGCAAGTGTATATACCGCAAGATTCTTGGCACCGAGCTCAGAAGTGATACCCTTTACTATCTCCTGGTTGGGATGATGCGATGTGCTTATATCAAAGGGTGACTTTCTCATCTTGATCGTAAGTATGAATACGAATGCGATGAACACACCGGGCATATAAGCTATGGGACTGATATCCTTGCTAATGATATCGGCTGTGTTGAAGCTGCTGCTTACAACATAGAATGCAACGCAGGTGAGCAGTACGCAGGGCTCATATGCAACCATCTGAAGAAGCTCACGTGTTGCACCGATATTTGTGTAATGAGATCCGGTCACAACAGCTGTGAAATAAAGGAACATTACTGCTGTTGAAAGGATGAACATGCACATAAGCAGGTCCATTCCAAGGAACATCATTCCGCCTGTAAGTATTATAAAGAACAGATATGAAAGCATCATGAAATCCTGTGAAGGAGCCACATGGATGGGATCCTTGTGGAGAAGCTTTCCAAAATCATAAAACGGCTGAAGAATGGGAGGTCCCACACGTCTCTGCATACGAGCCGAGATTTTTCTTCCGATTCCGTCAAGCAGACCGCCGATCAGCGGAGCTAAAAGTACATAGCAGACAGCTATTATTATCTTAATCGTCATATCACTCATAACCGCCCTCCGATCGCCAAGCAAAATACTATGATAAGTGCTACGCTTGCGATGATCTGGCTGGGAACCATAAGCTTATCAATACCCAGCATTTTTTCAAAATAGTAATTGGAAATATAAAGGCCTTTTTCCTCGCCCATATAATCAACGAAGCCGTCATTCTTTCCTGTATTGATACCACCCATATATGCAAGCTTCTTTGTGGATCCGTTGTTCTTCTCCGAGAAGTAGAGCACAAGAGGGATGATAAATACGAGCATCAGGATACCTACAAGTATGTAAAGAGTGGATCCTGAAATAGCAGGCTCTGCTACGCTCATAAGATCTGTTGATGCAAGCATAGGCTCAACATAATAAGCAGATACTGCAGGAAGACCTGCACAGAGGAGCACCATGATCAGTGCGTGTATCCAGAAAGAAAATTTCTCTCCGCCCTCTGTCACGTCCTTAACTTCCTTTGTTTTGTGAGGATGAGCGATGAGCTTGCCCATCCATTTGCTCCAGTAAAGTGATGTTACTGCACTACCGAAGACGATGAAGAGCACGATAAGTGCGTTCTTTGCATCTACCATTCCCTTCAGTGCGGACCACTTGGAAATGAGCATACCGAAAGGAGCAAGGAACATTCCCGTGATACCGATAAACATGAACATTGCCTGCTTAGGCATCATGTAAAGCAGTCCATGGAAATCTTCCACATCACGGCTGTGAAGTGAATTCTCAACAGCACCAACAAGCTGGAAGAGAAGTGACTTTGAAACCGCATGGAAGAGCATAAGGAATACGCAGGCCCATACTGTTTCGGGTGTGCCTATGCCGGCACATGCAACCATCAGTCCGAGGTTTGAAATGGTGGACATCGCAAGAACCTTCTTCGCATCGCTCTGGGAGATTGCCATGAATGATGCTGCAAGGAATGTGAAGCCGCCGATAAATGATATGAATGATCCTACAATACTGCCGCTCATGAGGGGAGCGAGTCTTATAAGGATATAGATACCTGCCTTAACCATCGTTGCACTGTGAAGCAGTGTTGATGAAGGTGTGGGTGCTACCATGGCACCCAGCAGCCATGTTGAAAACGGCATCTGTGCCGACTTGGTAAGTGCGGCAAATGCTATAAGGAAAACAGGGAAAAGTGCTATGCCTGCATACTGAGGTGCACCGGTTATGATCTGTGATGTGAGCGTAACAAACTGCCTGCATGAAAGGCTTCCGCCGTTACTTCCACCGTACAGATAATAGAAGAAGATAACACCGCCCACAAGAGCAACTCCACCGAGCAGGTTCATCCATAATGCGCGGAAAGAGTTGTTCACCGCTTCATCACTTCTTGTATATCCGATAAGCAGGAATGAGCATACGCTTGTGCACTCCCAGAAGAAGATCAGCCATACGAGGCTTGCGCATGTTACAAAACCAAACATCGCACCCATGAACATAAAAAGAAGTGCGAGGAAATAATTTCTTCTGTCCTGCACTTCTTTATGGTGTTCGTGATAACCTTCCATGTATCCGACTGCGTATAAAATAATAAGGCTTCCTATGACTCCTACAAGAAGGATCATGATCATCGCAAGCTTATCGAGGAAAATGTGTGCCATCTCCTCCTTGGCAGCGGTCTCTTCAACGTAAATAATAGCCACTGTCGGAATGACCGAAAGAAGGCTGATCCAGTACTTCTTATACTTAAAGCACAGAAATACCACAACGACAACGAGCAGGATCTCACCGCCGAGTATCACATAATCCGCGATCTCTGTATCAGTGAACAGACTCGCTGTTTCGAATGATCTGTTTATTCCCTGAGCCGCAAAAAAAGCGACCGAGGTGATAAGTATCACCACAGCGCCTATCCGCGCAAACGCATTTCCTATTGCCTTGTTCTTACCTGAAAGAAGCAGAAACACGGAAATAAGAAAAGGGAAACAGATCAGAAAGGGTACTGCATAATCCAACATTTTAAAACCTCCTGATTTTCCTTTTCTGTTTGTATTTTCCGGGCAGGAACCCCCTCCCCGGGTTTCAATATAGTTTACACTTTATTCTAATTTAAGTAAAGTGAAATAACCGCTTATTATATGCATTTTCGAGAACTGCTAAGGCTCACTTTAACACAGTCAGATATGGCTGCCGGTGTAGGAAATTTTACTAATACATTTCCTGCATATTTTTGAGAACACGCTTACGACCAAGCGTCAGCATGGGGATATCGGCCGCGATTATCACACCAAGAACTATGAAATGATCAGCCACTATGCCTATATGAACGAATTCATATGACAGAAAGGCTATGGCACACAAAAACAGTGCAATGAGCATTGCTACAGCCATATTGAAGAAGCTGTTTAAATTGCCCCTTAAGGCGCTGTATTCATCGGACCATTCGGTATAAGGTGCCGAACTGTCCATAAGCAGACCTGTCATCACCGAAAGCAGGAGCGCTGCCAGTGAAAGGACTATATAGAAGACCATGGTGGGTGCTGGGATCTTTAAGTAATACGCTGCCACAAGTATGGCAGCGATCACTGCCGGCCAGGTCAGTAAGATACTTACAAAGGCTTTGGCCCTTAACTGGGCACTGAAATTCATGGGCAGATATTTGATGACATCCGCATGAAGCCCTTCTCTTGTGAATGCTGTGGAAGCAAGCGAGTTCATGGCACAGGCTATAAAAGAAACGGCTATCACTGCAAGAAGAACTATCAGCTCCGCACGCGGATAGGTTCCATCAATATACATCTCTATAAAATCATTCATTCCGTCACTGTTCCTGTTCAGATAAAACAGGATAAACACGCCAAAGGGCCAGAGCAGATTGATATATACACAATTTGAAGCATATGCACGTGTTCGTGTGAGTATCTTCAGTTCCTTCTTCAGATATGAAATAAACGGATCCGTTACCTTGAATCTGAGACCGTCCACATCGGCAGCCTTTTTCTTTTCGCCAAGAGCAGCGGCATTATACAGGCATGCGGGATAGAGCTTTCCGCCTATGGCGAGCATTGCATAAAGTGAAAGGCTCGTAAGGCCCAGATACAAAAGCAGATCTGAAATACTTCCTGTCTCTATCGCTCCCATAAGAAACGGTGTGGTGAAGAATATCCTGTTGCATACTGTCAGAAAGAGGTTCCTGTCCCCGGCAACCGAATCCATATAATTCTGCATATTTATGCCTTCCATTCCGCTGAAGGAAAGGAAAAACAATGCTACGAACAGAAGGAGCAGCACAGTCGATGAATGATAGAATATCTTTCTGCTGTGAACACCTTTTAAAACCAGCATAAGAAGAAAACTTAAGAGCACGCAGTAGATAAGCGGAAGCATAGGTGTTAAAACCGTGCCGATCACAACGGATATTATCTGGACCGGACCTAACCATGATGCCACCCCCAGGTTTTGATGGGCAGCAACCATATAACCGATGAATACCGAAAGGAGTATCATAAACTCCATTACGCTCTCTGCCATATAGGTATGAAAGAAGCGACCTCTAAGTATCTCAACCGGCTTAAACGGAAGCGGGATAAGATGCTGAAGGTCTGCTGAGAAAAACAGTACGTTAAATATCACAAGAAGTGAAAAGACCAATGAAAATATCGATAAAATGTGCAGCTCCGTCGCAAGGCCGTTCATCTGTGCACCTTCGATAACGAAACCGCCGGGCAGTGTCAGACCTTCTGCGCTCATCATGGAAGTGGAGAGCATATAACTGACTAACCCCATGGCCAGACAGCATGGGATCATGATGCAGGTAAGGGCAATTATACCTAAGGACATATAGATATGTCCCTTCAACCCTTCACTTGGCATAGACATTTCAGAATTCTTAGCAAGCGTTTTAAAAAGCACATTGGAAGCAGAAACATCTTTTTTCATATGAACATCTCCATAAGACCGCAGTAACTGTATTAATCATATCAAAAACATGACCGGATATGCGATAAAAAACCGGCGGGGAATATCCCCGCCGGCAGGTATTTTGGTTTATCCGTTTGTTTGTATCAAGATTACGGAGTTACGATAACGATTACAGACTTCTTCTTACCAAGGTAATCAGCAGTTATCTTAACCTTTGTGGCAACCTTCGCGCCCTTCTTATTCGTCTTAACACCTACAACCTTGAACTTACCGTCAGCATCAACTGTAACGTAGTTCTTATTGTTTGATGTCCAAGCGATGTCCTTGTTATCAACAGCCTTGCCGTTATTCTTGATGACAGCATTTGCGCTTGCATCAAGCTTCATAGCAAACTGTGTCTTCTTGGCACCCTTTGTTCCTACAGGAGCGATAACGCTGTTGTTGCTTGCATCCCTAACCTCGCCAACTTCAAGCTTTGTGCCCTTAGGAGCCTTAGGTCCGATAACGATGACTACATTTGCGCTTGCATCAGGGTTACCCCATGCTGCAACACCGATGTTGATCTTTCTGGGAGCTGTAAGCTTGCCGCCCTGCTCCTTAACAGAGATCTTCATCTTGCCTGTGCCCTGAAGCTTGTTTGAAGAAGCATCAACACTGATGAATTCCTGATCTTCAGGAGATACATAGACTACAAGTTCCTTTGCAACTTTCTTATCATCATAGTTGAACTTTGCTGTAACAGACTTTGCTGTTACCTTGCCCTTCTTGCTTACAGTATACTTGTTCTGCAGATATAAAGCTTCTTTTACAGGAACAACCTTCTTAGCCTTATTCTTTACTAATACTGTATATGTAGCCTTAACTGTCTTAGCTTTTCCCTTTACAGTCTTTACAGCTGTGATCTTGATCTTGGTCTTACCTACACCTACAGCTGTTACTGTTCCTGTTACAGGATCAACTGTTGCAACAGACTTGTTTGTTGAATCAAACTTGAAGTCTGAGAATGAACCCTTAAGGTACTTCTTGATCTGATTCTGAGGATCGATAGTATATGTCTTAAGTGAATTGTCTGAAGCATCTGCAAGGAGTGTTAATGTCTGCTTTCTTGCATTGAAGAAAGGAAGGTCATCCTGTGCAGCACGCTTTACTTCTTTAACGGGCGTATCTTTTGAAGGCTTATGATCTGAATAACTGATCAGGCCGGTCCTTGAATAAGCATAATATCTTCCGTCATTTTTTCCTCTTGCGAAAACAGTTACAATGTCATCTTCTTTGAAAACGGCAGTGATCTTTTTCTTTGCCGTTGCGCCGAAATAATAATTATTATTGTCCTTTGTAAGATCACTGGGACTAAGGCTTAACTTCTTTGTAATATCATCAGGTGAAGTAAGTATTATCTGTACATCTGACAAAGTGCTTGATATATAAATTCGATTAATTCCGATATAAGCCTTCTTCTTTTTATCAACTTCTGATGTAACTCTTTCCGTATTTATGTAAACAGAATTCGAATCAATTATATTTACTGTCTGTTTTTCACCATATTCTGATGAATAATAAGGCTTACCACTAGACCTTACTACCTGGGCACCGGCAGCTACAACCTTAACATAGTACTGTCTTAATACATCTTTCTTTGCTATACCTGTGAAATAGAAGGTTGAACTTCCCTTACTTGCAGGCTTTGCAGTAGCAACTTTTTTATGGGCATCAGAGCAGTCATAAAGCTCTACACTAAGATCAAACTCGCCGGCAAGTCTTGTATCTAAATTAGCATAGAATTTATCATTTGTCTCATCGTAATTAAGACTTGTGCCACTAAGAACAAAATCCTTATAGATAACTATATAATCGCTTGAAGATCCACCCTTCATCTGTGCGTTTATATAATAGTAGCCTACTGCAAGCTTTGATGTATCTATTGTTGCAGTATATTCAAGTGTCTGTGAATCCGTTCCCTTTGTTACGTTAGGTGTTCCAAGGGTAACCGTCTGTACATCCTTACCGGTATTATCAGTAATTTTTACTACAGGAACTTCTTTAGGATCGAGTACATTGGATTTATTATTATCATAAACTGTAACCTTATAGGTCAGGGTCTTTCCGGCTTTAACATAATAAGCTGTTGTCTTGCAGCTGCTGTCTGTATATGTATTACAATTTAACCAATCAACAGGCTCATAATTTTGTTCAACAGTAGTAAATATTTCATTTATATATGTTTCTACAGTTTTTGTCTGACCATCATCTGTATATGTGCACCAGAGATGCACGCTGTAATAATCTATCTGAGGAACAAATGCCGCTCCGGTATTATCCGTAAGATCCACCTTTACCGCTGTTCCGGGACCTGCTGTTACTGTTCCCTTTGCAAATGCATTTTCAGATGCATCCCTGCTCAGCAAGATACTGTATGTTGTATTGGCAAGTTTTGCAGGGGTATAGAATTCAAGCTTATCTGTCCTTCCGTTGTAGATGAAACCATAAGGATCCTTTGATGAATAAATATAATTTGATTCATTCTGGATCCTTGTGTCATCAGATGCAGAAACTTTAACATTTACTGATGTAACATCATTCCATGAATTCTTCTTGAACTTGTATACCAGATTTCCGTCATTATTAAACTGCCAGCCTTCCGGTGTTACTTTCAGCTCTTCATCATTATAATTTACAAACTTGAAGCTCAGTTTATCAGGATTAAGGGCTGTTCCGCTAACTGCGATATATATATAATCGCCGGTGCTGTCATACTCACGTATATCATATACACTGTTAAGAACGGGCTTATCGCTGATCTCAACAGTACCCGCAACAACCGGTGCACTGCCGTCTTCAAATTCAACATAAACATCATGCTTGCCTATAGTATTAAAAGCGTAATTAAAATATAAACTTGCGCCAACAGTTGTGCCATAATCATATATGCTGTTTGTATCCTGAGGCTCTGCAGTTACAACATTGCCACATTTAAGAACAACATTCTTTATTTTCTTGCCTGTTTTGTTATCAAGGTTTATATAAATATCTTGATCCTTAACAGAAGCATACTGTACGCCTCCGTTAACGCTCACGGACCCATTTGCCTCATCTGCAAAAACATCCGTTACAACCACATCGGAATCAACATCATCCGCATCAAAAAGCGGAGCGACTGCTTCAGGAGTACCGTCTTCAGCCAGTTCCACTGCTTCTGTTTCTACAGCTGTGGTTGTATCGGCTGCCATCGTAAACATAGGCAGATCTGATACGATCATTGCTGCTGACAGAAGAACCGCAAGGATCCTTTTTTTCATCTTTTTTCCTCCATCATATTGATAGTTTTTGTTTGCCACAAAGGCAAATTAATTATACCCCTTTACACTCTGTATTTTCAAGAAATATAGTGGACGGGCGCACATCCCCCGGAAGGCCTTTGCTTTATAAAAATTGCAGGCCATTTCCTATTAATTAAAGTAAAAAAACCGGCGGGGAGATCCCCGCCGGCCGGTATTGTTTGTTATAACCTGTTTATATCAGATTACGGAGTTACTACAACGGTTATAGCCTTCTTCTTACCAAGGTAATCAGCTGTGATCTTAACCTTTGTGGCAACCTTCTTGCCCTTCTTATCTTTAAGAGCTACTACCTTGAAGGTACCGTCAGCATCAACTGTAACGTAGTTCTTGTTGTTTGAAGTCCAAGCGATATCCTTGCTCTCAACAACCTTGCCGTTGTTCTTGATAACTGCGTTTGCGCTTGCATCAAGCTTCATAGCAAACTGTGTCTTCTTAGCACCCTTTTCGCCTACAGGCTTGATAACGCTGTTGTTGCTTGCATCCTTAACCTCACCAACTTCAAGCTTTGTGCCCTTAGCGGCCTTAGGTCCTAATACTACAACAACATTTGCGCTTGCATCAGGATTGCCCCATGCGTAAACACCAACGTTGATCTTCTTGGGAGTTGTAAGCTTGCCACCCTGCTCTTTAACAGAGATCTTTACCTTACCGGTACCCTGGATCTTGTTTGAAGAAGCATCAACATCGATAAGAGCCATATCTTCGGGAGCTACATATACTGCAAGCTCCTTAGCAACAGCCTTGTCATTATAAGCAAACTTTGCTGTTACAGCCTTTGCAGAAACCTTGCCCTTCTTGTTAACTGTGTACTTATTCTCAAGGAATAAAGCTTCTTTAGCAGGAGCAACCTTTGTAGCCTTCTTCTTTACAACAACCTTAACTGTAGCCTTAACTGTCTTTGTCTTTCCCTTTACTGTGGTATCAGCTGAAATCTTGATCTTAGCCTTGCCTGCGCTCTTAGCCTTTACAACACCTGTAGCATCAACTGTTGCAACAGATGTGTTTGTTGACTCATACTTGAAGTTTGTGTAAGAACCGTTAAGGTACTTCTTAACCTGCTTCTGAGGATCAAGCTTAACTGAATTCTCTGATGCATCAGCAGCAACATCTGAAAGGAGTGTTACTGTCTGCTTCTTTCCATTAAAGAAAGGAAGGCTGTCCTGAGCCTGAGCCTTAGCCATAACATCTGATACAGCTACATCATCAACATCGTATTCTGTACCGTCTTCAACCTGTTCAACTGCCTCTGTCTCAACAGCTACTGCTGTATCAGCTGCCATTGCACATACGGGCAGGTCTGCTACTATCATTGCTGCTGAAACAAGAACCGCAAGGATTCTTTTTTTCATTTTTCTTTTCCTCCATCATAAAATAGTGTATTCACAAAAAACAAAGTTATTATACTCCTTTGTACCCTGTAATTTCAAGGAATATTTCTTCAAGATCTTTTCCGTCGTGTTTTTTCTGTAATTCATCAACAGTTCCCTGGTAAAGATCCTTCCCGTGATTGATGATAAGTATGTGATCACAGAGCTTTTCGGCCACTTCCAGGACATGCGTTGAAAAAAGGACGCTGTTCCCGGCTGCGGCATGCTCCTTCATAAGATTCTTGAGCTCATATGCTGCAGAAGGATCAAGACCGGTCATTGGCTCATCAAGTATCCAGGCAGGCGGATTATGGGTAAGCGCGGCGATTATCATCAGTTTCTGACGCATGCCGTGTGAATAACCCCTCATCTGCTGCATTAGCGAATCAGTCATACCAAAGCGCTCGGCCAGGTCCTTCACCCTCTTTTTGCGCTCATCCTCCGGTATCTTATATATATCAGCAATAAAATTGATATATTCAAGCCCCGTAAGCTGAAGCATGACATCCGGACTGTCGGCAACATATGCAAATGACATCTTTGCCGCAAGCGGATCCTTTACTATATCATGTCCGTTGATCACAGCCTTGCCTGATGCAGGTTTAAGCACTCCGGTAAGCATTTTTATGACCGTGGTTTTTCCTGCTCCGTTTGGTCCTGCAAATCCGACGATCTCGCCCTTTGCTATATGAAAACTCAGATCGTCAACCGCTTTGAAATCTTTTCCGTAAGTAAATGATAAGTTATCTGCTTTGATCATAGTCAGAAAATCTCCTAAAAGCGTATGTGTGCGCCTTTGTGATATAATAACACATCATGACACTTACATTCATCACAAATTACATGACGCCTCACCAGAAGCCGTTATGCGATGAACTTTACAAGCAGCTCGGCGATGATTTTCATTTTATTGCCGTCGAAAAAATGGATGAGGAACGTGTAAAGATGGGCTGGGGCGAAGATATGGATGATGCGCCCTACGCCTTTTTTAATGATGACGATTATGACCGTAGCAACCGTCTCATGCGCGAGAGCGATGTGGTCATATGCGGCAGCATACATCAGCTTTACATAGAAGAGAGACTCTCACTTCATAAACCCACTTTCCGCTATTTTGAAAGACTTTATAAAAAGGGACGCCTCTACGGGCTGAATCCTTCAAGCCTTAGCAGAAAGAAAAAAGAACACGCTGCTTACAAAAACGATCCCGTGTATCTGCTGTGCGCCGGTGCATATACTGCCGGTGATTTCGCACTCTCAGGCTCATATCCCGGAAAGAAATACCGCTTTGGATATTTCCCTCGCACCATCGAATTTAAAGACGGAGAGCTCAAGGATCTTAAGAACAACCGTGTTCCCGAGATCCTCTGGAGCGGAAGGATGCTTGACTGGAAACATCCCGGCGCTGCAGTATTTACCGCTATCCATTTAAGAAAGAACGGCATTCCTTTCCATATGACCATTATCGGAGACGGAGAATGCAGAAAAAATGTTGAGCTCACTATACAGGAACATAATCTGTATGAAGATATAGAAATAAAAGACTTTATGAAACCCGAGGAAGTAAGGGAGATCATGGCCCGCTCGGATATATACCTGATGACAAGCGATACAAACGAGGGTTGGGGTGCGGTCGTAAATGAAGCAATGAATGCAGGCTGTGCAGTTGTGGCTTCAAATGCTGCAGGTTCAGTTCCTTATCTGATAAAGCATGAAGAGAACGGACTTATATATAAAAGCGGCGACTTTAAGCAGCTTGGATATTTCACGGCCAAGCTCTGTCTTGATAAGGCTTTAAGAGAAAAACTCGGAAATGCCGCCGAAAACACCATACGCTCACTCTGGAACGAAAAAGAAACTGCTAAACGTCTTATAAATACCTGTGAAAATCTGCTTAAGGATAACGGATCGGGAAACATATTCCTTTACGAAGACGGACCCATGTCAAAGGCGCCTGAATTATGAAACTTGTTTTTTTATCCAACTATTTCAACCATCATGAAAAACCTCTGTCGGATGCGCTTTTTGCACATCCCGGTATCGAATATACTTTCATACAAACAGAAAAGATGGCAGAAGAGCGCGTACGCATGGGCTGGGGCATTGATACAAAAGACATTCCCTATGTAAGATATTTTGATGACGATCCCGAAGGAAACCGCGATCTTGTCATGAATGCGGATTGTGTCATTTTTGGCGGTGTGGATGACGAAAGCTATATCATGCCGCGTCTTGAAGCACGAAAGCTTACTCTCAGATATCAGGAACGCATCTATAAAGAAGGCCAGTGGAAATTCATATCTCCACGCGGTCTTAGGAAAAAATACCACGATCATACGCGTTTTAAGAACGATCCCGTTTACCTGCTCTGTGCCGGAGCTTATGTCGCATCTGACTTTTCACTTATACATGCTTATCCCGGCAAAAAATATGTCTGGGGTTATTTTCCCGAGTTCATAGAACATGACATAGATGCGCTGATCTCATCAAAAGAAGAAAATGAACTGCTCTGGACCGGCCGGATGATAGACTGGAAACATCCCGATGCTGCGCTTAAGTCTGCGCTGTATCTGAAAGAAAAAAACATATCCTTCCATCTGACCATGGCAGGCGGAGGTGAACTTGAGGAATCGCTCAAACAATTCGTTACAGATAATGGTCTTGATAAATTTGTTACTTTCACCGGATTTTTAAAACCTGCTGAGATACGCACTCTTATGGAAAAGGCCTCTGTCTATATTTTTACAAGTGATGAAAAAGAAGGCTGGGGTGTCGTTGTTAATGAAGCAATGAATTCAGGCTGTGCTGTTGTTGCTTCACATGCAGCAGGCGCTGTTCCTTACCTTTTAAGACATAAAGATAACGGTCTTGTCTACAAAAGCGGAAGACAGAAGGAACTGGATTTTTATCTTGAAAATCTTCTGGAAAAAAATGAACTGCGTTGCAGGCTCGGCAAAAATGCTTATCATACGATCGCAGGAAAATGGAATGCATCCTACGCCGCAAACCGGCTTGCAGACTGGCTTAAAGAAATAAAAGAAACTTCTGTTGAAAAAATACCCTCACCCATGGATATGGCTGAATGCATATCGCCGGGTAAGGGTTATGATTTTGCTCACAGGGATCTTTAATACTCAGGCATCCGATCTGGCAAATGAATTCTTCATGCAGTTGCTGGATTCTTTAAGAACATTGGCAAGAGCCTTATCTGTCTCTTCTTTCACCATAGCTGCAAGTTCTGCATTTGCTTCATCAGGATCGAATTTCTTCATCGCATCATATTTATTGATTATCTCATGTGATCTGGCAGCAACTTTATCCTTATATCTTTCGATATGGATCTCGGTACGCGCAAAATGCGGATCTGCAAGTGCACCTATGATACGGCTTGCCCAATAGAAGTTATCGGTACTTACGGTATCTGTCGTATTTGCAAGATATTTGGGCACAACGGTTCCCGCTGAATAAAAAGGCACAGTCACATTGAAAACACCTGAACCGAATGATATCCATTCAAGTCCGCGCGCATCATTCGATGCATACGGACGTATCTGCACAAGTCCCATAAAATCAGTCCTGTTCACGCCTATGGGCCTGTACTTCACATCGGAACTCTTTCTGTAAGGATCGTACGGCGTTCCCTGGAAATGATCTGCAAGTATCCTTGTGATGTCTTCAACAGTTATCTTCTTTTCGGGTTTTAAGCACCAGGGAATATCATCATTCTCAGGATTAAAATCAGCGCCTTCTCCGTCCCACTTATAAGTTCTGGGATTCAGATACCTTTCCGCAACCCATGCACGTGGTGTGTTATAAATATGATCCGAATCATCGTGGCTTCCGAAAGCCGCACGGGCATTTAATTTCCCGTCTGTTGAAATATCAAGGTGCGCATTCTCTATAAAACTCTTCATATCCTTTGAGCACATATAATTTTTCTGTGCACCTAATGCATCCTTCAGATCAAACTCATCTATGCCAAGCTGGTTGGGCATCACTACATACATATCATCGGGCACACGCTTTGCGATCCAGTGATGACCGCCTACAGATTCAAACCACCATATCTCATTCACATCTGAAAAAGCTATGCCGTTCATTTCGTAGGTTCCGAATTTTTCAAGCAATGATCCGAGTCTTTCAACACCTTCCCTAGCAGTCTTAATATACGGAAGCACAATGCTGACAAGATCCTCTTCGCCAATACCCCCGGCAACTGCTTTCTTTCCGCTGGCTGCGGGTTTATACACAACAAGAGGATCTGCACCGAGTACTCTCGCATTTGATGTGATAGTTTCTGTTGCCGTCATTCCGACATTCTTTTCATTGATGCCGCAGGCCGCCCACACACCTTCACCCTTTAAGGCATTGGGTACAGAAGTATATTTCATTGGTCTTGAAGGAAGCGGTATCTCACAGTGTGAGAGCACGGATTTATAAACTATAGGCTGATCCTTCGGAAGCACTACCCTTATCTTCTTAGGGGTGTAGCCTCCCGCTCCGGAATCATCATTACGCGCTATCATGGTTGAACCGTCATAGCTTGCCTTTTTTCCTACAAGTATCGTTGTACAGGGCATTTTCCTTACCTCCTTACAAATGCTATAATGCACCTTATGAGTGCAAAGATCATTTCAATCGGTGAAGCGGATTACGGATGTGAAGAGAGACCCGAAGGTTCGCCTCTTAAACTAAGCCTTGAGATAGAACAGGACGGCAGGCGTTTCTTTGTGGAAAAGCCGGCATCTCTTGTTGACGGGATGGGGCTTAAAGAAGGTCAGATCCTTACCGATGAAGCCTTATCAAAGCTTAATTTATCTTAATATTCTATCATACTTCTTTACTGTAAATTATTTGTACACATAATGTGTATAAATCGGTTTACAAAATATTTTTAATATCTGCGATATTTTCCCAATATAATGCATTGTAGTAATTGTAAACTACAGGGTTTAGATAAATCACAAAATTTTCACATTTAAATAAGTAGATTTTATGTAAACTCTATGTTATACTTCTTGTGGTTTATTTTATTTTTAACACAATATTTAGGGAGAGACTAAGGTATGAAGAAAAGTTTTTTATCACGAGTACTTGCATTCGCATCTGCCATAGTGCTTTCTGTTACCCCGGCTCAGGGCGCTTTTGCGGCAGGAGCTGACCCGTACACAGATGCATCCGGCGATTCTGTAGAGGTTACAGATGCGGTATCGGAAGATGCCGAGGATGGGATCGAAGCAGAGAATGTAATGGCCAGCGGCGAGTACAAGAAGATCAACGATACAGAAGTTATCGCTGTAAATGACAAAGAAAAGCATTCTCGCAGCATACAGTGCGCAGTAAAAGGAACTGTTAAGTCCATTTCCAACAACAGCGCTGCCACAGTAACCAATTATATCAATGATATCAGAAAGCAGAACGAAGGCGACAAGTATACAAAGATCGAATGGAGCGGTGAGCTTCAGATGGCTGCCCTTCGTCGTTCAGCAGAGAGAGCTGTACGTGATGCACAGACTCGTCCCAGCGGTGCTACATGGGATACCGCTATCAGCAATGAGTGCAACGGCTTCGGCAACAAAAAGGAGATCCGTATAAAAGTTGATTCAGATGATCCCATCCAGACTGCATTAAAAGTTATCGTCGATAAGAAAGACGGCGATTACAATGATGAATATAAGGCAATCTATAAAGGTTCAACATATTCTTATATCGGTATTTCCGCTTTCAGTACCGAAGGCAATAACAAGTACATCGTTGTCATCACTCTCGGCGGTGGCCTTACAAACGGCAGCAACAAGCCCAGTAAGGGATATTTAAATCACAACGGATCCAGATATGTCGGATTATTTGTTAAAGCTGACAGCGATCATGTCAGCAATTATGTGGTAACTCCCAAGCAGCTTTCTTTCAAGACAGGCGACAAGCCTAAGCAGCTTTTCATTCAGGCTAATCTTAAGACAAGCTCCAATGGCAATAACACAGTTCCCGGTGTCATCTACAAGTACGACAATATCACCTGGAAAGTACAGAATGCCAAGGTAGCAAGTTTTGATGAACCGGCAACACCCGGAAAGATCTTCCCTAAAGCAAGCGGAAGCACAGCTGTTGAAGCAACAATAACAATACCTGAAACTGATGGATTTACAACAAGAACAGCTCTTGGCATGGTCAGTGTCAGAGCAGGTCAGGTGGATATCTCAAAGAAAGGTGCCATATCCATCAATCAGATCCCCGATCAGATCTACACCGGTGAAAAGCTCATGCCTGAAATAGAGGTTTCCATCGGAGGAACAAAGCTTGTTGAAGGTGATGATTATTCAGTAACATATGCAAACAACAAGAATGCCTCAACACCCGGCAAGCCCGCAAAAATAACCATCAAGGCACTCTCAAACAACTTAAAGGGAACACTTTCTTTTGCCAAGTCACATGACAAGGCCCTTACATTCCAGATAAAGAAGATGGATATCACTGATGCTTCAAAGAATGCGATCGATGGATCCATAAATCTGGTCGTTGCCGATACAGTTGTTAAGACCAGTGGAAAGAAGTTAAAGCCTTCCGTACAGCTTTACTTAAACGGAACAAAGATAGCAAGATCAAATTATGACATTCTCTACTATGCTTACGGTGCCGATCCTTCAACTGCAACTAAGACACCCCGCAAGTGGAATGGAACAGATGCTTCAGGAAACATCCTTATCAGAGCTAAGGGCACAAGCAAGTGCATAACAGGATCAAGAAGTGCAACTTTCCGTATCGTAGGTCATGCACTTACAAATGATGAGAAGGCTAGCAAGTTCACAGTTGATTTCAAGAATCCTGATGATGCTTTAGGTATCGTTTACACAGGAAAGTTTATAGAGCCCAAGGTTATAGTAAATGACAGGAACGGTTCATACCTCACTGAAGGAAAGGATTACACTCTCTCATACTTTAAGAACCTTAAGAAGGGCACAGGTACCATTCTTATAAAGGGTATTGGGAATTACAGCGGTATCAAAAAGAAGACCTTCAAGATCATCGCATGCGGCAGCAAGAACAATGATCCTGAACCCGCAGGTGTAGTTGCAAAGGTTGCAACAAATGCGACCTTCACAGGTTACAGAGTAAATGCTCCTGTTGAAGTTACATATAATGGTATGAAGCTTCGCAATAAGAGAGATTACACATTAACATACAAGTTCAACAAGGCAGTATCGGATGATTATGACAAAGCAGAAGTTACTATCAAGGGCAAAGGCAACTATGGATTCCTGATCGTAAAGCGCTTTGACATCGCACCTCACGACCTCTCATATGATGCTGAGATCCTCATTGAAACGGTGCCTAAATATAACGGCGTAAGCAATGTTGAACCCAAGCCCGTTGTATATGTAAACGGCGTTAAGCTCGAATATGATGTTGACTATACTCTTGAGTACGGCAACAACAAGATCGCAGATGACAAGACACAGGGTATCGGTACCGTAAAGGTTATCGGTAAGGGCAATTACAAAGGAAGCAGAACAGAACAGTTCCCTATGTACAAATAAAGGATAGCAATAAAGAGCCGCGGCAGCGATGCCGCGGTTTTTTATTTCCTATAAATTAAAAAAATCTTTTTAAATATATCTATGGGCTGTATACTTTACATGCTATGAAAACAAAGATCATATTTGCGCCGATGGAAGGTGTCACCGGCTACATTTACAGAAATGCTCATAAAAAATTCTATGGCGGTATCGACAGATACTGCTCACCTTTTATACCTGCCAGAGCAGAGGGGGCGCTGCCTCCGAAATATACTAAAGATATACTTCCGGAAAACAATCAGGATCTGGAGATGCTCCCGCAGCTTATGACAAAGGATCCCTCTCAGTTTATTCATTCCGCCAAGCTTCTTCATGAAAAATACGGATACAGTCAGGTGGATCTGAATCTTGGCTGTCCTTCATCTACCGTCGTATCACGCGGCAGAGGCGCAGGAATGCTGGATGATATTGATTCATTGGACAGGTTCTTTGATGAGGTCTTTAAAGCAGACGGACTTCCACTTATCAGCATAAAAACCAGGATCGGCATTTCCTTTGTTTCTGAAGCAGAGGATCTGCTTAAAGTATATAACCGTTATCCTATTGTTGAAGTTGCCGTTCATCCAAGGCTTAAGGATGAAGGCTATACAGGAAATGTTCATCTTGATGTATTCGATATGTTTTACAACGATTGCAAGCATCCTCTTATATACAATGGAGATATAAGGACTGTTTCCGATTTTGAAAACATTTCAAAAAAATATCCTGATCTTAAAGGGATCATGATAGGCCGCGGCCTGCTTGCAGATCCCGCTCTTGCCGAGAAGATATGCGGGATAAATGATAATACCGATGAATCAAAAAAGCTTGAAACATTTCTTTCTTATGTCTATGACTCATATTTTGAAGTGTTTAAAAGTGAAAAGAATTCGCTTTTTAAAATGAAAGAGCTGTGGGCAAACCTTTCCACACGCTTTGCAGATGATAAGTATAAAAAAAGTCTTTCACAGATCAAGAAATCCAAAAACATCGCCGAATACCGGGCTGCATGCACAATGTTCTTTAATATCTGAGGATTTTGTGCTATAGTAGGACAGTCTCGGAGGCATTATTAATATGAAAAAATTTTTTAAAACTTTGGTGATCACACTGATCACACTACTTATATTTATAAGTTCACTTCTTGTATTTACGGTTATATGGTTCAGAAATACTTGGGATGAAGGTCTTGGTATCAATGAGATACTCTTCCAGCTTGAACTGCTCGAAGGCACCGGAGGCGGCATGTTTGCAAGCTTTGCTCTAAAGGCTCTGCTTCCCGCGGTAATCCTTACTGCCGCTATAATTATCATACGTCTAGTTATTAAAAAGAAAGAGAAAAGATCAGCACCGTTTTTTGCTGTATCAACTCTTGCAACCTTTGCTGCTGCTGTATTTGCAGGCATTGTGATATGGAACCAGCTTGGCATCGGCGATTATTACGGTATAGGACCTTCAACTGCCGCTGCTGCGGATGATTATGTTCCGCCTGTTATAGAAACCATCGATGTTTCAGAGCTTGAAACAGAAGTTTCATCAAACGATGCTTCTGCATCTGATGATACCGCTGCAAAGGAAGTCAATCCCTGGGCTGATTTCATGATCGGTCTTTCTCAGGAGATGACACCCTATGAACCCCTTGAAACATCTGACTTTGTAAAGAATTACTATGTTGATCCTTCAACTGTACAGATCACATTTCCCGAACAGAAACGTAATCTTATCTATATAATCCTTGAATCCATGGAAGTTACATACGCCGATCCTTCTGTAGGCGGCGGTTTTGAGGAAAACCTTATACCCAATATTACTTCCTTGGCGCAGGAGAATGAGAATTTCACAGCTGAGTATGATAAAGGTTCCGTGCTTAACGGTGCTTATGCTTATAACGGATCAAACTGGACCGTTGGCTCAATGTTCGGACAGACCTCAGGTCTTCCGCTTCAGACCGGATCCATCGGCCGCAACCAGTTCTCAACACAGGATCATTTCTATCCTACAGCCACTCTGCTCGGTGATATCCTTCAGGATGCCGGCTACAGACAGATGCTCTTTATCGGTTCAAAGGCTACATTTGCCGGACGTGACAAGCTTTTCACTGATCATGGATCGTACGAGATAAGAGATTATGATTATGCTAAAGAAAAAGGCTTAGTAAGTGACTATATTTTCTGGGGCTATGATGACCAAAAGCTTTTCTCTTATGCAAAAGATGCACTTACAGAAATGTCTGTTTCCTCCAACGGTCAGCCTTTTAACTTCACCATGCTCACTGTTGATACACATTTTCCTAACGGATATGTTTGTGAGCTGTGTGAAAAAACTCATGGCGATCAGTATTCAAATGTCATAAGCTGCTCTGACAAACAGATCTATGACTTTGTTAAATGGATACAGGCTCAGGATTTCTACGAAAATACAACCATAATAATACAGGGCGATCATCCTACAATGAACAGCACTTACTGTAACGGTATCCCCAAAGACTATAAGCGCAAAGTCTACACCTGCGTTATCAATGCACCTGTTGCTCCGGTCCGCAAGGCTTACCGTGAATATTGCATTCTTGATATGTTCCCGACAACTCTATCAGCTATCGGCGCTGAGGTAAAGGGCGGCAGACTTGGTCTTGGCACAAGTCTCTATACCAATCAGCTTACCCTTACTGAGCAGCTTGGCTATGATACAGTAAGCAGATCTCTCAACAGATATTCAGGTTTCCTTGCCCAAATGGCTGATATAAAGGCTCTTCCTAAAACAGCACCTGCCGCAACAACTTTCATTCCCATGAATGACGGATCCGTTGCAGAGATAGATGAAAACGGAAACATACTTAGAGTGATCCCTGCAGATCAGGTTGCAGCTGCTGCGGCTGCACAGAATGCTGATCCGGCTGCTGCACAGCAGACCGTACCTGCCGATCCCGCTGCAATCCCGCAGACTGAAATCCCGCAGGCCGATCCCGCTGCAGTTACGGTTCCGGAGCAGACTGCTGTTGAAACAGTTCCGGAGGTTCCGGCAGAATAAGTCATGCACGAGATGAGTTATGTGGTGCGGGTCGTAAACCTTGCACTGAAAAAATGTGAAGAAGAAAAACTCACAGATATAAAGAAGATCGTGGTTTCCATTGGCCAGATGGTCGGTATAGAACCCTTCTATATGGAAAAGTATTATTCGCAGGCAATAAAGAATACCATACTTGAAGGTTCTGAAATAGAATGTGAAATACTTCCGGTCATCGCAAAATGTGAAAACTGTGGAAAAGAATATCATCCATCCAAAGACAACGATTATATGTGTCCTGAGTGCGGATCCGGTACCGCTAAGACCATACAGGGCAGGGAATTTATACTAAAACAGATAGTTTGCGTTATGTAAAACATTTATATCGCTGAAGATAGATATTTAAAGGATTTTAACGATAACAAACAAATTTATGTTACCCCTGTTTTCAATTTTCAGCACATAAAGCATATAATTCCACATTTATACACAAAAAAAAGGAGTACAGAGCTTATGTCAGAAATCAAGATCGTAGACCTCAAAGCCAATGTTTTAGAAGACAATGACAAATTAGCAGAGAAAACAAGGGAGCGGTTGAATACCGAACATACGTTCTTATTGAATCTTATGAGCGCTCCCGGCTCCGGCAAGACCACCACACTTACAAGACTTATCGAAACACTTAAGGATGAGATGAAGATCGCGGTTATGGAAGCCGATATCGATTCCGATGTTGATGCGATCCGAATTAAAGAAGCCGGTGCTGAATCCGTACAGCTTCATACCGGTGGCATGTGTCATCTGGATGCCGACATGACCTGCCAGGGTCTCGACTCCATAAATTCAAAAGACTATGATCTGGTAGTTCTTGAGAATGTTGGAAATCTCGTATGTCCTGCTGAATTTGATACAGGTGCTACCAAGAATGCAATGATACTTTCCGTTCCGGAAGGTGATGACAAACCTCTTAAATATCCGCTTATGTTCCAGGTTGCGGATGTAGTCATCATCAACAAAACCGATGTAATGCCTTATTTTGATTTTGATCTGGAAAAAGCTAAAAAGAATATTCTTATGCGGCATCCGGGGATAGAGATCATCCCCGTCTGCGCAAAGACCGGCGAAGGTATAGATAAACTTGCCGATTGGATAAGAAAAGAAGTCAGAAAATAAAGATCAGAAATCTATTTCAACATTTCCCATATTTGTTTTAGCTTTTATAGGAATGCCGTCTTCGACGGCATTTTTATAATTGCGGCCTTCTTTATGTCCGTCTACTCTGATCTCGCCAAGATCAGTTTTGGCCGAGATACTGTAGCTGTCCTTATCTTCCATGCAGTCAATATCAACATTTCCCATGTTGCTTTCAGCATCCAATGATGTAAAAGCCGTATCATCAACACCTATGCTTCCGGCATTACACTCAATGCTTGCACTGCCCAGATCACAGTTCTTCACATCAATATTTCCCGCATCCATTTTAATACTTGAATCATTAAAGACTGAATCCCTGATAACAAAGTTTCCGGCATTTAATGTCAGATCAAAGTCCTCACATTTGAGATCCTTTATATTCAGATCACCCGCATTCAGATTAAGATCTGCCTCTTCCAGCATGATATCGGGATTTATCCTCACTTCAATCTCAGATATTACAGCATTAATACCCAAATTGAACTGATCATTCTTGTTCTTCTGCTTGATCTTAAGCTTGCCGTTCTCGTATTTGACAGTGGGCAGCAGTTCCTCATCTCCTTTATATGATATTTCTATACCGACCGCACTGTTATCGGAAACGATCCTGACAGCTCCTGCTTTTATATCCATATCAAGAGCTGTTATTTTCTCTTCGGCCGAATCACAACTTATAGTTTCCGAAGTTTTTGAATTGTTACCTGTATCTACCTTTATTCCGTCTACCGCATTAACATTTACATCGGTACCACCTGTTTCTACCTTTATTCCGTCTACCGCATTAACATTTACATTGGTATCACCCGTTTCTACCTTTATTCCGTCTACCGCATTAAGATTTACATCCGTATCACCGGCTTTTACCTTTATCCCATCTACAAAATTGAGTTTTACATCAACATCATCCAGATCTACATTAATGCCATCGCCGCCAACTGATGAATTCTTTATCAGTTCTTTTGCATCCTCGGTCAGGGTGGCTCCATCATAATCTTTAATAGAATCTATTGTCTCGATCACCTTAGCCGTTGAAGTTTTCTTATTTGAATCCTTTGTTATCCTGGGCAGGATAACATGTATACCTATGCCTATGACCACACAGGCAAAAGTTACGATAGATAATACTGACAGAAACAATCCCTTTTTCATTTTGTTTTCTCCTCCTTTGAACTGCTCTTAAGAACACTGTCTATGATCACCAGTACGATAAAACCTACAAGACCCCAGGGCCAGACTAAAAGTGCTATTCCCCACTTGAATGTAAGGAAGCCTATTATAAGAAAGATGCACAGAACCGTGTACCAATATACCGATATCACCTTGCCGGTCCAGGTATTATTCACCTTCTCTTTACCCGGGATAAACTCGCCTTCCATGGTCCCGTTCTCGTTAAGCTTAAGAAGAGTCTCATAAGCTCCGGACTTTATGGATGTGTTGATAATGAGGAAAACGCCGGCTGCTATAAATAAGAACATCAGCATTGCTCCAATATCCATTGCTCCGTCCGCCACTATCGCAGGAACCAGACTTACAATACAGAGAATGATACCGGCCGAGAGCATTACAGTATTTGTATGTTCATATCTTTTTCTTTCCTCTCTGATATAATCGGTAGTCTCCACATCAAGTATGCAGTTACCTTTTCTGATATTTTCGTATTTTTCATCTGACCTGGTTCCTTTTACAAAGATCACGATCGCGGCAGCTATGATGATCAGCATAGATATAAGACTTAACATATTGGCATAGTTCTGGCCGATCATCATAAACATTCTTAAAAAATTTGATGATGCGGCTGCACTTACCGAAAGGATACATAGCATAACTCCAAGTGCTATCCTTAATCCTCTTTTTCCGCTTTCTTCTATAAAACCTTTGGCATCTTCAAGTGAAAGAATATCTCTGGTATCTTCTTTCTTGGCCTGAACTTCTGAGCTGATCCCCAAAGCTTCAGCAAGTTCTTCCAGGTTTCCAAATTCCGAAATGATCACCCCGACAGCTTCATTTTCAGATTTTCCTTCAGCAATGAGGTCTTCATATCTGTCTTCCATCATCTGAAATAGTTCTTCCTTGGCCTTATGTACTTCAGGCGTGGCCGGAAGCTTCATAAACATATTGTCCAGATAATTTTTTATCGTTTCCATATTTTAATTACCCCTTTTTATAAATCTACCGATCACGTCTCTTGTCAGATCCCATTCTTCACATTTTTCTCTATAGTATTCTTTCCCCTCATCTGTGATGCGGTAGTAGGTTCTCTTTTTTCCGCCGGAAAGCACATCATCAGTAAATGAAACTATGTATCCGTTTTTTTCCATTCTGGTAAATGCCGAATAGAGAGTAGTTTCTTTTATGATATATTTGCTGTCGGTGATCCTGCGGATCTCTTTGGAGATTTCATAACCATAGGAAGGTTTATCATATAATATGCAGAGGATCATTGTATCGTTATATCCTCTGATGACATCACTGCTTATTTCTGCCATAGTTGATTTCCTCCACGAAGAGAAATCCGCGTATACGGTTTCTCTGACTCTGATTTTACTATGCCTATCGTACTACGTTAGTCGTAGTATGTCAATCTTGAATTTGTTTCACGTGAAACATTCAGGTTTAATCAAAATTTAACCACTAAATCTTGTCAGATATGTTTCACGTGAAACATAATGTGGTAAAGTGCCTGTGAAACAATATAAAACCTTGACTGAAGTCCTCTTTTACCATACTATTGACCTTGTACAGAAGAAAAAAGGAGAGAAAAATGACCAAAATCATTACTATAGCAAACCAAAAAGGCGGAGTTGGCAAGACTACAACTGCCGTAACCCTTTCCGCAGCACTCGGTGAATTAGGAAAACATATCCTACTTGTAGATATAGATCCTCAGGGAAATGCGACGACTGGTTTTGGTGTGGATAAAAATGAGCAGGAAAACACAGTATATGAAGTGATCATTGGTGACTGTGCTGTTAACGAAGCGATCATCAAAGATGTTGTACCGTTTGTTGATCTTATGCCTTCTAATGTAAATCTTTCAGGTGCAGAAATAGAACTTACTCAGTTTGACAACAGAGAATACCGATTGAAAGAACAGCTTGATTATATTAAAGGCAATTACGACTTTATTTTCATAGACTGCCCTCCTTCGCTTAATACACTAACACTTAATGCTATGTGTGCATCCGAAACTCTTCTTGTTCCTATTCAGTGTGAATATCTTGCACTTGAAGGATTAAGTGATCTGATCCAGACAATTAATCTTGTAAGGGAAAATCTTAATGCTGATCTTGATCTTGAAGGAATCGTTCTTACAATGTACGATGCAAGAACTTCTCTTTCGGAACAGGTTATGGAAAGTGTAAGAGAAACATTTCCGGATAAAACTTATGAAACTGTAATTCCAAGAAATGTTAGACTTGCCGAAGCTCCATCATTTGGAAAACCCATAACCATTTATGATCCAAAGTCTGCCGGAGCTGAAGCATACAGAAAACTTGCCAAGGAAATGCTTAAATAATTAATTGCTTAAATCATAAATAAAGAAAGATTATATAAAGAAAAGGCTGCATACTACTGTAGCCTTTTGATTTATTTACCCATACAGAATTTTGAAAAAATCTCATCCACAAGATCTTCACCCACATCTTCACCAATGATATAACCCAAATGTTCATAAGCACTCATCAGATCGATAGAGAAAAAATCCTCCTGCATTCCGTCATCAATACTTTTTATCACCAGCTGAAGTGAATCATATGCCTGATCAAGTTCTTTTTTATGTCTGGCATTTGTAATGATTATCTCATCATTAAGTCCGTGATCCGGATCCTCAAAAAACTTTTCCGTTAACTTTTTAAGCTCATCTATACCTTCTCCTGTTTTTGAAGATATCTTTATAACAGGAAAAGAATTAGTTAAATCTTCTTTTATCTTCTTTTCATCAAGTACAGGAGGAAGGTCTGATTTATTAAGTATGATAACTGCATTCTTATCTTTAATGAACTCAATGATCTTTTTATCATTCTCATCGATCGGAACAGAAGAATCCAGTACGAAGAAAATCATATCAGCTTTATCAGCCTGTTCAAATGCTCTTTCCACTCCTATCTTCTCGACAGTATCATCTGCATTTCTGATACCGGCAGTGTCTATAAGTCTTAACTGCAGTTTTCCGAAATTAACATTTTCTTCAATACTGTCTCTGGTCGTTCCGGCTATATCCGTGACTATAGCTCTGTCATATCCGGAGATATTATTTAATAATGAAGATTTTCCTGCATTTGGCTTACCTAATATTGCAGTTCTGACTCCATCCTGCATAATTCTTCCATTATCATAGCTATCCTTCATATCCGAAATTGCTTTTGAAAAAACAATAACCTTTTCCTTAAGTTTTTCCGGATAACCGGTAAGATCATAATGTTCAGGATCATCCAGTGCTGATTCGATATAGGCAGTTTCAAACAGGATATCCTTTCTTAATGAAATGATCCTGCTTTTAAGTCTGCCCGAAAGCTGATCCATGGAATTTTTTAATGCGTCTTCATTTTTTGAATTTATAAGACTCATCACTGCCTCTGCTTCAGACAGATCCATTCTTCCGTTTAAAAAAGCCCTCTTTGTAAATTCTCCGGGTTCGGCAGGACGGACTCCGGTTGAAAAAATGATCTCAAGTATTTTTTTTGTAATATAGAATCCACCGTGACAATTTACTTCAACAACATCTTCACCTGTATAACTGTGAGGACCTCTCATTACAGAAAGCATAACTTCATCTGTTTTTTCAGGTACAGATTTTCTGATGTCGTAAATAAATCCATGACGAATGGAATTATTAGGAAATTCAGAAATCTTTTTTCCGGCACCCGTAAGAAAGATCTTATCAGCAATATCGATAGCATCTTTGCCGCTGATCCTTATCACACCTATACCAGCCTGAGTCATTCCACTGCATTGTGCAGCTATAGTATCATTTATATAATCTTTATTAAACATTTTCACCTTTTAAAAAGACCGCCCCGGGTTTCCGGAGCGGTCTGATTTCTACAAAAGATCAGTGAGCGTTCTTTAATGTAACAACTACCTTACGATAAGGCTCTTCACCTTCAGAATGTGTTGTAACATATCTGTCATTCTGAAGAGCAGAATGGATGATCCTTCTTTCATAAGGATTCATCGGCTCAAGTGCTACCGGTCTGCGATTTCTCTTTACCTTAAAAGCAATGTTCCTTGCAAGCTTCTCAAGAGTTTCTTTTCTGCGCTCTCTGTAATCCTCGGTATCAACCTTTACTCTTACATAATCATTCATGTTCTTATTTACAACAAGACTTGTAAGATACTGAACTGAATCAAGAGTCTGTCCTCTCTTTCCGATCAGAAGACCCATATCCTCACCTTCAAGATTTACATTGAGAGTATATTCCTCATCAAATGCACATGTGATCTTGGCATCAACTTTCATGGCATCGAAAAGATCTGTAAGGAATTTCTGTGCTTCTGCAGTAAGCTTTTCCTGATCTTCGGGTGAAACAGGCTTTACGGGTTTTGAAGGTTTAGGATCAGCAACAGGTGTTTCCTCATTTGCATTTTCATCCTCAAATCTTCTTCCTCTTCCGCGTCCGCGTCTTGCATCTCTCATCTCTCTGTCGCGACGACGGTTCTCTTTTATCTCTTCCTCATCATGTTCTTCAAGAACATTCTTTTCACGGAGCTTTTCTACCATTTCGGCATTTGCTTTTTTCTCAGCTTCTTTCTTAGCTTCCTGCTCCGCATTCTTTCTGTCTATCTCTTCCTGACGTGCAGCCTGTTCAGCTGCAGAAGAAGCAGCCTGTTTTTCTTCAAGTTCCGTAAAAGATTCTTCTTTAACACGAGCTTTGATCACAGCATTTTTAGCTCCGATGCCCATGAATCCTGAACTGCCTTCTTCAACTACTTCATAATCAAGACGGTCACTGGTTACACTGAATGTCATGCAGGCATCTGTTATGCAGTCATCAACTGTTTTAGCTTTGAATTCTCTGAAATCTGCCATCTGTTTTCTCCTCTGATAATGTATCAGTTAATTGTTGTTTTTCTCGTTATAGTTCTTGACCATCGCAGCCTTAGAAGCAAGTGAACCGGGCTTTGAAGAATTCTTATTATAGTATTCTGTTGAATCCTTGATATTCTTTTCTACCCTGGCTTTTTTTGAAGCTTCACTTTCAACAGGTTTAGATGAACCAACATTTCTGGTATTGATCTTTGCGTTTGTTGAAATCTGCTCTACGGGAAGTCCCTTTTTCCTGCGTATTTCATTGGCTTTCTCAACATTTTTCTTGATCATGGCATCTACATCCATTTTATCAAGATGCTTGTTTACTACTATCTGTATGATACTTCTTACAACCGAACCGGTTATCCAGTAGATACCCATACCTATAGGAAGAGAAAAGCAGAAAACTGCTGACATGAGAGGCATGATATTGTTCATCGTCTTCATAGATGAAACCATTGGATTCTCATCTGCCTGAGGTTTCTTACTATCCTGATTAGGCTGAGGCATAAGTTTTGTGTTTATCCACTGTGTTGCAGCTGAAAGAAGGGGTATTGCAAGAACACCTATAATGACAGCCCAGTTTTTTGCATCTCCGAGTGCCCATTCAGATTTTATAACAAAACTGGGAGTAAGTCCTATATTAAGACCTAAGAAAGAATTGTACTTGGCAAGCTCTGTTGAAGTAGTAAGTGCCTGATCAGCTAATGAAGGGAATTTTTCAGCAACTTTATCCCATTCAGCTGTAGATGCTCTGTTTAAGATATCGATAACAGTATTTTTAGTATATTCGATACCTTCGGCAGTATCAGCACCGAAAAGTCCGTTGCCGAACTGTTTCTGATAATAAGCAAATCCTGTAAAATCTTTAAAGAATTCCTTCAGTTCCTCACCTGAAGAAGAAGCTACGATATTGCCTACAAGAGGATTGAAAACATTCTTGATACGTGTAACATAAGCAGGCATATTGTAGATAACTCTGTAAAGAGCATAAAGAATAGGGAGCTGGATCAGAAGCTGGATGCAGCTTCCGGAAGGATTAACTCCGTATTTCTGATAAACCATCTGCGTTTCCGTCTGCATCTTGGTCATGGATTCCTGATCCTGGCGACCCTTATACTTTTCGCGGATTGCAGTAAGTTCCGGATTCATTTTATTGGAAAGTTTTGAAAACTTCTGCTGTTTTACAGTAAGCGGAAGTAAAAGGACATAGATAATGACTGTCATTATTATGATAGCCAGTCCTGCACTGGGATAATCAGTGAAAAGTCCCAGGAACCAGAAAATCCCCTCAAGTATTTTTCCAATTATCAATGAAAACGGACGCAGTATTAAATTGGTATTCTGTGTCAGCAGCATTAATAATCTTCCTCTCAATCTAAAATTTTCTTTCTGGGATCAGACCCGGTATTTAGATTTTATCCTGGTCTTCATGCCCGAAAGATCTTCCGGTACAGGATCATATCCCCCTTTAGAAAAAGGATTGCATCTTAAAATACGCCAAAAAGCAAGCACAGAACCTTTAACGGCTCCGTACTTCTTTACGGCTTCAAGCCCATACTCCGAACAGCTCGGATAATACGGACACTTTGTACTCTTCATAGGAGATATGAATCTTCTGTACAAATTGATCAAATTAATCAGTAAAAACTTCACTGTATAATTCACCTTTTAATATGATGAAGCTTTGCAAGATGAAGAATAGCACTCTCACTTTCAGCATATCCTATGCCAACGGCGCTTTTCTTTACTATTACGACGATGTCCAAACCACTATTGAACACTGCTTCATTCCGTCTATAGCTTTCTTTGATCAATCTTTTCATTCTGTGTCTTACGACACTGTTACCTGTTTTTTTACTAACCGAAATTCCCAGTCTGTTGCGTCCTGTTCCGTTTTCTGACACATACATAACGTAATATCTGTTGGACGCAGACTTTCCCTCACTATAAACTTTTTTAAAATCTTCGTTTTTCTTTAAACCTTCTGAGAATTCCATATACATAAGAAAAAGGGGTCACCCCAAATTGGTGACCCTTAAGCTGATAATACTTTTCTTCCTTTTCTTCTTCTGGCAGCAAGTACCTTTCTTCCACCGGGAGTACTCATTCTTGCACGGAAGCCATGAACTTTGGATCTCTGTCTGTTTTTAGGCTGAAATGTCATCTTCATGATCAGAACACCTTCCTTTCTATTTAATTTTTAATCATTTATCGTATTTATGTCAGAAAACATCAAGTGCCATTATATTAGAACAGATTGTCAAAGTCAAGCAAATTCGCGTGTTTCAAGGCCTTTTAGAAAATCTGTAAATGTTTATTTTGTGGAAAAGTTTTTTAAAAATTTTTTATTTCCATATATTGGGAGTTATCAAAAATCTATGCACAATATGTGGATAAAAACATATGTTCTTTTTTAGTGGTGATATTTACATAATTTTATCCACTTAATGTGGAAAAAATGTTGATAAATGTTTAAAAAAATTTCAAAAGCCTTATTTTTAAAGGTTTTTACGCTGTTGTTTATTGTCGATTCTTTATTCACAGTAAAAAAAATGATTACTGTTATGAAATTATATGTAAACCGGTTATACACAAACTTATCCACTTATCAACATTTTTTTAACAGTCCATGTGTTTGATTTTTATTTTACTATGTTTTATTATAAGCACACGAACAAATAAAGAAGGAAATAGTTATGAACGATACAGAAGCTCTCATAAGATCTACATGGGAACAGATTAAGGAAAATATCAGAGAGGAAAACGATATCACTGATATTGCTTATAATATATGGGTTAAACCTCTTCAGTTCTACAGCTGCGAAGGTAATATATTCACAATCCTCATACCTGATACAAATACCGGTATGCTTGATTATATAAGCAAAAACTATACCAACTGTTTTCAGGATGCTCTCTATTCACTTCTTTCAGAAAAGTATGAAGTTGTTTTTATCTTAAAAACAAATGATACTGAAAATACAGGCATAAGCGATAAGGAAAGCGATAGTATTTCATCAGGATCCTATACTCATGATGAAGATGAGGTCAATGAATCAAACCTTAATCCAAAGTATCGTTTTGAGAATTTCGTAGTAGGTTCAAACAATAACCTTGCACATTCTGCAAGTCTTCATGTAGCTGAATCTCCCGGAAAAGAATTCAATCCCCTTTTCATATACGGAGGATCAGGTCTTGGAAAGACCCATCTTATGACATCAATAGGCCATTATATTATTGAACACAGTAATATGAAGGTTCTTTATGTCACATCCGAACAGTTTACAAATGAAGTCATCGAATCTATTCGTTTCGGTCAGACAGGATCTGCCGGATCGACAGCTATGACCAAATTTCGTGAAAAATATCGTAATATTGATGTGCTGCTTATCGATGATATCCAGTTCATCATAGGAAAGCCTTCTACCCAGGAGGAATTTTTCCATACTTTTAATGCACTTTTAAACAGCGGAAAATCCATAGTCATAACTTCCGATAAGCATCCTTCTCTTATGAAAGAGCTTGATGAAAGATACCGTTCACGTTTCTCCAGTGGTCTCTGTGTTGATATACAGCCTCCTATATATGAAACAAGAATGGCAATTCTCCAAAAATATGCGGGAAGTCTTAATATAAAAGTATCTAATGACATAATCGACTATATAGCAAAGAATATCAAATCCAACGTCAGGGAACTTGAAGGTGCCTTCAACCAGATCTACGCCAAATCAAAGCTTGACGGAGATGAATGCGAAATGACTCTGGAAAATGCCATGGATATCTTAAAGGATACCATTTCACCCAACAGACCTGCCGTTGTAACAGCTCCTCTTATCCTTGAGGAAGTATCAAAATACTACGGAATATCTCCTGAAGATATCACTTCAAAGAAGAGAAATGCTGAAATCGTCCTTCCCAGACAGATTTTTATGTATCTTTGCAGAGATATGACAGATATAACACTTAAAGGTATAGCTGCCCTTCTTGATAAAAAGGACCATTCAACCGTCCTTCACGGCTATAACAAGATAAGTGATGAAATAAAGACCAACTCCGAACTCAGGGAGACAATTGATCTTATTACAAACAATATTAAGTCATCATGAACGAGTTTCTTCTTATATATAATAGTAAAAATTAAGACATTTTTAAACAAAATGGTTATTACTTGTGTTTAATATATGTCTTTTATATGTGAATTGAGTGCTATAAATTTATCATACGGTCTTTTAAGCCTTTAAAACGTCTTTATAAGCTGTCTGTTTTTTCAAAAATAGTCCCCTATTATTCACAACTTATTCTTTTCATTATAGGCCTTTTTTTGTATAATATTTAAGGTTGTTCACATATCAACCGTCCCTATTATTAATACTATAATTTATATAATAATTATGATGGAGGATAACGAATGAAGATAACAGCTTCCAAACAGGCTGTACTTAATGGAATAAGTATTGTTTCCGGTGCAGTTCCCGTTAATACTACCATGCCTATACAGAAATTCATACTTATCAGTGCATCAGGCGGAAAGATAACTTTTACTGCCAATGATTCTGATCTTGGTATTGAGACTGTTGTGGAAGGAAGTATTGAGACTGCAGGAATAGCTGCTATAGAAAAAAGCATGTTCATGGAAGCTGTCAGAAAAATGCCTGATGGGGAAATGAATATTGAAGTCGGAGAAGACTTCACCATGCATATAAGAAATGAAGAGCAGAAGATAGATCTTTCAATAAAGGGAAACTCAGGTGAAGATTTTACCTCTCTTCCTGATATAGAGAAAGAAGAACCCATAGAGATATCCATGCTCACTTTCAAGGATATGGTAAGGCAGATCATATTCTCTATCAGTACCGGAAATGAAAGCAACAAGGTTATGAGTGGTGTTGACTGTATCATATACGGAGATTATATGAGACTTACCACTCTTGATGGACACAGAGTATCGATAAGAAATGTCGATTTTGATAAGGAATATAAGAAACAGGAAGTAATAATACCCGGTAAAACTTTAAGTGAGATAAGTAAGATACTTCAACCTGATGCTGAAAAGAAGGTTTTGATCTATATTACTGAATCTCATATAAGTTTTGAGTTTGAAAATACTGTTGCTGTATCACGTCTTATTTATGGCAGTTATATAAATGTCGATAAGATGATAAAGTCTGAATTCCAGACAAGCATCAAAGTAGATAAGAAAAAACTCATGGAATGCATAGACCGTTCCACTCTCTATTCAAAAGAGGGAAACAAAAAACCGGTTATCATCGATGTATTTGATGATGAACTTGAGATACAGGTTGCTGCCACATATGGTGGACAGGACGAACATATAGATATTGAGAAACAGGGCAATGATATCAGGATAGGATTTAATCCTAAATTCATTCTCGATGCCCTTAAGGTTATAGATGATGATGAGGTAAGTATTTATTTTATTAATTCTATCTCCCCTCTTTACATAAAAGATGCGGAAGAGACATACATATACATGATACTTCCTATCAATCTTAATTAAAGTGATGAAGAATATAAAGATCAAAGATGAATATATAAAACTCGGACAGGCAATGAAACTTGCCGGACTTGTTTCCGAAGGTTTTGAAGCAAAGCTTATTATTGCTGACGGAAAAGTTAAAGTCGGAGGAGAAGTATGTACGCAGAGAGGGAAGAAACTTTATGAAGGTGATGTTTTTTCCTTTGAAGGCGAAGATTATGTTGTGGTGCATTCATGATAATCAAGTCCCTTGAACTTGAAAATTACAGAAATTACAAAAGCCTGAAAATTGAATTTGATAAAGGCGTAAATATACTTTACGGAGATAATGCCCAGGGAAAAACAAATATCCTCGAATCTATTTATGTATCTGCAACCGCAAGGTCCCATAAGGGTGCAAGAGATAAAGATATAATAAATTTTGATGCAGAAGAAGGACATATAAAAACCCTGCTTGATAAAGACGGTCTTGAAAGACGCGTTGATATGCATTTGCGTCGTTCAAAATCGAAGGGTGTTGCAGTTGATAAAGTAAGGATTAAAAAAACAGCCGAACTGTTAGGAATACTGAATGTTGTTTTTTTCTCTCCTGAAGATTTGAGCATCATAAAAAATGCTCCTGCAGAACGCCGTAAATTTGCAAATATGGAACTGTGTCAGCTTGATCAGATTTACCTCTACAATCTGAACAATTATAACAAGATAATGACACAGAGAAATAATATCCTTAAAGAGATAAACTTCCGTCCCGATTACAGGGATATGCTTTCTATTTATGACAGCCAGCTTATTTCTTACGGAAAAAAACTGATAGCAAGAAGACATCAGTTTTGTGATGAGATGAATTCTATCCTTGAAAGTATTCATAAGAGTCTTTCCGGAAATAAAGAAGTGCTGGAAATGCGTTATGCACCTATGGTAACGGAAGATGAATATGAGGACAGACTTAAAGCTGATACAGACAGAGATATAAGATACAAGATGACATCAGCCGGTCCGCACAGAGATGATTTCGTTTTTCTTTCAAACGGGATAGATCTAAGAACCTACGGATCACAGGGACAACAGCGTACAGCTGCACTGTCTCTTAAACTTTCAGAGATAGAACTTGTAAAAAGAATAACAAAAGATAATCCTGTGCTTCTTTTGGATGATGTACTTTCGGAACTTGATTCCAACAGACAGACACATCTGTTAAACAGCATAGGTGATATACAGACCATCATCACCTGTACGGGTCTTGATGATTTTGTAAATAACAGATTTGAATACGATAAAGTTTTTAAGGTAACAGAAGGCACCGTAAGGAGTGAGAACTAAAATGAGTGAAGAGATAAGAGACGAAGGCAGAGAAGTTTTAAAGGCCATAAACAATATGACTGAAGAAGAAAAAGAAAAAGAAAATGCTGCCGAAGTGGAATCCGAAAAAGTTGAAGGACCCTATGACGGTGACCAGATACAGATTCTTGAAGGACTTGAAGCAGTAAGAAAACGTCCCGGTATGTATATAGGTACCACATCTGAAAGAGGACTTCATCATCTCGTATATGAGATAGTTGATAACTCTGTCGATGAGGCTCTTGCAGGATACTGTAAAAATATTTTTGTAGATATCAATCCGGGTAACTATATCACTGTTACAGATGACGGACGAGGAATACCTGTAGGTATTAACCACAAAGCAGGAAAGCCTGCTGTTGAAGTGGTATTCACGGTATTACACGCCGGCGGTAAATTCGGAGGCGGAGGATACAAGGTATCCGGTGGTCTTCACGGCGTAGGTGCTTCAGTTGTTAATGCACTTTCTACATGGCTTGAAGTTGATATCTATCATGAAGGACAGATATATAACCAGAGATATGAAAGAGGAAAGGTTTGCTATCCCTTAAAAGTTGTAAGTAAATGTGATCCTGATAAGACAGGAACAAAAGTTACTTTCCAGCCTGATCCGGAGATTTTCACAGACAGTACTGTCTATGATTTTGATACTCTTAAGAAACGTATGCGTGAGATGGCTTTTCTTACGAAGGGTCTTAATATCACACTTACCGATAAGAGAGATGATGGCGGAGACAGGGTTGAATCTTTCTATTACGAAGGCGGTATAAAGGAATACGTTAAGTATCTTAATGAAGGCAGTTCTGCTCTTTACGATAAGATAATGTATTTCGAAGGAAAGAAAGAAAATGTTTATGTTGAAGTTGCGATGCAGCATAATAACGGCTTCAATGAAATCATAAACGGATTCGTAAATAACATTAATACTCCTGAAGGCGGTATGCATGTTGAAGGTCTTAAGACATCGCTTACAAGAATATTTAATGACTACGGAAGAAAAAATGAAATCCTGAAAAAGAATGAGGCAAATCTTTCAGGTGATGATGTCAGAGAAGGTCTTACGGCGATCATATCCGTAAAGATCGAGGATCCTCAGTTTGAAGGTCAGACAAAACAGAAACTCGGAAACTCTATCGCAAGGACTGCTGTAAGCGGAATAGTAAGTGAACAGCTTACTTACTTCCTTGAACAGAATCCTGACATAGCAAAGAAAATAATAGATAAAGCCGTAACTGCACAGCGCGCAAAAGAAGCTGCAAGAAGAGCTATTGAAGCTACAAGAAGAAAGACTCCTCTTGATGGTGCGGCACTTCCCGGAAAACTTGCAGACTGTTCCGATAAAGATCCGAAGAACTGTGAGATATTCATAGTCGAGGGAGATTCCGCGGGCGGCTCTGCTAAGAGTGCCAGATCACGTGCAACACAGGCTATACTTCCTCTTCGAGGAAAGATACTTAATGTTCAGAAAGCAAGACCTGACAAAGTATTTGCCAATGCCGAGATCAAAGCAATGATAAAAGCATTCGGTACAGGTATTGATGAGGAAAGCATAAAAGGCGAGCTTGATGAAAAAGATAAGTTTGATATCAGCAAGCTTCGTTATAACAAGATAATCATCATGACCGATGCCGACGTGGACGGTGCGCATATCGCAACTCTTATGCTCACCTTCCTTTACAGATACATGCCTGAACTTATCAGACAGGGACATGTGTTCCTTGCACAGCCTCCTCTTTACAAACTGGAGAAAAACAAAAAGGTATGGTATGCATATTCGGATGAAGAACTTGCATCGATAATAAACGAAGTCGGAAGAGATCAGAATAATAAGATCCAGCGTTACAAAGGTCTCGGTGAAATGGATGCAGAGCAGCTTTGGGAAACAACAATGGATCCCGAGCATCGCATACTTCTGCGCGTAGGTATGAAGGATGATGCAAAATCAGAACTTGACCTCACCTTCTCTACTCTGATGGGTGATGAAGTTGAACCCAGAAGGGAATTTATAGAAGCTAATGCAAAGTATGTTCAGAACCTTGATATCTGATAAAAAGAAAATAACTGTACTGATATCAACCGTACTGTTTTTTCTTATAGCCCACGGTCAGTGTTTTGCAGGACGCCTGTACGCACATGATTATCTGCTAAGCATCTATAAAAACGATGCTGCATGGCAGGTTGCTTTAGGCAGGATAGCCAATCCTTTTCTTGATTTTTTAAGAGGTGCTGTTTCCGTACCGTGGCTGATAGAATGTCTGATGTTAATTTGGACATTGTTTTCCGTTTATTTAACGGTATCGCTCTTTGAAATAAAAAATAATTTTGCAGTATGTCTTATAGCAGGTATTGAATGTTGCAACATAGTCTTTACAACGGCCAATGCTTCATTCATACCGTGGTCAGACTATTATGCTCTTTCGCTTTTTCTTTCACTTCTTGCAGCATGGTTACTGAGAAAAAAAGAAAAGAACAAATGGCTTGTGAGACTGGCAGCGATATTGTGTCTGACTGTTTCACTCGGTGCTTACCAGGCTTATGTTTTTGTTTTTATCACTGTGTATCTTATCCTCTTTACAAAAGATCTGAACAGTGATGAAACGAAAAAAAAGATATTCCTTAAAGCCTTTGAAGGTGCAGCGTGTCTGATAATTGCAGGGATCATATACTTCGGTGCATGGAAATTTCTTCAGAAGGCACTGGGAATCTGGACAGCAGACAGCTATAACGGTCTGGCAGGATTGGGTGACTACAGCGATTATTCATTTACCCAGCTTGTCATGCTGACATATGAAAAGTTCATCAATTTTTTCCTCAGTCCTGAACTTTTCATATCATACAGATTTCATAACAGAAGTCTGAGTGTTGTATGGTATTGGATATTGTTTGTTACAAATCTTGCAATATTGTTCTATATCCCGGCAGGTGTGCTTTCAGAAAATCTTATGCTTCCGGATAAGAAAGATAAGATCTTAAGAATGATAATGCAGACAGTATGCTTCATCATCCTTCCGTTTGCGATGAACGGTATCTGCATCGTTTCAAAAGGAATGGAACATCCGCTTATGATATATCCGTTTTTATTCGTATATATCTTTGCGATATCACTCTTTGATGAAGTGATCACAGATGAAAAACAGTATTTGAGAAAAGTAAGTGTGATCCTGACATTTGCGCTGATAATATGGACACAGATAATAATATCGAACCAGGCATACTACAAAAGAAACCTGCAGGAAGAAGCAGCACAGTCTCTGATGAACAGGATAGTGATGCAGGTTGAACAGACAGACGGTTATATATACGGAGAGACGCCTGTCGCATTTGTAGGTAACTTTGAAAACTCACCGTACATAAAAGATATTGAAGATCTTGAAGATATGAAGATCTACGGATTCGGAACATCTTCACTTTCATATGAGGGACTTGATTACTCATATATAAAACATGTTCTTAATGTAAATATGAACTTGGTAAGAACAGACAGAACTGATCCGAAAGTCAAGGCAATGCCCGAGTTCCCTAAAAAGGGTTCTGTAGCATTTATAAATAATATCCTTGTGGTTAAGATAGCGGATGATCCGCAGTAAAAGAAAGGCCGAATAAAATGGACGAAATAAAATATGACCAGATTCATGAAGTAGACATGAAGGAAACAATGGAGAAGTATTACATCGACTATGCGATGAGTGTAATTGCTTCCCGTGCTCTTCCTGATGTACGCGACGGACTTAAGCCCGTTCAGCGTCGTATACTTCACTCCATGATAGAACTGAACAATACGCCGGAAAAGCCTCACAGAAAATGCGCGCGTATCGTCGGTGATACAATGGGTAAATACCATCCTCACGGAGATTCCTCAATCTACGGTGCATTGGTAAACATGGCTCAGGACTGGAACCTGCGCTACCCTCTTGTAGACGGTCACGGAAACTTTGGTTCTGTCGACGGTGATGGTGCAGCTGCCATGCGATACACTGAGGCAAGGCTTTCCAAGATGTCTATGGAAATGCTCCGTGATATCCAGAAGGATACGGTTGATTTTGTACCTAACTTTGATGAGACAGAAAAAGAACCTACAGTCCTTCCTGCAAGATTTCCAAATCTTCTTGTAAACGGAACAACAGGTATAGCAGTAGGTATGGCAACTAACATACCTCCTCACAATCTTCGTGAAGTTATACGCGCAGTTGTAAAGATAATAGACAATCGTGTTGAGGAAAGCAGGGAAACTTCAATTGACGAAGTTATGGATATAATTCCCGGCCCCGACTTCCCTACAGGTGCAACTATTCTCGGAACACGCGGAATAAAAGAAGCATATCGCACAGGCCGCGGAAAAGTTATACTCCGGAGCGTTGCAAATATGGAAACTCTTCCTAACGGAAAGACTCAGATCATAGTCACAGAGTTTCCTTATATGGTAAATAAGGCAAACACTATAAAGAAGATCGCTGATCTGGTAAATGAAAAGAAGATCGACGGTATTACAGCAATACGTGACGAATCCAACAGAGAAGGTACACGTGTTGTTATTGAAGTGCGCAGGGATGCAAATGCTAACGTTATTCTCAAGAAGCTTTACAAGCATTCCGATATGCAGACAACATTCGGCATCATAAATCTTGCTCTTGTGAACAATGAACCTAAGGTTATGAATATGCTTGAGATACTCAATCATTATCTTAAGCATCAGGAGGATGTTGTAACAAGACGTACCAAGTATGATCTCAAAAAAGCTGAAGAAAGAGATCACATACTGCAGGGTCTCCTCATAGCTCTTGATAATATTGATGAAGTGATCTCAATAATCCGCGGCAGTGCCACAACACAGGAAGCCAAGGATAAGTTGATGGATCGCTTCGGACTTACAGAGCTTCAGGCAAATGCTATCGTCGAGATGCGTCTGAAGGCTCTTACAGGTCTCGAAAGAAACAAGCTCGAAGATGAGCATGCACAGCTTATTAAGCAGATCGCTGAATGGAAAGCAATCCTCGCAGATGAAAATCTCCTTCTCGGCGTTATCAAGACAGAAATATCAGAGATCGCTGATAAATACGGTGATGACAGAAGAACAACCATTACCTATGATGATTCGGAAATAAAGGATGAGGAACTTATCCCCGTTCAGAATACAGTCATAACCATGACTAACCTTGGTTATATAAAGCGTATGAACGTTGATGAGTTCAGAGCTCAGAACCGCGGCGGCATGGGCATCAAAGGTATGACAACAATAGAAGATGATTACATAGAGGATCTGCTTATGACCTCTACGCATAATCATGTTGTATTCTTCACCAATAAGGGACGTGCATATATGATGAAGGCGTATAAGATACCTGAAGCAGGAAGAGCTGCAAGAGGAACGCCTATCATCAATCTTCTTCAGCTTCAGCCGGAAGAAAAGATATCAGCTGTTATCCCTATCGGCGAGTTTGAAGAAAACAAGAATCTTTTTATGGTCACCAGAAAAGGTATCATAAAGAAGACAAGCATAATGGATTTTGCAAATATAAGGAAGAACGGTCTGGCTGCCATCACCTTAAGAGAAGATGATGAGCTTATTGAAGTGAAGCAGACAGATGAGGATACACATATCTTCATAGTTACCAAAAAAGGTATGTGCATACGTTTCCTTGAAAAAGAAATAAGACCTCTTGGAAGAACTGCAATGGGTGTCATCGGAATGGATATTGATAAGGACGATGAAGTAGTCGGAATGCAGCTTGATCATCAGGGAGATTCACTTCTCATTGTTTCCGAGAACGGTATAGGAAAGAGATCCGATCTTTCTGAATTCAAGATACAGCACAGAGGCGGCAAGGGTCTTAAATGCTACAAGATCACCGAGAAAACAGGTGATGTTGTGGGCGTGAAAGCTGTTACCGATGAACATGAGATAATGATGATAACAACAGCCGGTACTATCATTCAGGTTCGTATGAGTGAGATACCTGTTCACGGACGTATCACTTCAGGTGTGAAGATGATGAATGTGAAGGATGATGTAAAGGTTGCCAAGATAGCAAAGGTACGTGAGCGCATAGAGGATGCGGATGTTTCGCAGACCGGCGATGCAAACCCTGAAGTTAATGATGTAAATACTGAAAGTGAAGACAGGCAGGATGATCAGTAATTTTATAGACGAAAAATTTCTGCTTCCCGTCGGCGGATCATTAGCTTTTATACTTACGATAATAGCTATCATATTATTCAGAGACAGGCTCCCCCAGGATGTGGGGAGAGCCTTTGCAGTGAATGGCACCCAGTCCAAGGGTAAAGCCAGAGGTGCAGGAATAATATTTGTTATTGTTTATATAATTTCCAATCTTATTTTTATTCCTTTCGATATTGAAAGGAGCTGTTATCTTACTCTGTTCCTTGCAGTGATGTTTACCGGTTTTTTTGATGATGCTTCAAAGAAACCATGGGGAAATCTCACAAAAGGTATTCTTGATTTTGGTATAGCGGCTCTTACAGCTCTCACCTATCTTTATTTCAATGAAAACACCATAGAGCTTATACTTCTCAAAACGGTGATCACTATACCCCTCTGGCTCTATATGATATTGATAGTTTTCTTCGTGTTTGCCAGCATCAATGTGGTCAACTGTTCTGACGGAGTTGATGGGCTGTGCGGATCGCAGACGATACTTGTGCTTGCATCTTTTCTTTTACTTAAGGACAGGTTTACTGCAGGTACACTCTCTTCCATTTTTCTTTTTATAATGGTACTGCTTGCATATCTGTGGTTTAACACAAAGCCGAGCAGCATTCTGATGGGTGATGCCGGGTCGAGGACACTTGGTCTTCTGCTTGCGGTGATCTCATTAAAGAGTCATGCTCCCCTGCTCTTCATACCTTTTGTATTTGTAATGATAATAGACGGAGGTTTGGGACTTTTCAAACTTACGGTCCTTCGTATAGAAAAAGGTGTATTCAAGATCAAAGAACCTAAATTCATGAAAAAGATCAGGACACCAATCCATGATCATGTCAGAAAAAATCTGCCGGAAGGAAAAACATGGTCTGATCCTCAGGTGGTTTGGAGATTCCTGATAATACAGGCATTGATATGTGTGATGACCATCATGATGATAAAAAGTCTTTGACATATAAATAGTATGTATATATTATAGTCATTGTTTTTGGGAGATATGCACAATTTGGAGGAAACTATGAAAAATAGAAATCTTTATATTACAGCAGTACTTGCTGCAGTCATGCTTACAGCTTGTGGACCTGCCGCAGCACCGGCACCCGCAGCAACAGAAGCTGCAACAGAGGCAGCAACGGAAGTAACCGAGATAATGGAACCGCCTGTAACTGAAGAGACAGAGGAACCCACAGAAAAATCTGCACCTACGGTAGCTCCCGTAACCACAGAAAAGGCAACTGAAGAAACAACAGAGCCGACAGAAGCAACAGAAGCAACAAAAGAAGTAGAAGAACCGGCAACTGAGGAGCCTGCAGAGCCTGTAACAGAAGTAACAGAGGCAACAGAAACAACTGTAGCAACAAATATCCCCGCTACCCTTTCTGCTGCAGATTATCAGTCATATTCAGGCGGAAACCTTTCTGCACTCGAAGCAGTTCTTGGTACTAATCATACATGGGAAGTAACAAAGGGATGCCTGGTAGATGGCGGAGATATGGGTCTTGCAGTATGGACCGCAGCAGACGGATCTGCTATCACAGCTCAGTGTGAGATGAATGCAGGCTCAACTGAATGGATCGTTAAGTTTGTTTTCTAATGTAAAGAGGAAGATAGTCATGACATTTGTAAAATTTTTAAGAAAGGCAGCATGTGCTGCATTTGCAGGAATAATACTTGCAGAGAGTTTTTCGATTAATGCTGCAGCTGCAGTGCCGGCTACTGTATCTCAGGAAGCTGCAACAGTACAGATACCTGATTACAGTCTTTATATGTATGTTTTCGATCCCGAGTATTATGCAGCAAAGTATCCTGAGATAGCTGCTGCACTTGGTTCCGATAAGGACAGACTCTATGAGCATTTCATGGTAGTCGGCCGTTATGAGGGACGCAGAGGCTCAAGGGAATTTGATCCTGTATGGTATTCAAAAGCTTACCCTGAGGTTGCTGCAGTATGCGGTAATAACTGGGCCAAGTATTACGATGATTATATTGGAAGAGGAATGAAAGCCGGAAGAGACGGTTCCCAGGAATACAGGGATGCAAGACTTGCCGGTGAGGCCGAAGCTGCAAAGGTTGCAGCAGGCGCATTTACGATGGGTCCTGACGGAAATACATATTTTGTAGCTCAGGGCGGTATGGTCATGAAAGGCTGGATATGCTATGGCGGATCATATTATTATCTTGATCGTACAACCGGCATCATGCATGCAGGTGATAAGGTAAACGGAATAAGCCTCGGTGCTGACGGTAAAGCTGTACTTACACCCTATGCTGCAGAAAAGATCCCCGTGATGATCAGGGCAAGACAGATTGCCGCAATGATCTCCACACCGGCTGACAGCTATGATATGAAATTAAGACGTGCTCTTGCATGGTCAAGACAGTTCGATTATATCCTTAAGGATTCATATATCGGAGAGCACAGAAAGTCATTCAATTGCACAACAGCTCATTATGCAAACAACCTGATCAATGTTGACGGAAAGCAGGTTGTGATCGGCGGAGATTGTTATGCATATGCATCACTTGCAGCATATATCATCACAGAGATGAATATCGGTGATGTTTATGTTGAAGATGACGGTAAGCATGGCTGGCTTGAGACAGGCGGATATTTCTATGATCCCGGTCTTATGCCTACAGAAAAAGGCTTTTATGAATACTTTAAGATAAAGAAGTCTGCTCAGTACAGACGCAGGAATGCCGAAAAGATCTGACAGGAGATAAAAGTGGTTTTCAGTTCTGCGATATTTCTGGCTGCATTTCTGCCGATAACATTTATACTTTACTATCTGCCCTTCGGGATCAGATATAAAAATACCGTGCTGGTGATCACCAGCATGGTTTTTTATGCTTTCGGGGAACCTGTGTATGTGTTTCTCATGGCAGGTTCCGTATTGATGAATTATATTTTCGGCGTTGGTATATCTGCAAATAAAGAAAAACTTAAGATCAAAAAACTTCTTCTTGCTCTTTCAGTCATATTAAATGTTTCATTGCTTGGTGTGTTCAAATATGCGGGATTTTTTGCTGAAAGCTTAAACGGGATCTTTAACTGCAATATCCCCGTTCCGCAGATTGCACTTCCCATAGGCATTTCATTTTTCACCTTTCAGGCCATGTCTTATGTGATAGATGTCTACAGGGATCCTTCGCAGGTGCAGAAAAGTTTTCCAAAGCTCCTGCTCTACATTGCATTTTTCCCTCAGCTGATCGCAGGTCCCATAGTCCGTTACCATGATATAGACAAACAGCTAAGTAGCAGACCTGTTGCCGATGCACATATGATAGTGACCGGCATGCAGCGTTTTATCAAAGGTCTTGCAAAGAAGATGATCATTGCAAATACAATGGCTGTGATAGTTGATAAAGTCTATAGCCTTGATATGAGCGGGCTTAACGGTGCAGTTGCATGGATGGGTGCCATAGCATATGTTTTCCAGATATATTTTGATTTCAGCGGATACTCTGACATGGCAATAGGTCTGGCAAGGATGTTCGGCTTTGAGTTCCTTGAAAATTTTGATCACCCCTACTCTGCCCTGACCGTTAAAGAATTCTGGCGCAGATGGCACATCTCACTTTCCACCTGGTTTAGGGAATATGTATATATCCCGCTTGGAGGAAACAGAAAAGGAAAACTGCGTACAGAGATAAACAAGATAATAGTATTTTTCCTTACGGGTTTCTGGCATGGCGCCAATTGGACTTTTATAATATGGGGTCTTTTCCACGGATTCTTCCTTATACTCGAAGATAATATCCTTCCGGTGAATAAGTTAAACGGAAGGATGCAGAAAGAAAAAAAGAAAACACCATTTGTTACTGCATTATTTCTCAATATATACACCATGCTCGTTGTTATCACGGGTTTTGTATTTTTCAGGGCTGATGATATAGGACAGGCATTGATCATGATAAAGCAGATGTTCACGGGCTTCTTCCCTTCATATGAGTCACTTTCATATGTGTGTGAACAGGCATCGCTTTTTAATATCTTTATCGCACTGCTTGCGTTTATATTCTCCTTCCCTGTTTCGGAAATGTTAAAGAACAGACTGGAAAAAAAGAAATATGCGGAGCCAGTAAAGGCAGTATGCAGTATATGTCTTCTTGTAATATGTATCATGAGCCTTGCATCCGCAGCATATAATCCGTTTATTTATTTCAGGTTCTGAGTATGAAGAATAAAAAAACTGACATCCTTTATATCGTGATCTTTATGGGGCTTCTTTTATCCCTTATTGTTTTCATGCCCTTTTCTTCATTTGATGCAAAGACTGAGAAGAGAAATGCGGCTGAGTTTCCGAAGGCAGTGAGCGAAAACGGTGCTCTGAACCTGGACTTTTTTGATGAGCTTACAGATTATATGAATGATAATTTTGCTTTCAGAAAACAGCTTGCCACAGCAGATGCGCTTGTTAAAGCAAAGGTCTTTGCTTCTTCAGGAAGTGAGAAGGCCGTTGTCGGAAAGAACGGATGGCTTTATTATACCGGCTCCATGGATGATTATCTTGGACGTGATCTTATGGATAAGAGAGAGATAAATGCAGCTGCAAAAGTGCTTAGCCTCATGCAGGAGAATTCAGAAGCTCAGGGAAGAAAGTTCCTTTTTGTCTGTGCACCGAACAAGAACTCACTCTACCCCGAGAATATGCCTGCGAGATACCTGCAGAACAGATATCCTTCCAATTATGATAATCTTCGCATCGCTCTTTCAGAAAACAAGGTAAACACCGTCAGTCTTCACGATGCATTCCTGGCAGATGAAAGGATCATGTATTTTGAACATGACAGTCACTGGGACAATGAAGGCGCGGCCTTTGCGGTTGATAAGATACTTGGTGCTCTGGATAAGCCACATTATGATTATTCGGATGAGCCCTGCACGCTTGAAGCTGTTCACAGGGGCGATATCATGGATCTGATCTATCCTTCATGGAAAAAGATGGATGAAGATCATATATATGAAAAAGAACATGAATATACATATGTTAATCCCGTGGAAAGTGTTGAAGATATACTTATAATCACACAGACACCCAGTAAGGATAATGCTCTGCTTATGTTCAGGGATTCCTATGGCAATGCCTCTATCCCCTACATCGCAGATGAATACGGAAAAGCGCTTTTTTCAAAAGGTGTCCCCTACAACATGTCACTTGGCGCATCAGTTTCTGCCGATACGGTTATAGTTGAGATAGTTGAAAGAAATATCGCATGGCTTATGGAATATGTTCCTTTCATGGAAGCACCTGAGAGAAGCTATGGCGGAGAGGTACAGGAAGCCGTATCGGATCTGTCATCGATAAATATGGAAGATAAGGGTGCCGATATGGTATTCTACGGAACCCTCGATCCGGAATATGCAGATGATCATGCGGAAGTATACATTTCCGTAAAAACACCGGACGGAAACACTAAGTATTATGCTGCTTTCCCCTCTTCCTATACGGAAGTGGAAAATGCGGATGAAGCAAAGTACAGTTATGGCGCTTATATAAATAAAGCAGTATTGCCTGCAGGTTCGGAAGTATCGGTCCTTAGCCGCAAAGGCAGCGGTCTGTACAAACTTTCATTTCTAACACTGTAGTGATATACTAAACTCTGTATGTGCTTAGGAACTGAAGCGAATTACTTAACAAAACCATATCAGGAGTAATTATGGCTGAAACAACAGATAAAAAAAATGGCAAAAAGAAACAGGCTCTCGGTAAAGGATTAGGCAGTCTTATAAGTAACAAGATACAGCCTGTAACGCCTGCGGCCGCAGCTTCATCTTCAGACAAAGAAGGGCGCATGACAGTTCCTATCGACAAGATAGAACGCAACAAAAAGCAGCCCAGAAAGACTTTCAATGAAGAGTCTATAAGTGAGCTTGCCGAGTCAATAAAGCAGAAGGGTGTTCTTATTCCTCTTCTTGTGGTAAGCAGAGGCGACCATTATGAGATAGTTGCAGGTGAGCGCAGATGGAGAGCTGCCAAGAAGGCAGGCCTTAAGGAAGTTCCTGTTGAAGTCAGGGAATTATCCGAACAGGAAATTGCCGAGATCGCGATCATAGAGAACATTCAGCGTGAGGATCTGAACCCGATCGAAGAAGCACAGGCTTACAAGAGCCTTAAGGATGAGTTTGGATATACCGATGATGAAGTCGCTATGAAGGTTTCAAAGAGCCGTGTTGCCGTTACAAACAGCATGCGTCTTTTAAAACTTGATGAGAGAGTGCGCCAGATGGTATCGGATGGTAAGCTTTCTACAGGACACGTGAGACCTTTGATAGTAGTAGAAGATACTGACAAGCAGGCCGAGCTGGCACAGACAGCAGTAGATATGAAGCTTTCCGTGCGTGAGGTAGAAAAGCTTGTAAAGACTTTCCGCAGCAAGCCGAAGGAAAAGACAAAGAATGATTTTTCCGCTTACCAGCTTCAGTATGATGAGTATGCCGGAAAGTTAACTGAGAAGATCGGTTCAAAAGCTTCTGTTGTTCTTACTGATAAGGATAAAGGAAAGCTTGAAATAGAATTTTACGGCAGCGATGCTTTTGAAGCACTATATACGCTGCTTATGAAACAGCAGTGAGGTGGTTATGAGCAACAACAGTCCATTATTTACGAAGATAGGTCTGGGGAATCTCGATCTGGGTATACTGCTCATAATAGCCTATGTTCTCATCATAGCTGTTGTAGTCATGTTTTTAGTCATGACCGGAAAATACAACAGACTCAAGTCAAGGTATGAGAGATTCATGATGGGATCAAAGGCTGTGTCTCTTGAAAAGGATATCCAGGAACTCACTGAGAATGTAAATATTCTTATAGAAAATGACCAGACCAACGCCGATGATATAAAAGAACTTTACAGAAAGCACAGAAAAGCATTCCAGAAGATGGGTCTTGTTAAATATGATGCTTTCAAGGAAATGGGCGGAAACTTAAGCTTCTCACTTGCACTGCTTGATGAGAACAATGACGGTCTGATCCTTAACTCAGTGCATTCAAGCACAGGATGCTATTCATATACAAAGGATATTAAGCAGGGAAAATGCAACATTGAACTGTCCGCAGAGGAAAGTTCGGCACTTGCACAGGCTCTTGCAGGAATAAAATAAATCAAATGTAAGAAAAGAGGATACGAAGATGCTCGACATTAAGTTTTTAAGGGAAAATCCGGATGCAGTAAAGGAAAATATCAAGAAGAAATTCCAGGATGATAAGCTTCCTCTTGTTGATGAGGTTATCGCCCTTGATAAAGAGAGACGCGAGTGCCAGCAGGAAGCTGACAATCTCAAGGCATCACGCAATACTCTTTCAAAGCAGATAGGTGCGCTTATGAAAGAGGGCAAGAAGGATGAAGCCGAGAAGGTAAAGGCAGAAGTTCAGGCAGACGCAGACAGACTTTCAGAACTTGATAAAAATCTTTCCGAACTTGAAGAGAAAGTAAACAAGATCATGATGGTGATCCCTCAGATGATCGATCCTTCAGTTCCTATCGGTGAGGATGATACTCATAATGTAGAGATCGAAAAGTTCGGCGATCCTGTTGTTCCTGATTTTGAGATTCCCTATCACACTGAGATAATGGAGAGTTTTGACGGTATCGATCTGGATGCGGCAGGACGTGTTGCAGGAAACGGATTCTATTATCTTATGGGAGACATTGCAAGGCTTCATTCTGCAGTCATCTCCTATGCAAGGGATTTCATGATCGACAGAGGATTCACATACTGCGTACCTCCTTTCATGATCCGTTCAAATGTTGTAACAGGCGTTATGAGCTTTGCCGAGATGGATGCCATGATGTACAAGATCGAAGGTGAAGACCTTTATCTTATAGGTACCAGTGAGCATTCTATGATAGGTAAGTTCATCGACCAGATAGTTGATGAGGAAAAGCTTCCCTATACTCTTACAAGTTATTCACCCTGCTTCCGTAAGGAGAAGGGTTCACACGGTATAGAGGAAAGAGGCGTTTACCGTATCCATCAGTTTGAAAAGCAGGAGATGATCGTTGTCTGCAAGCCCGAAGAGTCACCTATGTGGTTTGATAAGCTCTGGCAGAATACAGTTGATCTCTTCAGATCACTGGATATCCCTGTACGTACTCTTGAGTGCTGCTCAGGTGACCTTGCAGATCTTAAGGTTAAGTCTCTTGACGTTGAAGCATGGAGTCCCAGACAGAAGAAGTACTTTGAAGTGGGCAGCTGCTCCAACTTAGGTGATGCACAGGCCAGAAGATTAAAGATCAGAGTTAAGGCCAAGGACGGAAACAAGTATCTTGCACACACTCTGAATAATACAGTAGTTGCTCCTCCCAGAATGCTCATCGCATTCCTTGAGAATAACCTTCAGGCAGACGGTTCAGTCCGCATCCCTGAGGTACTCAGACCTTACATGGGAGGAAAGACAGAGATCAGAAAAAAATAAAAATCAATAAAACAGAGGGGAAAAGCATTAAATGAGAAAGAAGAACAAAAGATTTACCGCGCTCATACTCGCAGCAGCCATGCTAGTTTCAGTATTCACATCATTACTGCCGGAAACTCACGCGGAAGCTGCAGGCATAGCAACAGGCATTGATGTATCAAAGTATCAGGGCCCGATCAACTGGCAGGCAGTTAAGAATGCCGGTGTTACCTTCGCTTTTATACGCGTAGGAAATACCACCTCAGGAGTTGATCCGTTTTTTGCACAGAACATGACAGGTGCTGCAGCCGTTGGTATAAAGACAGGTGTTTATATTTACTCAAATGCCAAAAATGCAGCTGAGGCACAGGCTGAGGCCGGAATGGTGCTGCAGCTTATAGCTCCTTATCAGGTGAGCATGCCTGTGGTCATCGACCTTGAGAATGATGTGCACAAGATGATGACTCCGACACAGAATGCGGAAGTTATCAATAACTTCTGTGCGATCATCGAAGCAGCCGGCTATTATCCCATGGTATACAGCAACAAATACTTCTTCACACAGAGGATAGCACCTGTTGCATATGACAAATGGGTAGCACAGTATTCTGGAAGCTGCGATGTTCCCGGAGCTGCCGTATGGCAGGCAACAAATACCGGAAGCGTGGCAGGCGTAGCCGGAAATGTTGATATAGATTATCTTTTCAAGGACTACAGCAAGCTGATCGTTCCTAACGGCTTTGCACAGAGAGGCAATTCTATCAGATTTTACGAGAATTACATGCTCGTGAGAAACCGTTTTGTAAGCTGGAATGATGCCGTATATTACATTGACGGCAACGGATGCCCCTTAACAGGCGGCAAGACACTTCTCGGAGATGCCTTCTATTTCTTCGCTCCTGACGGAAAGATGTATACAGGAATGTTCAAGGCAGAGGAAGGTACGTATTACTACGACGTAGATGGCAAGCAGAAGACCGGTATTGTACAGTATGATGGAAATATCTATTACTTTGATGAAAATACAGGTCTTATGATCACCGGCCCGAAGGAGATAAACGGACAGGTATTCATGTTTGACGAGAAGACCGGCGCCCTTGTAATGTAAAAAGAGTTTGCATTTTAAGGCCAATTCGGCTATTATATCTAAGTCTGTTTGCAGACTATATTCTGATACCAAACAGAGATATTGTTACAGACAGACAGTTTGTTTCTGTAGCTCAGCAGGATAGAGCGTTCGCCTCCTAAGCGAAAGGCCGGCGGTTCGAATCCG
>JAEEGJ010003407.1_pt1 | contig 61877 bp, 67 predicted proteins | sample 8958761 | NCBI WGS metagenome assembly JAEEGJ01 (sample SAMN16246546, study PRJNA631951) | gut metagenome | biome: gut microbiome; feature: rumen; material: RS-attached | host: Bos | place: Iran: Karaj | collected 2018-10 | reverse complement strand
TTGGTTTAGTGGAACTCAAATTCCTAGATTAAAAAGAACAGGATTATATGATTATATAGATAAAATTGTTGCTGGTGAAGATGCAATGAAACCTGACTTAGAATCATTTGAATTAGCAATTGGAAATACAAATAAAGAAGATTGTATTATGATAGGTGATAGCGTTAAAAGCGATAAAGTTGGAGCAGAAAATGCAGGAATAGATTATTATATTGTAGATAAAGAGCATAGCATACGAGATTTATTACAAATGATTATTAATAGTAAGCAATCATCAGTTTGTTTGGTAAAGAAAAAACAATTATAAGTTGGAGGTTTTGTGTATGAATAGAAATGATTTTGATTTTATAACAAGTGATTTACCAAAAGATAGTGTAAAAAAAGCTTGTTACGTAGTAAGAGAATATAGAAGATGTGAAAAAAGTGGTAATCTTGACTTTTGCGCTGTATCAAAAGAAGAATTTGATTTAGCATTGGAGATTTTACTAGCATATTCTTATCAAACTAGTGATAAAACTACATTGGCTGAACAATGGCAATGTGATAGTGATTGTAATAGAAATAATGGATTATGTGGATTTTGTCAGGGAGAATTTCAAATTAGTAAAAATCCTAGCAAAAAACTTTGTAAACATTTTTCAGATCCATTTAATATTTAATTGTGTATAACTGGAATAATAATCCTGTTTTTTGGTATTTTAGTGACACAATGACACATTGTTTGTGAGTACCCCACACACATTTATAGTGTCATAGTGTCATTTTTTAAATGAATTTAGCTAAATCAATGGAAATAAATGGTAATTTTTGATATAATACTCTTGTACTTAGAAACAGATAATAGTTTTATTTAGTACATTCAATTCGGTTAAAGTCCGAGGAATCCTTATAATGGGAGTATTAGCATTGCTAGTCGCAATAGCTAGGTAATGATATGGAGTCCTCGTGGTTCGCTTGCAGACAAGCTGCAGCTCACCTACGAGTACTAACCATACATGACGTAAATTGCCAGACATATGGAGATTAATTAAGATTTCAGGTTGCTGCTTTTCCCCTTTGTTTATTAGTTAATATATAAAGGAGGAATGCCTATGAAAAAGAAAAAGAAACAAAGAGTTATTGTTATTACAACAATTCTAGCATTTATTTTTCCAATTATGGTGAAGGTTTTAAACTTAGACTCTAATCAAATGACAACATGCATAGTGTTTTATGGATTAGTAGTCAATTTGTACTCAAATTTTAATTTTGGGGAAGCCCTTCTAGTGAAGCTGAGTATTATCACTTAATTAATTGTTGATGTATGTTTGGCGTTTTTGCGTTAAAGAGGTGAAAAATGAAAACTAAATTGATAAAAAATACTGATTCTAAATTATATAATAGAGGAAGTAAAAATTATGTAGCAGATTTACTTTCAGATAAAGATAAAAATATAATATTTACAAAAAATGATTTGAATAATATTATTTATAAATACGATAAGAAAGAAATTATATTTTATGAGAATAAGAAAACTAAAAAAAGATGTAAAAGAGAACCAAAAGATTATACATCTAAAAAGTATAGAAAATTTACTGATGTTCCAGAACCTAGAAAGACGGCATTAAAAAAGTTAAATAATTATTTGTCCGAACTAAGTATACCGGATTATGTATTTGCTAAAACGGATGGCGGATATGTAAAAAATGCAAGACATCATAGAGGAAATACTAATTTTTTGTTAATAGATATAGCTAGTTTTTACCCTAATTGTAGATTTAAAGAAGTTAAACGTTTTTTTATGTCTGGCGGCGGATTTAAAATGAAGAATGATCTTGCACAAAGAATGGCAGAATTAGTAACTGTACCCGAGAATAATAATCCAAAAATTAGAATAATACCTCAAGGATTTCCTACTAGTACATTAATAAGTTTTTTTGCGTATAGAAAAATGTTTGCAGAATTAAATAAGATTGCTTTAGAAAACGATTTAATATTTAGTACTTATGTTGATGATGTGACTTTTTCTACTGATAATGAAGAATTTGACTTTAATTTAATTTTAGAGTCAATAGATAAAGTATTAGAAAAATATGGACATAAAAGAAAAAAAGAAAAGACACAAATTTGTTTATTAAAAGATAGTAAATGCCCTACAATAACTGGCATATGGATAAAAAGACATAAGGTAAGAGCTTCTTCTAAAATGTATAAAAAAATGATTTCTAATTATAGATGGCTTATATCTAATCCTATTGTAGATGGTGCTAGTTATTTAAATGCTTGGAAGCATTTTGCTGTTTTAGATGGACTACTAAATACTATTGATTATATCGAACCTGTGAATAAAAGTAAAAGAGATTTTATAAGAGATTATTTAAATAAAAATAGAATAAATTTTATACAGGGATTATCACCATATACTAAAAAGTTTAATAGTAATTATTGGAAGTCTAAATTTTATAATGCATATAAATGCAATGAAATAGAAAAATTTTATTTAGCTAATAAGGATAAATTAAAGAAAAGAAGATTTTAATTTTCTAGATACCAAATCCAGATACCAAATGCAAAAAATAATGTTATTTTAATAAACTTTAGTAAATTTAAGAAAATGAAAAAGCCTTATTTTATAAGACTTTAACCGATTATTAAATTGCTACGAACTGGTAATTAGATTTCCCCCTGAGCCCTCTTCGGAGGGCATTTTTTTGTTGTCTACTTTACATTTTCGTGTTGACCATAAATAATTTATTTATATATAATTGTTAAAGAAGGGAAAGATAAAAATGGAAAACGAAGTAAAAGTTGAAAAAACTGAGAATGTTGAAAAAAAGAAGAGTAAAGGATTATTAGTAATTGTATTAGTTCTTATAATATTTGCTTTAGCCGGAGTAATAGCATATTTATTATTCTTTGGTAAAGATTTGTTAATTGCAACTAACAACGTTACAAGTGGAGATGGAAACACTAGTGTAATAGTAAAAAACAAATCAAAAGCAGACAGTGTTAAAGTAATGAGTCCTGATGAAAGATATGCTGAATATCTAAAAGGATTAGAAAAAAACATAAAGGCAAGATATAATTCTCAAGATAGTGATAAAATAGATTATAATGTAATCAAAGGTAGAACTGATTATTATGATTCATATTTTACATTTGAATGGAGAATCAATGAAAAATTAGAACTAGTGCTTAATTCTGAAAGCTATGATGTTAAAGCAACTGGAGATGTTAGAAGTAGTTCTCAAAAAGATGTTAAAATTGCAGAAAATGTTGTAAGTATGTTTATTGCTGAGCAAGCTCAAGCAGATGGTTTTTATACTTTATACTATATTAAAACAGATGGAAGTGTAAATAAGGTTTCTATAGCTAATGTTCCTAATAAAGAGTACAAACATGTTTGGTTTGATATATTTAATATTGAAAAATATGATGTTAAAAATATTGTAGATGTTTTACCGGTTAACTATAAACTTCAAGAAAATTATGTTGTACATGGAGCAGTTTTAGTTGATATCGAAGGTAATTTAATTACTGATGGGTCATTAAATAAAGTTAAAACTTTCAAATGGTCAGAAGAATTATCAGAAAATTAGTCAGAATACCTGGCTAATTTTTTTATAAAAAAATAAGTGTTAATAAATTGAAGTGAAACCCAAATAGGAGACACTAAAAAAAATAAGTCAGGAATTATTTTCCTGACTTTTTTGACTTTAGTCTTTTTGTGTAAAGTAATAATTATGTACTTTTTTATATTGCAATATTGTGCTATTATTAAAATAGGAGATGGTATGATGAAAGAGATAGTAAAGAAATATATATTTATGGTTTCAGCATTATTTTCTATTGTTGTGGTATGTATGATGATAACTAGTTATAAGGCTGCATACAAAGAAATAAGTTTGCATGACACAAATATAAATAAGGTATTACTAAATAAGTACAAGAATGAATTATCTACTATTAAAGATAGTGATTGTAAGAAAGCAGTAGAAGAAATTGTTAAACATTATGAAGATACATCATATGATGGAAAAGTAGACTTAAGAGATAAATACTTTAATGGTAAAAGTATATTAGGATATACTCTTAAAACTTTTGATTCATGTAATCTTACTGATGAACAAAAAGGAATTCTTTCTTCTAATTTTATTACTTCTTCAATTCAGTTTGAAGAAATAGTTAATGAATTATACTTCCAATATGAATTAAGTGTTCCAGATTCATGGACTAGATCTACTTTAAAACCAACTATGGACAACGTTAGATATAGAATTAATAGAAGTAGTCATCTTGATTTAATTGGTGATTTAATTCAAGTATTAAAGGAGGGAAAGTAGTATGAATAATAAAAAATTATATTTATATTTATATTATGCTTCATTATTTGTTACAGCATTAATGATGATTCTTCTTTTAGTTAAATCTCCAGCTAAATATTATAATGGTGAATATGAATTAGTATCTGGTTTTGGTATATTAGCTTGTATTATAAATGTAATACTAGTTGCAGTATTTACAGTACTATTTGGTATAAGAAAGAAACTTGATAAAGTAAATATACTATTTCCAGCACAATATATCTTATTTACTCTTATAGTTTTAGTATTATGTCACTTATTCAACAATAAATTATTAATACCTTATGTTCATTACTCATACTATAACGTCTTTATATTATTTAACTATACACTTTTAAATATATATTCGATTTTATCTATCGGAAAGAAAAGAAGAAGAAAGAGAAAGTAAAAGCTTTCTCTTTTTTATGTTATAATTTAAATATAAAGGAGAATATATATGGAAAGATTAAGTGTAGATTATAAAATGGAACAGTTTACTTCGGAAGAATTAGATAAGTTTTTAATAGCTAATGGTATTCGTTATGATGGTTATATATATGGAATGACTCAGAAAAGTTTAAGTATTAGAATTACTGTTGGGAATGTTGTAAATTTCACAAATACTAACTGTTTTATTTGTTTTACAAATAATGATATTACTTTAATAATGTTGTCTAGATTAAGTAATAAACATATTACTGAAATAATTAAGATTAATAAAGAAGAAATAACTAATACTAGTTTAACAAATATATTATTTTCTTATATGTTAACTCTTAAAACAAATGATACTACTTTTAGAATACAAGTACTTAAGAAACTTCTTAGATTCCCTAGAGTTAGTACTGATATAGATTTATTTAAATCATTTTATATAGGATAAAGAAAATAAGTGTTATTATTAACACTTATTTTTCTTTTCTAACTAAATGAGTTGGTACACCATCTTTATATATAGGAAGTAGTTCTCCTATAATAAGAGGTCTAGCATATTTTATAAATTCATCTTTCATTTGGTGATTCTTAGTATCAATCCAATTTTCAGGTATTTTCTTTTCAACATTTGCTATATCGTGAATATCATATACATCAGTTTCACATTTATATGGATTATCACTTACTCTTTTTAATGTGACCATCATACCGGTATTGCCATTATGTACTTCTTCTACAGCTCTTTCTCCAACACTTTGTGCTTCATTAATATCAGTAAGTGATGCTAAGTGACTAGCTGCTCTTTGAAGAGTAGAGAATTCTATTGCTCTAGTTTTTAAACCAGTTTCTTTTGCTACGATATTACATAGTGTACTAGCACATCCTGATAATTGTTTATGACCAAAGGCATCAACACTTCTATCATCTGATCCTAGTTCACATACAAACTTACCATCTTTAGTTTGAATACCTTCTGATACAGCAATTACTATACTATTTTTCTTATCTTTTAAATCGTTAATTAGTTTTAAGAATTCATCTAAATCAAATGTATCTTCAGGTAGATATATAGCATCTACACCGTTACAGTTATCATCTTTAGCTAGTGCTGCTGCAGCAGTAAGCCATCCTGCATGTCTACCCATAATTTCTACTATACATACAGTTAGTCTTGATTTATTAAATGATTCGTTATCTCTAATTATTTCTTTTAAAGATGTAGCAATATACTTAGCACAAGATCCATATCCAGGACAATGATCGGTAATTGGTAAATCATTATCAATAGTTTTAGGTACTCCAAAGAATGTTTGTTTCTTATTATTTTCTTTTGCATAATCAGAAAGCATCTTTACAGTATCCATAGAATCATTACCACCTGTATATAGTAATGAATCTATTTCATATTTTTCTAAAATATCAAATATCTTTTTATATGTTTCTGGATCACTTTCAAACTTAGGAAGTTTATATCTACAAGATCCTAAGAATGCTGAAGGAGTTCTTTTTAGTAACTCAAAGTTTTCTTCATTATTTAAATATTCATCTAAGTCAATAATATTTTCATTTAAAAAACCTTCAATACCATTAACCATTCCATATACATGTTCGTATCCTAATTCTTTAGCTTTTTTGTAGACACCTGCAATAGAAGAATTAATAACTGCAGTAGGTCCACCAGATTGTCCAACAATTATGTTCATATTATCCTCACTTTCTTTTTCATTATACCACAAGACATTTTATCTAAAAAGTGATATAATATAATTGTAGGTGATAATATGTTAAAGAAAAAGAAATCATTTATAATTGTTACAATAATTTTAGTTGTTATTCTTATATTAATATGTGCTATTTTATTTAAGGATAATAAGAAACGTATTGGTAAGAATATAGAACTAGATTTATCTTCTTGTAAGATAGTATCTAGTAAAGATACTCATAGTGGTTTTTTAGGAGACGGAGAATACTTTGTTAAAGTAGAATGTAAAAAACTTGAGTTTAAGAGTCTTCCTGAAAACTGGAAAGAACTTCCTCTTTCAGAAGAACTATCTAATATAACTAATATGGAAAGTTGTGATGATAAATCATGTAAGAATATATATGATAGATATTCTATTCCTAAAGATATAGAAGGATCTTATTACTTTTTAGATAGACATATAGAGTCTATTAGTATTCATGATGATAGTAATTTAAATAATAGATCTTCTTATAACTTTTCTTTAGCACTTCTTGATAAGAAAAAGAAAACTATTTATTATTATGAATTAGATACATAAACGCTTTTATAAGCGTTTTTCTTTTTTATGATATAATTTATTTGAGGTGTAATAATGATTATTGCTAGTTTTAATGTAAGAAATTATTATTTAAGAAAATTTAGAAAAAGAAGACTTAGAAGTTTAGAAGAACTAAAAGTCTTAAAAGATATAATGTATAAAAATGATATAGATGTACTTTGTACACAAGAGATAACTAAGTCTCATAAGAATATACTTATGCCATTACTATCTGACTATGGTTTCTATGGTAAATATAGATGTAAGGTACTTAGACATTTTCCTTTTAATGAGAATAATAATATCATTTGTAATAGAAAAGTTATTGGTACTAAAACTATTCGTTTACCTTGGATTCCAAGACGTTTTAAAGATATTAAGAGGGGAATTTCTGGAATGTGTATAGTTCCTAGAATTGCGACAGTAGTAATAACTTATGATGATAATAATATACCTATTTGTATCATCAATACACATTTAAGCAATAGGCTAAATGGTGTTAGAAATAGACAATTAGAAGCTATTAAAAAGTTAATAAGAGAGTATATGAAGGAGTATCCAGTCTTCTTAACAGGAGACTTTAATATGTCAAGTACTGATAAGCTATTTATTAATTTTGTTAATGAAGTAGAAGAGTATAACTTAGTAAGAGTAGGGATTAATAATCCTACTTGGTATAGCAAAAATGGAACTGGTAAAACAATAGATCATATCTTTATACCAAAAGGATACAAAATAAAAAGATCAGGTATTATTAATACTAATAAAATATCTGATCATGAATTAATATATGTAGAAATATAAAAGGGATTTCATTTGAAATCCCTTATTTATTTACCATAACACTTTCATAGAAAAGTGGAAGTAATATATAATTATTTCTTTCTAAGTAATCTATAGCATCACTTAAGATTGAATAAGTTACATCTGCGTAGTCATGAAATAGTATTACTTCAATATTTTCGTTTATAGAACTAGTAAATGTATTCCATGCGGCATCTCTTGATGGAACATATCCACCATCTCCATCTTGAGCAGTCCAGTCAACCCATCCATATCCATTAGCTTTTAGATTATTAATCATATCTGTTCTAAGTCTTCCGGCTGAACCACTTCCTCCTGGAAATCTAACAATATTTGTTTTAACTCCAGTTTTATCTAAAAGAAGTTGTTCTTGCTTTTTAACTTGGTTTATAAATTCACTTGTACTTCCATATAAGTATGGTGAAAATGATAATGCATGTGAATAAGTATGGTTTGCTAAAGTATGACCTGCTGCAGCTTCTTTAGCATACATTGTAGTACAGTCAAAGCCTGCATTATCATAACATTTTTCTTTTCCTCTTCCTATTAGGAAGAATGTAGCTTTTACTTTTTTACTTTTTAATGTATCAAGTACTTTATTAGTTAAGTAATAAGGACCATCATCAAAAGTAATATATGCTATTTTATAATTTGTTTTTCCTTCTTTAATTCGTTTTTCTGCAGTTTGTGCAAGTTTAAAAACATTAGCTTTTGTTTCTTTTGTGACAGTATCAATATTTACTATATCTTTTATTTCATCCGCTGTTTCACTGTTAATCATATTACGAACTTTATATTCTTTACCAAGTGCTTTATATTCACTTTTAAGATAACCATTCTTTATATTAATATTTTTAACTTTAAAAAAGTTATTAATACATACATAAGACATAAATAGTGCAAAGATAATATATAGTGAGTAGAAGATAATTAGTTTGTAGCTTTTTTTAACTTTTCTTCCGCTTTTTGCCATATACTAAGTTCTTCCAATTTTTCTGATTGATGTTTTTTAAGTTCAGTTATTTCTTCTTCTTGTTTACCACTATATATTTTTTGATATTCTATGTCTTTTTTAATATTAGTAACATTTTTTTGTAACTCTTTATTCTTTTTATTAACAATTTTAAGTAAACACATTGAATAAACACTAGCAAGTATTAAGAATAAAGATAATGTTATAAGTATTACCTTTTTCATGTTTATCATCCTTACTGTGTATAATTATAGCACATTTTCCTTTATTTTTAAAGGGGTTTTGCAATATTTCTTTTCTAAATGCAACTTTAATTTTTTTTTTAATATTTTTTGTTGACAATGGTCTTTTTTTAAATATAATTAATCTTTACGAGGGGGGGATTTTATTGAAAAAGAAATTGCATAAAGAAATATTTGCTAACATTAAGAAGAGCTTTAAATTAATGAAAGGCTCTAAAAAGAATTTAATAATATACTTATTATTAAATTTAATCACTATACCTATTAGTATAGTTTTACCAATTTATACAGCTAAGATTGTTTTAAATATTAGTAATGGAGATTATCAAAATTTATTTAAAGCAGCAATAGTTGTATGTGCTATTCGTATAATTAGTAATCTAATTAATTTTTTAAGTACAATCTTTTATCAAAAATATATTTTAAATGCATCTTTAAATATTAACAAACTATTTATACAAAAGGTATTTGATTTAGAAGTTAAGACTTTTGATAATAATAGTTCAGGTATTTTTACTAGTAGACTTGAATCTGATACACATTCAATAATAACAGTGTTTAATAAATTAAACTTTATAACAACTGATATACTAAGCAATATTGGTATATTAATAATCACTTTTAGAATAAGTAAAATTATATTTACATTCTTTATTCTTCAAAGTATTTATACATTTATTATAAATAGTAAAAGAATTAAAAAAGCTAATAAAAAATATGATGATTTAAAAGATACTAGAGAAAACAATTCTGGTTTAATAAATGAATTATTTAGAGGCATAAGAGATATTAAAGTATTAAATGCTTCATCACTATTTATAAATAAATATGATGAAAGAATATCTAATGAAAATAAAAAGAGTTATGATTATATATTTTTCAATAATAGATCGTTTACTATTAAAGCAATAGTAGGTTATATATTAGAGTTTGCTTTTTACGTAATAGGAATAATTCTAGTAAAGAACAACTTATTAATTCCATCTGATTTTTTAGTATTATATATGTATAGACCTTCAGTAATTGGATTACTAGGATTCCTTGCGAATATGATGGATAGTTTTAATGATTTCAATTTATCAGCAAAAAGAGTATTTGAAGTTATAGATGGAGATACATTTACTAAAGAAAAATTTGGAAATAAGAATATTAAAAAAGTAAAAGGTGATTTTGAATTTAAAAATGTATCATTTAGTTATAATGATAAAAAGGATGCATTAAAAGATATTAGTTTTAAAGTTAAAGCTAATACTACAACTGCATTTGTAGGAAAGAGTGGTTCTGGTAAGACAACTATCTTTAATTTACTTGATAAACTATATAATACTAATAAAGGAAATATTTATATAGATGGAATAGATATTAACGAATTATCTAAAGAATCTATTAGAAATAATATCTCTGTTATTACTCAAAGCCCGTATATTTTTAATTTAACAATTAGAGAAAACCTTTTACTTGCTAGTAATAACGTAAGTGAAAAAGAAATGATTAATGCTTGTAAGACTGCTTGTATTCATGACTTTATTATGAATTTACCTGATGGATATGATACTAAGGTTGGAGAAGGCGGAGTTACACTATCTGGTGGTGAAAGACAAAGAATAGCAATAGCTAGAGCTTTAATTAGAAAAACTGAAATAATCCTATTTGATGAAGCGACTAGTGCTCTTGATAACGAAACACAAGAACAAATTCAAAAAGCAATTCATAATCTTAAAGGAGAGTATACTATTTTAATAATTGCCCATAGATTATCTACTATTAAAAATAGCGATAATATTATAATGCTTGAAAAAGGTAAAATAGTAGCATCAGGAACACATAATGAACTAATTAAAAATTCAAAGAAGTATTATAATCTATATCACTCAGAAGATGAAAAATAAAAAGATTACGCAAGTAATCTTTTTTAGTTGAAATATTTATTTATATATTTAATAGCATCTATATTCATATATTTATTTTTATTATCTTCTATTTCTTTTAATAATTTATTTCCAACTTTATAAGCAAGCTTATAATCTTTGTTACTTATTATTTTATTATCAAGTGCTTCTTTAAGTTCATCTTCATCTACAAAATGAGGTTTATTTGTTTCATAGTCATGTAATATATCTAAGTATAAATCTATATAATAAGGCATTTTATTTTTAACACCATTTTCTAGTGTAATATCTATATAATAATCAATAAATTCTTTTTTATCATTATAATAAAATCTTATATTATAGTTTTCATTTATAGGAGTAAACTCTACTAAATAGAAGTTTTTATCCACATAAAAAATATCTTTATTTAACTGTTTAAAAGAAATAGGTTTTTCTATATCAATATATTTTTTGATTGTTATAAATAAATCATTTTCTTTAATAGTTACTACTTCATAATTAGTAGCTTCTCTCATATAAGTATTAGATACAAATTTTCTTCTATATTCTTTATTTCTTTTTCTCATAAATATCCCTCATTTTTTGTATTATTATAACACACTATATGTTATAATAACTAACCAAGAGATGATTTTATGAATGATGAAGTTTTTGAATATTATAGAGAAAAATATGAAGCATTATATTTGTTTTTAAGAAATTTTGAGATTGAAAAGCAAGAAGATTATTTTATTGGTAGAGATGGTTCTATTAGCAATATGAGACTTCTTGATCCTAATAGTGAACTATATAAGAAGAATAAAGAGATAGTTTGTAAGATACCTTCACCAGTTGATGATAAAAGAGAACTATATGATAAATATCCGATTTATATATTCTGGGGAAATTTTAAGCCTATTATAAGTGCAAGAACAGGTTTAAGATTATGTGGATATCATGATTCTTACTGGGATATAGGTTTAAGAGCAGGACTTGATGTTGGTCCTATTGATAAACATGAGTTTGGAAAGAAAAGAATTAAATTCAAAAAAGCAAATGAATTTAATATAATTGTACCGGATAAAAGTGTAGGAAGATATAATCAAGATTTTTATAATGAAGTAAGAGATGATTTTTTAATTAATGCTTTTATGAATGGTCAAGAACATGCTCATCAGTATATACTTAGTAAATACAATAAATGGAATTATTAAACATATACAAAGTATATGTTTTCCTTATGTATTTTATTGATAAAATATAGTTAAAATGATACAATATAATAGTAGGAAAAATAGGAGGGATAACTATGGCAAGTAATGAAAAATATATAAATAATTATTTTGCAAATAGTGATCGTTACACTATTGATAGAGATACAATTGATAGATATAGAAAACTAAAAGTTGTATCTGAAAGATTTGAAAGTCCTAGTGAAGCAAGAAATGCTGAAGAAGAGTATTTTGGAATATATGGATGTAAAAATGAAAAAGAAAAATTATTATTTGAAATAAGTTATGTTAAAAGAAAATTAAATACACTTTTGATAAGTGATAAAGATAAAAGAGATTATGAATCATCTTTAGATATGATGAAGGAATCTATAATTAGAAAAGATGAGTTACCTGATGAACTAGTAGGTACAGTAAAAAGAGCTTTACTATTTATAGAAATAAAGAATCAAATACCAATAAGTTTCTTTACAGAAGTAAAGGCATGTTATTTGGAAGAGTTAAGTGAATTAAAGGACAAGAGGGATAATTATGGAAGAACTATTAAATAGAATAAATCAGTTAATAAATAGTGCTAGCAATTCTGTATCTTATTATACTAATGAAATTGATGTTAATAATCAAAAACTAGATAGATATAAAGAGTGGAGAGATAATCTAGATACAATTTTTATAGAAGAATTATCTAGTAGAGTTACTCCTGAGTTAAGAAATTCAAAAGAATTTAAAGATGCTTTAGATTATGTAGGATTCTTTGAAAAGTATTCTAGTGAATCACAAATAAGGAAAGCAAAGAATTATCTTGGTGAAATTGTGGAAGATTTAGCTTCTAAACAAGAGAAGAAATGTAATGATTTACTTGATAAATATCGTTACTGGGTTGGACTACTTAATTCATCAAAAGTAGCAGGAGAATTCCTAAATGGATATACTCCAGATACTTTTGTAGATGAAAATACTTTAGAAAGTGTTTATACAATTATTAAAGAACAAATGCCTACTAAAGAAGGGTTAAATATATTACTTACTATTGCTAAAAATAATAATAAGATTAGTCTTATGAAAGCGGAACCTAAAGTAGAAGAACCTAAAGTAGAAGAACCTTCTGAAGAAGTTGAAAGTTTAGAACTTGAAGATGAAGAAGAAACATTATCACTTGGTGATATTGAAAAAGGTAGAATAGAAGTAAATAGTATTACACCTGCTGATATAAATGAATATCGTAATCAATTTATTTCTATGTATAATAACTTTGTTAATAGTGCTAGATATAAAGATACATTAGGAGATTTATATAACAAAACATTACTTGTTACAAATGGAATTGATGAAGAAATTAGAAATATGAGTGATGAAGATTTAGAACTTCAATTAGCATTCATAGAAGAAGGAATAGTAGATAATAGAGTAAATGCTTCTATATTATTACTTAAGAGTATCTTAACTGGTAACATAGAACATGCAAAAGAAATATTAGATAGTTATGTTAATAACTGTGAAATGAGTAATAATGAATATTTTGCTTTAACAGGAAGAATAGATTATGAAATGGATTATAATAAAGCAAAAGAATTAGTAGGAAATAATTTTGAAACTACAAAAGCATATAAGTATTTAGAAGGTGCTCCTAAATTTGGATCAAATCATGATAAAATGGCTTACTTAAGATCAGTTAATGTATCTAAAGAAGATTCAGAAAGATATGATATACAAAAACTTCTTGAAGATATAGACTTAATTCTTTCAGTAAGACCTATTACTGAGGGAAGTAAAAAAACTTTACCACTTTATTTTGAAAAACTTGAAAGAATGAATAATATTTTAGAATTTGATTTAAGTGTTTTAGAAGCAGCAAAAACTCCAAATGAAGATGATTTATATAATGGTTACTTTAATAACTATGTAGTACTTTTAGATAAAGATTTATTTATGGAAGAGGCTAAAGAACTTATTAGGGAAAAATCTGATGTTAAATATAAAAACATTGCTGATAAGATAAAAAGACTTACACTTTTATCACAAGTTGAACTTCAAAATGATCAATATGCTCGTAATATCCATGTTAATGGTGGAGATAATGATTATGAACTTTTAGAGTTCCGCGGAGGATCTGGAAATGTTAGAGTAGGATTTAAACGCGTAGAAGGTGCTGAAATAAAGGGTAAACCTGTTTATATGGTTGTAATGCCATCATATATAAGAGTAGGAAGCTATATAAAGAATGATGGAGTTGCACAAAATATCAAATACTTTGAAAAGAACTTAGATAAGTATAATGAAATAGTTAAGGCATGCTCTAAAGAAAAAAATAAGGATGAAGTAAGTCCTGAAGCTACTAAACTAATTACTGAATGTATAAGAGCTTATGAAGAGTTAACAGGAGAACAAAATACCAATAAAGCTGGTAATAAATTAGTGGGAGGTAACAATGAATAATTTAATTAGATTTTTAGAAGCCTCTATTAAAAAACTAGATGAAAAAGAAAAATATGAAAAAGTAATTAGTTTATTAAATGATTATATTGGTAGTGGTATAAAAATAAGTGAAGAAAATAGAGTATTCTTAAAAGAAGTATTTGATGAAATAACTAGTAATGAAGAATTTAATGATATTCAAAGAAAAAGAGCAGATTTTATTACAAATGTGCTTATTAAAATAGGTAAAGAATTAGATGATGAACAAGTAAAATTATGTCATTTAATTTCTAAGAAGATAGAAGGAAAAATTAAATCAGGAAGTAAAAACTCTAATAGCTATGAAAAACTACTTGATAGTTTAAATAGTAATAAGAAATTTACTGATTTTGAATTATTAGAAGATATTCTAAATGAAAGTGATATTGATATCCATGAACAGTTAGATATCGTTAAAGAATTAATAACTAGAAATTATCGATTTACTAATGTTACTACTAACTCTAAAGAAGAAGTAGAAACTTTAGAAGAATCAGAAGAAACAAAAGAATATAATAATAGTTATGAAGATGTTAGAGACTTATTAGCAGAATATGGTGTAGATACAGATAAATTTGCTGATAATAGTAAAGAATATTTAGTAAAATATGTTAATTTAGATAATGCTAGAGAAATACTTGATACTTTAAAAGAAAATAAAATTAACTTTTATAAAAAAGGTAATACTAAATCTGAACAATACTTAGTATTTACTTTAATTAAGTCTAAAAAAGAAATAGTTGATGATGTAAAGGCTATTTGTAATGAAAATGGTATCCCATATAAGAAAGTTGTTGAATTATTCCCAATGAATATTATTCCAACTTTGGGATGTGGCTTTTTATGGTTCAGTTCAAGTAAAAAAACTGGACCAAATTATGGTTTAATAAGAGGAAACTACCAAGGATTTAAAAAGTTAATTGAATTTTTAAATGAAAAAAATGTTTATTTACCAGGATTATTCAAAAAGTGTAGTTCTGTATTTGCTAAACCAGTAGGTGCTTTTAAAAAGAACTGGGATATTCTAGAAAAACAATATGAAATTGAAGTAAATAAAGACTCGTTATCATCACTTGTTAGAACTCGTTTGGCAGATCAAATAGATAAATATATCGAAATATTTGAAAATGGTCTTGAGTTTGTAAGTGAAAATCAAAGTACTTTAGCAAATACAACCGCAAAAGATTTCATTAATTTTAAAACAGCTGAAATGAATGGTATACATTTATTATGTTATAATTCTAAAGGTAATATCTTTAAGAAAAAATGTGAATCTGAATTCTTATATCCTAAACATGAATTTGTAAGTTTAGAATTACCAAATGGCAAAGAAAAAGTATATGATGAAATGGAATTAAATGAAACTACTTTCTTTGATGAAAAAGTTAGTGATAATGAATTATTTAAGTTACTTGAACAATACTATGTATCAGGTAGTATGTTATACCGTTTAGATGATACTAGAGTATCTAGAACTAAGGTTCATAGAATTTTAAGTAATATGATGAAACAAGGTATTGAAATAGGCGAAGATGAAATTAAATATGCACTTGCATATAACTCAGTTTTATCTAAGAAAGACTTAGAAAATATTGAAAGCTTTAAAACATTATTTGATAAAGAAAACGAAGTGGAGGAAATAGATTATGCACAATTTTTCAGACGCGGGAATTAGTGATGAATTAGTAAATAAACTTACTGATTCATATGGTCAAACTATCGTAGATAGTCTTGAAATCAATATTAATAATGTTTATAAAGTTTATAAGTCACTAAATATGATGGGAGTAAAAAAAGTAGATGATTTACTTCTAGGAAGAGCTGATTTATTCTTAATGGATTATGAAGACTTCTTAAATATATTAGAGAAAAAGGGTATAGATAATATTGCCGATTTATTAAATGAAGATCTAAATAATGTAAATGATATATTCTTTAGTGATGAAGATTAAGAGATATATATAAATATATCTCTTTTAATTTGCATTTTTAAAAGTTTTTAGTATAATAATCTTCATTGTTAAAAAGGGGAGATAATCCATGGAAAATAAAACACTTACGTTAGATACTAGCTTTGATTTTATCGAAGAAAATATTGACAAATATGAAATATGTGAGATTTGTATTGACCGTTCTTTAGTTAATCCTCCTGCTCGAATTGTATATGAATATGATTCTAGAAGGGTAAAACTTTTTATAAGTGATAAATATTATGTCATTAAACCCGATTATACTCTTTTTGAAGATCAACAAAGACTTAATAATTTTTTAAAAATAGTAATTGCTCATGTAAGAGGTACTTTAACTTTAGATGAGAAATTATCTGAGAACCCGGTAGTTATAAAAAGCATTGCTGATAATGAAAAAATAAAAAATATAGTTATTGGTGGTGATGGGAAAGCTACTTTACATAAATCTTTTTATGATGGTTTAAAAGATTGCAAACATATAAAAAATATAGATTCTAAAACTCTTGAAGTATTATTATTAACTATTGATGATCCTAGAATTGTATTTAATTTATGTAAAGATGATTATATTGGTAAGAGTTCAGATAAAAAATTTATATGCCTAGATGATATTTTAGGAAAAGTAAATGATAGTGGCAATTCAGTTATTGATATTTATGATGAAGATGTAGATTCTTTATCTAATAGTGGATATAAAGATATATTAAACTTTAATCCTAAAACAAGTTTTAATGTAACTGCATGTTCACCAAGTAATGTATGTAAGTTTAGTAAAGCATTACTAGATAATAACTTAAAAAATAAAGCTATTATAAATGTTAATACGTTATCGGAAAAAGAATTAGCATATTTTTTAGCACAAGCTTACTATAAAGATTATTCAAATATTTATATAAACCATCTTAGAAACAATTTTAAAGTTAAAAGATTTATTGAAGAAGAAATCATTTTATATAGTATGATTAGAGAAGCTATGGAATTATCTCCGTTTGAAAAATATATTTTTGCTTATGGTGTTGTCACTTCATTTAAAAAATATAAAGATTTTTCAAAAAAAGCTAAAAGTAGCTTTGATCACTGGGGAAGACTTACTAGACATCCATATTACATATTGCATAATGATTTTATTGTATGCACGGGATATGAATTATTGAGAGAAGAATTGATGTTTAAATTAGGAATTAAAGCAACTTCATTTAGTAATTTCTCTACGAAAGAAAATGAAGAAATAACAGGAAATGATAGATGGCATTTTAGAGGCATTTCTTATATTAAAGATGATAATTATGGAATTGATGGTTTGTATTTTAGTGATCCTACATTTGATGCACAAGAAGATAAAAACTATTTTGTTTTTTCAGCGCTTACAGCAGAAGAATACGATAATATGAATGGGTATAATGGATTAAAATGTAATAAATACTTTGAAGTATTATTTGCTGAATTTATGTATTCGTCTATTGATATAAATGATTTTTATAATAAAATTAATTTTGTAATTGATAGGTTTTTTTCAAGCTATGCTAATGCTGAAACAGTTACTATGGTAATAGATCTTGTAAAACCATTTGATAATGAATTATATAAAAGGTTATATGCTGAAATTAATAGTATAAATTGTTTTGATAGTTTTGAATTTAATACTTTCTTTAAGAAAGCAGTTGAAGAAGTAGGAGAGTTTATAACAAGTAAGAATAATAAACCTATTAGTGGAGAAACTATAATGAAAGCCCTTAAAAATATTTGTTTTAAATTAAGACCAGATGAATATGATGAAGAAGTACTTGATGATATTAGAAAAGAGAATATAGAGTGGTATTCTTTAAATTTTCCTGAAAGAGTTAAAGAATATTCAGATGGACATAGAGAATATATAAATACTAAAAATAAATTTAGAGCATAAGAAAAAGGTATATTAAATATACCTTTTTTTATGCTGTTTTTACATATTGTTTATTTTTAAATTCTACATATATTTCTTTTTTACTAATATATGCATTTGCCTCTAATTCTTCATCATCTTTAAGAACAAATTTTTCAACTAGTTCTTCTTCGTCACTACTAAATACTACTACTGGGTATCCTACATAAATAATTTTGGCTAGATCTTCTAGTGCATCTAGCGGAATGTTAACACATCCGTGTGTACCATTATTTGTTAAGTATGTTTCTTTGTAATCTCCTGCATAATATTTTTCGTCTGTTCTGTAATAAACATTATGAATTCCTATTCCACCATCAAATGGGAAGAAGTATTTAACAGGAACATGGTATGTTGAACCATCAGCATTTGTTCCATTTAAGTATCTTTCTCCATATGTAGCATTTACCTGGAATATTCCTTTATTAGTTGGTGTAGAAGCTTTACCAGTAACACATGGTATTATTCTATAAAGTTCATTATCTTTTATAGCATCTACTTCTTGAATTCTTAAATCTATTGATATTACATCATTACCTATAGTTTCTACTTCATCGCATGGAATAGAAAATATTTCATCATTATATTTTATAAATGATTTATTATCAGCTCTAAATAGTTCTTTTATAGTCCTATTTTCACATAAGTTTAACTGATAGTTTTCATTTTCAAGTTGCACTCTAGATTTAACTGCTACATATGTATCAGTTATTTCTTTATTAGGATACATACTTGCTACTCTATATTCATTATCAAGTTCTTTTAAATAAGATGAATCAATAAATGATATATCTAATCCTTCTTTTATACAAGAGTATCCATTTACTTCAAATAGAACTGTTACTTTATCATATCTTTTATGAGTTTTGTATGTAGTACCGTCAATATCAGTTAGTGCTTTAGTATCATTTGTTACATAGTATTCTTTACTACCTAGCTCTCTAATACCATATTTAACCATTTTGTCATATAAAGTAGGGAAGATATCTATATCTTCATTTTTTACATAACAAGTTTCACCGTTACCATATCTAATAAATGAAAAATCATCATTGTTTGTTATTTGGAATGCATAATCTCCTTTATTGAAAGTATTTTCATGTGTAGTTACTGGTTTATTAAACTCTACCATCTTACATGATGGTTTCATATTTTTATATAAACTTTCTTCTTTAGGAAATTCTAATTCATCAAAACTAGTTACTACTGGATCTTCATTTATTACTTCATAACCTGTTTTAGCAATAGTAGCCATACCAAGTGTTGCAATAAATAATGCTATTCCACTATAAAATTTTAATTTCTTACTTTTTGTCATCATAAGTCCCCCATGTTTTGATTTATTATACTATTAACTTTATAAATGTCAATTTTAATTTTCTATGATATAATTGTTTTAGATTAGAGGTAATGATATGAAAAAAATAGAGTTAAATAGTAAAATTTTAGTTAGTGCTTTAGTAAAAGGTTTAGCAAGTATTATTATGCTTTATATGGTTTATTTAAATCAGTGTAATAAACTTCCTATACCATTTATTATAGTTGTAGCACTTTATATATTATTTATCCTTATTATAGATATATTCTTTAAGTTTAAAAAATATTATCAATATGTATTTGCTATGCTAGACTCCTTATTTTTATACTTTATAGTATTAATGATGGTATGGTTTATTGATTTAGCAATACTTGAAATAAATAATAAATTTGTATTGCCAGTACTTCTTGCATATAACGCAGTATCTCTTCCAATAATTATTATTGGAAATTTAGCATCTGGTGCTATTTCGATGAAGATAAATAAAATCTAACTTTTGTTAGATTTTTCCTTTTATATATGATAAAATACTTTCGGTTAGTGAGGTGATACTATGGAAAGATACAAGGAAATAGAAAGAAGTATCATAACTAAATATCGTAAAGATATATGGTCTAGATTTGTTAAAGCTGTAAGTGATTATGAACTTATTAAAGAAAATGATAATGTTATGGTATGTATTTCCGGTGGTAAAGATTCATTTTTACTTGCTAAGTGTATAGAAGAACTTATTAAACATGGTAAGTTTAAATTTAAAGCACATTATGTAGTAATGGATCCTGGATATAACTCTTTAAATAGAAAAATGATTGAAGAAAATGCTAAAATACTTAATATTCCTATAGAGATATTTGAAAGTAATATATTTGAAGTAGTATCACTTGATGAATCTAAGAGTCCTTGTTATTTATGTGCTAGAATGCGTAGGGGTCATTTATATGCTAAAGCTAAAGAACTAGGATGTAATAAAATAGCACTTGGTCATCATTTTGATGATGTTATTGAAACAACACTTCTATCTATGTTCTACGGCGCAGAAGTTAAAACAATGATGCCAAAATTACACTCAGATAACTTTGAAGGAATTGATTTAATTAGACCATTAATTCTTGTTAAAGAAAAAGATATTATTTCTTGGAGAAAATATAATAATTTAACTTTTATAAACTGTGCGTGTCGTTTTACTGAGAAAAGTAGTCATGATGAATCTTTAAGTAAAAGAAAAGAAATGAAAACTTTAATAGAAAACTTACGTAAAACTAATCCAGATGTAGACCATCATATATTTACAGCACTTACCAATGTTAATATGAACTGTATACTAGGATGGCATAAGGATGGAGTAGAACATTCATTTTTAGATGAATATGATGAAAGGAAATAGTAATATTTCCTTTTTTGTATGTTATAATAAGTTTAGAGAGTAGGATTGTTATGAAAAATAAAATAACCTTATTAATACTAATTATTCTTTTAGGAGTATTTATCTATATCTTTAAAGGAATAAATGTTAAAACAGAAGTTGTTAATAATATTAAAAGTGATAATGAATATATAAAAGTATTCGAAGAAGATAACTATATTTTTATAAGTAAAAATGATAAAGATAGTTTTATAGAAGAATATGATAAAGAAGGTAGTGCTTTATTAAAAAACACTTTCTATAATATGATTATTACTGATGCTATAAAAGAAAGTGATAGTTATATATTTACTGTTTTAAATGATAAACAGTATTATTTAAATAAATATGATTTAAATGGAAAACTACTTATTAGTAAAGAAATAGATTTAGATGGAAAACTACTTAAATATAAAAACTATATCTATTTAATTAGTAGTAATAATATTACTAAGTATGATAAAGATTTAGAAGTTATAGAAACATATCCATTTAGTGGTAATATGATATATGACTTTATAAATATTGATAATAAAATTTATCTTAATTTAGAAAATAACATACATTATGATGGAGCTTTAACAAGTGATGGACTTGGTATTACTTCATTTGATGATAAATATAATGAAATATATATTTATAGTGATATAGATTCATATAATTATAAATATACTAAGATGACATATTTAAATAATAAATTATATTTAATAAATGAAATAGACCCTCCACAACTAATATCTACTTCTTTAGAAGGTAAAGTATCTTTAAAGAAAGACTTTACTAGTGATATGGAACTAAGTAGTTATTTATTTACGGATATTGAAAGTGATGGTAAATATTTATATGTACTTGCTAATGATAAAAAAAGAAGTATTTTAATTGTTTTTGATACTAAAGGAAAATACTCTGTAAAAAATATATTTAGTGGTATTTATAAAAATATTGATTTATTCGATAATAATATAGTTCTTACAGGGAAAGGATTTAGTATTTTAAAATATAAAACTAAGTAGGTGTATTATGGAAGAAAAAAAGGTAGAAGAAAAAGATAATTTTAATATATTTAATATAATTGCAATTATTTCTATACTAGTAAATATTGCACTTATAACAATTCTTACAATTATATTTTAACTAGGTGATTATATGTTAAACAAATTTTTTAAATTAAAAGAAAATGGTACTAAAGTATCAACAGAGTTTATAGCAGGACTTACTACATTTATGACTATGTCATACATTATCTTTGTAAATCCACAAGTACTATCTTTAACAGGAATGCCATATGAAGCAGTATATGGTGCAACTATACTTACAAGTATAATAGGTACTTTATTTTTAGGTATATTTGCTAATGTACCATATGCTCAAAGTGCTGGTATTGGTATAGCAAGTTTATTTAGCTATACAATATGTGGTTCTCTAGGTTTTACTTGGCAAGAGGCTCTTGCAATGGTGTTTATTTGTGCTTTTATAAATGTACTAATTACTGTTACAAGTTTAAGAAAAAAGATTATAAAAGCAATACCAGTATTTTTACAAGAAGCTATAACAGTAGGAATAGGTTTATTTATAACTTATATAGGTTTAATAAATGCAGGTATTATTTCATTTAGCGCAGATAAGTTAGAAAATGGATTTGCTATAGGAGTAGTACCACAACTAGCTAATTTTAATAGTGCAAGTACAATACTTGCTTTAATAGGACTTGTTATAGTAATTATTCTTCTTACTAAAAAAGTTAAAGGAGCATATCTTATAACAATTATTCTTACTACATTAATAGGTATTCCTATGGGAGTAACAAAAATTCCTGATTTTTCTAATTATACAGTACTTCCTAGTATATCAAGTACTTTCTTAAAACTAGATTTTGCGGGATTATTTACTGCTAAAGCTGGAATACTTATAGCAGTAATGACTATTTTTACTTTAGCAATATCCGATTTATTTGATACGATAGGGGTATTTATTGGTACTGGTAAAAAAGCAGGTATCTTTAAACTCGATAGTGAAGGCAATATGCCTCCTAATTTAGAAAAAGCTTTATTTGCTGATGCAGTAGGATCACTTGCAGGATCACTACTAGGTTCTAGTAATGTTACTACATATGCTGAAAGCTCAGCAGGTATAGAAGCAGGAGGAAGAACTGGTTTAACAAGTGTCTTTATAGCATTATTCTTTGGTTTATCACTACTACTATCTCCGGTAATAGGCTGCGTTCCTATGGCAGCAGTTGCACCAGTACTTATTGTAATAGGTGTATCTATGATAGAAAATGTAGGTTCTATTAACTGGAAAGATGTAGCATGTAGTGTACCAGCATTCTTTATAATTATAATGATGCCTTTTAGTTATTCAATTACTACTGGTATTCAGTTTGGTTTTATAAGTTATGTTATAGTTAATATCTTTACTGGCAATGCCAAGAAAATATCACCTATAATATATATATTTAGTTTATTATTTATAATAAGTTTTATATTTCAAGCATTATAAAAGTGGTTTACACCACTTTTATTTTTTGTTATTATGAAATTAGGAGATATACTATGAAAAATCTTAATTATAAACCAAAAGGATATATAGATTTACCAAGGTATCCTGATATGGAAGAGATTGATTCATCTAGGGCTAAATTTCTTATTCAAAAAATTAATTTAGAAGCAACATTATTTCATGAGTTTGAATGTGTAGATATCAAACATAATAAAGAAATAATATTGCTATATAAAAAGGTTCTTGAAAAGATAAGTAAATATTTAAATAAAAATTTAGATAAAGTTACTTTATTAACTTTACTAGGTGAAATGCTTTATTCAGGAGTGTTTTCTTATGGCGGTTTTTATGAATATAGTATTAATCCAGAAAATGAATTAGAAACAAAGATGGGGTTAAATATTTTATACGGTAAAGGATGCTGTCGTAATGAAGCGGTATTTCTTTATGATTTATTAAAAGAATTAAATATTAAAGCTGTTCCCATAAGCGGAGCAGTATCTCCAGTATTTAAAAACTTTTTTGAAAGTAATTGCATTCATTACCATGAAAGAGTAGAAAATAAAAAAAGTTCTATATTCTTACCATATATAGACTATTTTAAACAGTTAAGCAATCACATGATAATAGTTGTTCCATATAAAGATAGTTTAATAGGGTATGATGTAACTAACTGTGCTATTTATAAAATAATTGGATATAAGGCTAATTTAATAAACGGAATAGGGAATATGATTTTAGTACCTACTACTTTAACAACTACTATTGGATATAACTTTAATGATGTTATGGATGTTTGTGATGCTTTATATACTAATGAACATAATATAGATAAAAATGAGATAATTAGTAGTTATAATGAAGGAATAAATGAATACAGAAAATCTAAGATGCTTATGAAAGAAATAAAGGGGTCTATAGAAAGTGATTTAGAAGAAATAAACAAGATGAAAGAGAAGGTGCTTGCATTATATGAAACTAGAGTCTAAAGATCTTCATACTGAAAGGTTAGATTTACTAATTCCTACTATGAAGGAACAATATAGATTATGGGAAATATTAAAAGATGAAAATGTTAATAAATGGTATTTTCCTACTCCAAATTTTATTTTTGATAAGAATAGTCTTAGAAAAGATAAAATAGAAGATTTAAAAAAAGCAAGAAAATTATTTATGGATAGATTTAATAACTGGAATATCCAAGAAGAATTTTATAGTAGAAAAATAGAAAGAATTAAAAATAAAGAAAACTCAGATATCTTTACATGGAGTATATTCTTAAAGGATACTGATACAGTAATAGGACAAATTACTTGCCAGCCAAATAGTGAATATAAAACTACTCCAGAAATAAGAGATATTGGATGGTATATAGATCCAGATTATCAAAACAAAGGATATGGTAAAGAAGCTAGTACTAAAGTAGTAGATTTTATGTTTAATGAAGTAGAAATATCTGATATCTATACGAGTGCTGCAACCGATAATAAAGGGTCATGTGGTCTTATGCATAATTTAGGTTTTGAAGAGTATGGTACATACATGTCAACATACTTTGATGAGAATGATAAGATACTAGAATGTACTAAATTCCATGGAAATAAAAAGCTATTCTTAAATAGAAATAATAAGTAGTGTTTACAAAAAATGTAAACACTTTTTATTTTTTAAAAAATTTTAAAATAGTACTTGATTACCGAACAAATGTACGATACAATATGTACAGGTGATAAGATATGAGAGAGGAAATAAATGAAATTTTTTTAAAAGAAAATATCCACTTAGATTATACAGACGAAAAATTTTATGATAAGAACGAGGTTCTTAAAGCTTTAAATAGCGTTACTAGATTTGATCAAGATGAATATATTGATGATATCAAAGTAATTGATTTAATTTTAAATACAGATAGTAAAATCTGTAAAAGACTTAGAAAACATCTTTAAGAGTTAGGCAATAAAAAACTATTAAAGCATTTTGAATCTTTAATAGCTATTGATGAAGTTATAAATGATTGTTATAACAAAAATATAAGTAAAGATGACATTATTTGGAAATTAAATGAGATAGCAAGTTAATAATTTAAAGTAATACGCTTCCCAGTTACTTTAATGAAACCTTCTTCTTTAAGGTTTTTAATTTCTCTAGTCATAGCACTTCTATCTACACATAAGTAACTGGCAAGGTCTGTAAAAGAATATGGTATTGTAAAAACTCTACTACTTTTTTGAACTGATAAAGTATTAAAAAATTCTAGTAGTTTATCACGAGTACTTCTCTTAGTAAGAATATTAATTCTTTCATTTTTAGCGGCAACTATTTCGGAGATAATTTCAAGTAGGTTCTTATAAAAGATAATATAGTATTTTTCATTACTAATTTCACTATTAGTAATTTTATTATAATCAATATAAGTTATTCTTGATGGTTCTTTGGTAATAACATTATTTTCTTCTGAGTTAATAGAAGAAATAATAGAGCCAAAAATATCTCCTTCATTATATTCTTCTAGGATAGTACTCATACCATTATAATCAGTCTTTATATTATGTGCTGAACCGGATTCAATAACAGCGATAAAGTTTTCTTTAGAACGATTAGACATATTAGATAAAACTTTAACACCTTTACTATAAGATAGAGTACTTGCTTCTAGTTTTTTTAGTAATATTTCCTTGTTTTTAGGAGATATATTATCAAATAATTTAGTCATATTTACACCTTCTAAAATAAATATATCATTTTTTGTAAAGTGTTGCAAATGCAACAACTATATTTAAAGTAAAAGTTGTAAAATGTAGATGTAATAGAAAAAGTAGAAAAGAGGATACGACATGAAAGTTATTAAAAGAGACGGACATATGGTTGACTACTGTCCTGAAAAAATAGAAAATGCCATAATGAAAGCAAATGCTGAAGTAGAAGAAGAATTACAAGCTTCTCCTGTTCAAATTAAGAATATTATTAAATATATTGAAAAATTAGGCAAAAAAAGAATTTTAGTTGAAGATATTCAAGATATTATCGAAATGAAACTTATGAGTATTGGTAAGTATGAACTTGCTAAACGTTATATTACTTATCGTTATACAAGAGAACTTGTTAGAAGAAGTAATACTACTGACCAATCAATTAAAGAGTTAATTGATGGAGAATCAGAATACTGGAATACTGAAAACTCTAATAAGAATGCTAAAGTTGTTACTACTCAAAGAGACTATTTAGCAGGTATTACAAGTACTGATATTACAAGAAGATTCTTACTTCCTGAAGATATTGTACAAGCTCATGATGATGGAATTATTCATTTCCATGATGCTGATTACTTTGCTCAAAATGCCCTTCATAACTGCGATTTAATTAATCTTGAAGATATGCTTCAAAATGGTACAAATGTTAATGGAGTTATGATTGAAACTCCACATAGATTCCTTACAGCTATGACTATTGCTACACAGTTAATTACTGCCGTATCATCAAGTCAATATGGTGGAGCTACAATTACACTTACTCATTTAGCACCATTTATTAGAAAATCAAAAGAAGCTTATATTAAAAAATATGAAGCTAGAAAATTAACAAAAGCACAAGTTAAAAAGTTTGCTGATGAAGATATGAAGAAAGAAATCACTGATGGTGTTCAAACTTTCCAATATCAAATTAATTCAATGACAACTACTAACGGACAAGCTCCATTCTTAAGTGTTTGTATGTATTTAGGAGAAACTGATGAATATAAAGAAGAACTTGCTATGTTAATTGAAGAGTTCTTAAAACAACGTATTCAAGGTATGAAGAATGAAAATGGTGTTTATGTTACACCAGCATTCCCAAAACTATTATATGTTCTTGAAGAAGATAATATTAAAGAAGATAGTAAGTATTACTATTTAACTAAACTTGCAGCAGAATGTACTGCTAAACGTATGGTACCAGATTATATATCTGAAAAAGTAATGCTTGAACTTAAGAAAAATGAAAATGGTGAGGGAGATTGTTATCCATGTATGGGATGTAGATCATTCTTAACACCAGATAGAAGTATTAGTTTAGGAAATATTTCTAAAGCTAAGAATTATGTTGAAGGTAAAGGTAAATATTATGGTAGATTTAACCAAGGTGTTGTTACAATTAACCTTCCAGATGTAGCGCTTTCTTCTGATAAAGATATGGATACTTTCTGGTCTATACTTGAAGAAAGATTAGAGTTATGTCATAGAGCATTAAAAATTAGACATAAGAGATTATCTAAAGTAACAAGTGATGTTGCACCAATCTTATGGCAACACGGAGCACTTGCTAGACTTGAAAAAGGTGAATCTATTCATGAATTATTACATCATGGATATTCAACTATTTCACTTGGATATGCAGGTCTATATGAATGTGTTAAATATATGACTGGACACTCACATACTGATAATGGTAAAGGTAAAGAATTTGCTCTTGAAGTTATGCAAAAATTAAATGATAAATGTAAAGAATGGAAAGAAGACGAAGATATTGATTATTCAGTATATGGTACTCCAATTGAATCAACTACTTATAAATTTGCTAAATGTTTAAGAGACAGATTTGGTGTAATTAAAGGAATTACCGATAGAGATTATATTACTAACTCATATCATGTTCCTGTATTTGAAGAAATTGATGCATTTACTAAATTATCGCTTGAATCTGAATTCCAAAAATTAAGTCCAGGTGGAGCTATCAGTTATATTGAAACTGCTAACTTAGCTAACAATATTCCAGCTGTACTTGAAGTAATTAAATTCATTTATGATAATATTATGTATGCTGAAATGAATAGTAAATTTGATTACTGTCATGAATGTGGTTATACAGGAGAAATCTTAATTGATGATAAACTTGAATGGTACTGTCCAAACTGTGGTAATAGAGATCATGACAAGTTAAATGTTGCTAGAAGAACTTGTGGATATATCGGAACAAACTTCTGGAATAAAGGAAGAACACAAGAAATTAAAGAGAGAGTAGTTCACTTAGATAATAAAGAGGCATAAGATGCGCTTTAATAGAATACGTAAGATGGATATCTCAAATGGTCCTGGGGTTAGAGTTGCAATTTTTATGCAAGGATGTCCTTTCCACTGTAAAAATTGCTTTAACCCAGAAACATGGGACTTTAATGATGGAAATCCATTTGATGATGAGACAATTGATGAAGTATTAAAATTATGTGAAATGTCACATATTGCTGGACTTTCTATATTGGGTGGAGAGCCTATGCATCCAAAAAATATTGAAGGAACTACTAAGCTAGCACGTATGTTTAAAGAAAAATTTCCAAATAAGACTCTTTGGTCTTGGACTGGATTTACATATGAACAAATTAAAGATAAAGAAGTATTTAATTATATAGATGTATTAGTAGATGGACAATTTGTAGATGAACTTAGAAATCCTAATTTAAAATGGAAAGGTTCAAGCAATCAAAGAGTTATTGATATTAAAAAAACAAGAGAGAAAAACGAAATAGTTTTATATGAAGATTAGGAGAAATTATGACAAGAGGTTTTGAAGTTGCAAAAGGTTTTGAAGATAAAGAAATAAATCTTCCTGTTAGAAAAACTAAGAAAAGTGCTGGATATGACTTTGAAGCTGCTGAAGATGTAACAGTTAAAGCAGGTGAAAAAGTTCCTACACTTATTCCAACAGGTATCAAAGCTTATATGCAAGATGATGAAGTTTTATACTTATATAATAGAAGCTCAAATCCTAAGAAAAAAGGTTTAGTTTTAGCTAACTCTGTAGGGGTTATTGATGCTGACTATTATGGAAATCCTGATAATGATGGTAATATTATGTTTGCTTATTATAATGTAAAAGATGAAGATATTACTATTAAAAAAGGAGAAGTAATAGGACAAGGAGTATTTGCTAAGTTCTTAATCACTGATGATGATAATGCTGAAGGTGAAAGAACTGGCGGATTTGGTTCAACAAGTAAATAGAGACATTAGTCTCTATTTTTGTTATAATCAAAGTAGGAGATGATCATATGAAAATACTTGTTACTGGAGGATGCGGATATATAGGATCTCATACAGTAGTAGAACTACTTAATAATAATTATGAAGTAGTAATAATAGATAATTTATCTAATAGTAAGAAAGAAGTAATAGATAATATTAAGAGAATTACTGGTAAGGATGTAACTTTCTATGAAGGTAATGTTCAAGATAAATCATTACTTGATAAAATATTTAAAGAAAATAAGATTTATGCGGTAATTCATTTTGCTGGTTTTAAAGCAGTTGGAGAATCAGTAAGAGAACCTTTAAAATACTATGAAAATAACTTAGATAGTACATTATACTTACTAGAAAAAATGAAAGAATATGGATGTAAAAACTTTATATTCTCTAGTAGTGCAACGGTATATGGTAAACCAGATAAATTACCTATAAAAGAAGATTTTCCTTTATCAACAACTAATCCTTATGGGACAACTAAATTAATGATAGAAGGAATATTAAAAGACGTTTATAATGCGGATAAATTAAATATAACAATACTAAGATACTTTAACCCTATTGGGGCACATGAAAGTGGATTACTAGGAGAAAACCCTAATGATATTCCAAATAACTTAATGCCTTATATAGTTAAAGTTGCAACTGGAGAGTTAGAATGTTTAAGTGTATTTGGAAATGATTATGATACACATGATGGTACAGGAGTAAGGGATTATATCCATGTAGTAGATTTAGCTAAAGGTCATATAAAAGCCTTAGAACATATTGGAGGATTACATTACTATAACCTTGGAACAGGAAACGGATATAGTGTACTTGATATTGTTAATACTTTCTCTAAAGTAAATAATGTAAAAGTAAACTATAAGATTACTGATAGAAGACCTGGAGATATAGATGCTTGCTATGCAGATTCTAGTCTTGCTTTTAAAGAACTTGGATGGAAAGCTACTAAAGGACTAGAAGAAATGTGCAAAGATAGCTATAACTACGTTATAAAAAATAAATAATATTATGTTATAATTAAGTAGGTGATAATATGGATAAAGAGGAATTTTATAAATTAATAGAAGAATTTATAGCGGATTCTAAAGTAGAAAACAGAACACATATAAGAAGTATCTTTTATGATTTAGAAAAGAAAGCAGAGGATTATACAATACATGTTTCTCCTAGGGTTATAGAAAGAGTAGAAGAACAATTATTAAATGATGCTGTTAATGATGTAAATAAGGGCTTAGATAAGCAAATATATGGATTTGCATATATGCTTAAAAGAACTTGTGAATTACATGCTGTTATTACTGAACTTCAAAATGCTGTAAATGAATGTGATTATAAAAAACTTAAAAAGGATTCAGAAAATGCTGTTGAAGACGCTTTGCTAGTTGAATTACAAAATAGTATTGTTAAAAAGATAATTGGTGCAGCAAGTATGGACGGTAGTAAAATAAATGAAGATGAATTATATATTGAGGTTAAACAAAGCGTTGAAAAAGCATATAGAAATATTTGCTCAAGTACAATTGAATACTCTTTTGATAAATTTGTTGATAGCGCCAAAAAAATGGTTAATTTTAATGTAAAGAAAAAAGAAGAAAGTAATTCAGATAGATTTTATAGTACTGATGACATAAGAAAGATGACAGATAATTCACCATCTATGAATACACAAAACAAAGATACAAGAGAATTCTATGATGTTAGTGATATTGTTAATCAAGTATCAAAAATAAAACCTAATTTAGATGATATTCGCTTATCTGTCGAAAAGACTAATTATGATGTAAAAGAAAATGAAGGTTTTGGATTCCCAGTAAGAAGTAAAGTTGAACTTGATGAACTTGGACTTCCTGTAAAAAAACCACAAAAGGATGAATTAGGAGTTAGTGTAAAAGAAGATAATCATTATAATGAACTTTATCCAGAACGTATTAAAAAGGGTACTTATGTTTTAGGAAAAGAAGTGCCAAGAGATGTTGAAGAAATTGATTTAACTGATGATTCATGTCTACTAATATCAATTAATGATATGAAAACAATCTATTATTATGAAAAGGATATGAACGACAAATGTGTAGTTGTTGAAGATCCTTCTGATTATGTTGCCGCAGCGGAAAAAATCATGTCAACAGATTTCTATGCTAGATATAAAAAGTCTGCTGATTTAGATCAATCTTTAAAACCAATATTTGGGCGACTTGAAAAAGAACTTAATAAGCAAAAGTATCGTAAGGGTTTAAGAGAACTTGTTGGAGAAAAAGATTATCCTAAAGTTTTAGCACAACTTGAAGAAGAAGAGACAAGATTTGATAACTCTGATAATGCTAAAGCATTTTTATAGGAGTAATTATGAAAGATACTGATAAATACGTATACTTTGAGGAACTTAGTAAATATGATGATGTAATTCATTTATATACTAAGAAACCTTTTAATTTAGATATGTCTAATTTAGAAGGTGAATTTAAAAAGCTAGAAGAAATGGCTGGTTATAAGTTTGATAAATTATATATATCTAATCAAACTCATAGTACTAATATAGAGTGTGTTGATAAAGAAAGTGAAACACTTCTTAATGATGTTGATGGATTTATTACTAATGTAAGAGGAGTAGCACTACTTACTAAATCGGCGGATTGTCAAAGTATTCTTTTATATGATCCTGTAAGTAAAGTAATAGGTAATATCCATTCTGGATGGAAAGGTACTTTAAATAAAATAATAGATAATGCTATTAATATAATGATTACTGAATATGGATGTAATCCTAAAAATATAAAAGCATTTATATGCCCTAGTATACTAAAATGTTGTTTTGAAGTAGATGAAGATTTAGTAGATAACTTCAAAAAAGTATTTGATAATATAGATGATTTAATATCTCTAGGAGATATTAAAGATGGTAAACAAAAATACTTTATTGATACAGTTACTATTAATAAAAGAGAAATGATTAAGTTAGGATTAACTGAAAATAATATCAACTTATCTAATATATGTACTATGCATAATAATAGTGTTTTTAATTCATATAGAGGAGATCATACTCCTTGCAGAAATGTAGCGTTAATAGCACTCAAAAAATAAAAGTTAGCACCAATAATATGGTGCTTTTATTGTTTTATATATAAAAATATTGTATAATTAATTAAGGTGATTAAGATGTATAAAGTTAATGATGTTGAAATAAATTACATTGACTATGGTAATAAAAAAGGTAAGACAATAGTGTTCTTACATGGATGGGGACAAAATATTGAAATGATGAAAATATTAAGTGATCCTTTATCTAGAGAGTACCATACTATTGTTATTGATTTACCTGGACATGGAAGTAGCAGTGAACCTACATATCCATGGAATCACCTAGACTTTGTAAATGCTATTAAAGCATTATTAGATAGTTTAAAAGTTAAAAATCCAACACTTGTTGGTCACTCTTTTGGAGGAGAACTTTCAATACTATATGCTAGTTTATATGATGTAGATAAATTAGTACTTCTTGATAGTCCTTTTAAACCGATTAAAAAGATTAACTTAAAAACATATCTACTAAAATTTGCTAAAAAAATTCCTGGTATTAATAAATTAGAAGGATGGGCTAAAAAACATATTGGTAGTGCTGAATATAGAAGCGCATCTGAAACTATGAGAAAAATACTAGTTAATTCTGTTACTGCTAATTTAGAAGAAGAGGCAAAGAAAATAAAAGCAGAAACTATTATTATTTGGGGAACACATGATGATGTAGTACCATTTGAACATGGTATTGATTTAGAAGGTTTAATCCCTGGCTCTGCTTTAGTTCCTTATGAAGGATGTTCTCACTATGCTTATTATGAAAGAGCAGGGCAAACAGTTAATATTATAAGAAGTTTAGTAGGAGGTAAATAATGGAACATAAATTACTTTTTGTTATATCAGTAATGTGTGCTTTTATTTACTATCTTGTTAAAAGTGATAAAGCACTTCATATCTTACAACAAAACTGGTATAACGATGGATTTAGATATTTAAAATGGATTAAAGATAATTTAGGTAAAGTATTTATAAATATAGATATACTATTTGTTATATTCTTTATAGGTAAATACTTACCAGAGAAATTTATTATTTTCTTATTTATTATATTCTACGGAGTATGTGCACTTATCTTTGTTAAGAAAAGAAAAAAAGAGCAGGTTAAAAAACCACTTGCTTATACTAGTAGAGTAAAAAGACTTATCTTTACAGAAATACTATTATTTATAGCACTTATTACAGTACTTACTATTTTAATAAGTGAAGAAAACTTTTATAAATTATATTTAATACTAGGATTATTTATTTACTTAGATTACATAGTAATATTTATTGTTAATCTAATAAATAAACCAGTAGAAAAATTAGTATATTATTATTACTTTAATAAAGCTAAAAATAAACTAGCATCTTTAAATACTTTAGATGTTATAGGTATTACTGGATCATATGGTAAAACTAGTAGTAAAAATATTTTAAATGATATATTAAGTATTAAATATGATGTTCTTCCGACTCCAAAGAACTTTAATACTCCAAATGGGCTTATGATTACTATAAATAATTATTTAGATAAATTTACTAAATTATTTATAGCAGAAATGGGAGCGTTTAAACAAGGTGAAATAAAAGAGTTATGCGATTTCGTTCATCCTAAATATGGTATTATTACAAAAATAGGAACTGCTCATTTAGAAAGCTTTGGTTCTCAAGAAAATATTCAAAAAGGTAAATTTGAACTTATTGAAAGTTTACCTAGTGATGGTGTAGGAGTACTAAATGCTGATGATGAGTTACAAGTAAGTTATAAACTTAAAAATAACTGTAAAATACTTTGGGTAGGAATAGATAGTGAAGATGTTGATGTAAAAGCATCTAATATAAAAATGACTTATCAAGGAATGACTTTCGATGTTGTATTTAAAGGAGATAAAACTAAATATAACTTTGAAACAAAACTTCTTGGTAAAAATAATATTTATAATATACTTGCAGGACTTGCTCTTGGTAAGTATTTAGGAATATCAGTAAGTCAGTTACAAATGGGTGTAAAAAGAGTTAAAGCTGTAGAACATAGACTTGAACTTAAAAAGTTTGGTTCTATTAATATCATAGATGATGCTTATAATTCTAATCCAGTTGGTTCTAAAATGGCTGTAGATGTACTAGGACTTATGCCTGGTAAAAAGATTATTGTTACTCCTGGTATGATTGAACTAGGTGATAAACAATATGAATATAATAATACATTTGGAAAACAAATAGCTGATGTATGTGATGAAGTTATCTTAGTAGGTAAAGAGCAAACAAAACCTATTTATGATGGACTAGTAGAAAAGAAATTTGATGAAAAATATATCTATGTAATAAATGATGTTAAACTAGCTTTTAAATTAATGAAAGATTTAGAAGATGGTGAAACTTATGTATTACTTGAAAATGATTTACCAGATATATTTAATGAAAAATAAGGAGATGTATTTATGAAAATAAAATTAGGTGTTATTTTTGGTGGAACTAGTGTTGAACATGAAATTAGTATTATTTCGGCAGTTCAAGCTATGCAATCAATTGATCAAAATAAATATGATATAGTACCAATCTATATAGGAAAAGATAGAACTTGGTATACTGGTAAAATGCTTATGGATATTGATATTTATAAGGATTTTGAAGATTTAAAAAGATATGCTACTAAAGTAGTGTTATATAAGAAAGATAATAGCTTTGTACTTCAAAAACTAGGATTATTTAAAAGTGTAGTAGAAGAACTAGATGTAGTATTCCCTATAGTACATGGTGCAGGTGTTGAAGATGGTTCACTTGCTGGATATTTAGAAACAGTAGGTATTCCTTTTGTAGGACCACATGTACTTGGCGCAGCACTAGGGCAAGATAAAGTAGTAATGAAACAAGTATTTGCCTCAGAAAAATTACCAATTGTTGATTATACTTGGTTCTATGATACTGAATATTTAAATGATCCTAAAGATATTCTAAAGAATATTAAAAAGATAGGATATCCAGTAATTGTTAAACCAGCAACACTTGGTAGTAGTGTTGGTATTACAGTAGTAAAAGATGAAAAGAAAATAGAGGAAGCTATTGAAGATGCAATCAGCTATGATTCTAAAATAGTAGTAGAAAAACTAGTAGATAATTTAGTAGAAGTTAACTGCTCAGTAGTAGGTAACTATGATTATCAAGAAGCTTCAGTACTTGAAGAAGTAATGAGTACAGATGAATTCTTAACATATAAAGATAAATACTTAGGTGGAAGTAAAACTAAAACAGGTGGATCTAAAGGAATGGCTTCAACAGATAGAGTTATTCCAGCTAGATTATCTAAAGATTTAACAAAAGATATTCAAGAAACATCTAAGAAAATATTTAAAGTACTTGGTTTAAGTGGAATATGCCGTATCGATTTTTTAATTGATAAGAAAGCAAATAAATTCTATATCAATGAACCAAATACTATTCCTGGATCACTTTCATTCTACTTATGGGATCCAAGTGGAAAACCATATCCAGAACTTTTAGATGAAGTTATTACTTTAGCTATAAAAGATTATAAAATTAAGAGTAAAAAAACTACTTCATTTGATACAAATATCCTTTCAAACTTTGGAGGATTAAAAGGTGCTAAAGGAGTTAAAGGCGCAGTAAAAGGGAAACTAAATAGTTAGTTTCCTTTTTTTATGGCATTGACTTATGTATCAAATATGATAATATAAGTATAGGAACATCTAATATTCGTAAGTTAGGTGTTACCTTGTAACGCCCTAACTAACTAGTTAGGTTTTTTCTTATATTATTTCTATAAGTAATATAGTTAATAATAGGAAAATGATTATTACTAAAGAATAAATTAAAAAATCTTTTTTAGTCATAGTATCACCTCCTTTCGAAGATAATACCTAACATTTAGATATCCCTACATTAATATGATACGGCAAGGATTTATTAAATCCTTTTTTTATACTTAAAATTTTTAATTTTCTTTTCATAGTTTTATTTTTTTATATCTTGTGATACAATAATTTTAGATGATAATTGGAGGACTTATATGAAAGTTAGAAAGAAGTTAATTACCAAGAATTTTATTAAACATAATGCTACTATGAATTTTACTCTTAGTATCTTTTTAATTGTGTTTTTTATTGTCCTTGTAACTAATGGATGTATGCTTGTATATATAAGTATTAAATATAATCATGCACTTTCTATTCCAATTGGACTATTCTTAATAGCAATGCCAATTGTATCAATATTTAAAAAGATTAATGAAACAAATAGTTTTAAACATGGAGAATATGTTATTGTAGAAGATACTCTAAAAGAATTTGAAACTTCTGTAGAAACTTCTATTAAAGGTAATGACCAAATAATGTATTATTTAGTATTTAAAGATATTTATGATTTATATAGAGATAAAATAGTTACTGATGTAGTAAACTATCGTAAGGCTAAAGTAGATGATAAATATTATATTGTTTTAAATAATTATCAATCTATGATTTTTAATAAGAATGAATATCGTTTATCTGAAAATCTAAAAGTAATTGATATAGAAGAGTTACCTAGATATTTAGATTTTAAAAAGGTAGAAAAAACATTTGGAGAAAAGAAAGAAATTAATAAAGAAGCCTTAAAAGATTGTATTAGTAATTCCTACTTCTTAATGAAAGTTAATTTCTGCGTTCTAGTAGTTTTTATTCTTACTAATATATTTGTAACACTTTTTTATGGAGAAAATAGTGATCTTCATTTTATAATTCCAATATTATCTCTTTTATTAATTGTCTTTAGTTCTAGAGATGCACTTAAGTTTAGTAGAAAGTTAAATGCTATTAGAGATGGTAATATTATTATAAAAACCGATATTATTAAATCGATAGATGAAAGAGTTACTCGTAGTGAAAGAAATCGTAAGATTTTAAAACTTAGATTTAAATCTTATAAAAGAGCATTTAATGTTGAAAAAGATAATTATAATAATTTAAAAGCTGATGAAAAGGTATATTTAGTATTTTTCCCAGGTGCAAACGTTCCTTTTGTTATGTATCAGGCTAAATACTCAAATATTTCACCAGAATTTAAACAATCTTAAAGCACTTAATAGTGCTTTTTTTTAGTATATGATATAATAATGATGGTGATTGAAATGTTTGAAAATTTAGGTGAAAGATTACAATCTGCTGTTGATAAAATAAAAGGATATGGAAAAATCACTGAAGAAAATATTAGTGATGTAGTAAGAGAAATTAGACTTGCACTTTTAGAAGCAGATGTTAACTACGTCGTAGTAAAAGAGTTTATTAATAAAGTAAAAGAAAAAGCACTTGGTGAAGAAGTAGCTAAGAGTTTAAAACCAGGTGAAGTATTTGTAAAAATATTAAAGGATGAACTAGTTGATCTTCTTGGAGGAGAAAAAGCAGAACTATATACTAGTGGTAATCCAAGCATACTTATGCTTGCAGGTTTACAAGGTAGTGGTAAAACTACTGCAGCTGGAAAGCTTGCTAATTTACTTCGCAAAAAATATAATAAAAAAGTATTAATGGTAGCATGTGACGTATATCGTCCAGCGGCAATTGATCAGTTAAAAGAACTTGGTAGACAACTTAATATAGAAGTATATGAAGAAGGTAAAGGTAATCCGGTAGAGATAGCTAAAAATGCTTTAAATTATGCTAAAGAAAATAAATTTAATTATGTAATAATAGATACTGCTGGTAGACTTCATATTGATGAAAGTTTAATGGAAGAACTTCAAAATATTAATAATGAAGTTAAACCTAATGAAATCCTTTTAGTAGTAGACTCTATGGTAGGTCAAGATGCTATTAATGTTATTACAGGATTTAATGATAAGTTACCACTTACAGGAGCAATCCTTACTAAGTTAGATGGTGATACTCGTGGTGGTGCAGCTTTATCTATTAGACATTTGACAAATATTCCTATTAAATTTGTAGGTGTATCTGAAAAGATGGATGGACTTGAAGAATTCTATCCAGAAAGAATGGCAACTCGTATTCTTGGTATGGGAGATATCATGAGTATGATTGAAAAAGCTGAATCTGTAATTGATGAAAAAGAAACTATGGAAGCAGCAAAAAAGATGCAAGCTGGTAAATTTGATTTAGAAGATTTCCTTGTACAGTTAAAACAAATTAAAAAGTTAGGACCTCTTGAAAACTTAATTAAATTAATTCCAGGCGCAAAGAAAATGGGACTTAATAATGTTAAAGTAGATCCTAAAGATATGGCTCATATTGAAGCAATTATTCTTTCTATGACTCCATATGAAAGAAGACATCCAGAAGTACTTAAAGCAACTAGAAAACAAAGAATTGCTAAGGGATCAGCAAGAAGTGTTGAAGAAGTTAATAGACTTTTAAAACAATTTGAACAAATGAAAGTTATGATGAAACAATTTAAAAGCGGCAACTTCAAAATGCCATTTTAAATAATACAAAAAAACTAGATTATCTAGTTTTTTAATTATATAAGTATTGTTATACAAACAAATGTTTGCTATAATATAGATGTAACAAATAGTTTGCCTGACATTTGTTATGACAATTTAGACGATAGCGTGTGTTCTAAAGGCAAAGTGGAACATACATGATGCGGGAGTATACTTTCTTTTCGAAAGAGGAGGAGGTATGCTCCTTTTTTGTTTAAAGAAAGGAGGTAATAAGTTTTTTAAATAATGATGTATGTTATTAAATCAATTTATTTTTAGAAGGAAAGGAGATAAATAAATGAATGAAATAATAATATTTAATAATCAAGATGTAAAATTAGAAGTAAATATGAAAGATGAAACTGTGTGGTTATCACTAGATCAAATGTCTAAGTTATTTGATAGAGACAGAACCGTTATTACTAAGCACATTAATAACATTTTTAAAGATAAAGAATTGAATAAAAAGGATGTATGTGCAAAATTTGCACATACCACTAAACATGGATATATGTCTGATAAAACTCAGACTAGAGAGCTAGATTATTACAATTTAGATGTAATAATAAGTGTTGGCTATAGAGTAAAAAGTCAAAAAGGTATAGACTTTAGAAGATGGGCTAATAAAGTTTTAAAAGATTATATGTTAAAAGGATACGCTGTTAACCAAAAAAGACTAGAGTATTTAGAAAAGACTGTTAAATTAATTGATATAGCAGGAAGAATAGATCATAAATTAGATGGTGATGAGGCGCAAGGAATAATAAAAGTAATAAATAATTATTCAAATGCATTAAATCTACTTGATAATTATGATCATAAAGCTGTAGTAAGGCCTAAAGGTACAACATCAAATGATAAAATAACCTATGAATCGTGTATAGAAATAATAAACAAATTAAGATTTAATAGCGATAGTAATCTGTTTGCTCTTGAAAGAAATAGAGGCCTAGAAGCTATAATAGGAAACCTTTATCAATCTTTTGATGGTAAAGATTTATATCCACTAGTAGAAGAAAAAGCAGCTAATTTTTTATACTTAATAACAAAGAATCATACCTTTATTGATGGAAACAAAAGAATAGCGGCAACTTTATTTATCTACTTTTTAGATTTTTATAATATTTTGTATAAAGATGGAAAACAAATAATAGATAATAATACTTTAGTTGCATTAACTTTATTAATTGCCCAGTCTAATCCACAAGAAAAAAATATTCTAATAGATTTAGTTATGAATTTCTTAGTAAGCTAAAAAAGAAAGTTATTCTTTCTTTTTTATATGATATAATAATTTTATAAAAATTACTAAGGAGAATTAAAATGATTAATAATATTTATGCAATAATATTAATATTTATTTATATTTTATTTATAATAATACTTAATTTTTACTTAACTATTATGAAAAAAAGTAAATATGAAGATATAGAAGAAAAAGCTGCAGTAATGCTTTATACCTATGGTAAAGTATCTCCATATAAACTTTTTAAAGTAACATGTATGGATTTAATAAATAAAAAATACTTTACTATAAAAAAAGAAGATAGTTTATCTTATATAAAAGTAAATAATACTAATATAGATAAACTATGTGATTATGAAAAGTTATGTTATAACTCACTTAAAGAGTTAATAGATGAGGGTAAGTCACTAGAAGAACTAGATAATTATTTTTCAACTAGTTACGCTTATGGTAAAGTTTTAAATAAGTTTTATTTAGAACTAAAAAAAGAAGTTACTCATAAATACGGACGAGTTTATAAATATGCTTCTTTTATACCAGCCTCACTTACTACAATTATTTATGGTATTCAAGTATTCTCAGTACTTAAAATTGATATTCCTATTATAGCAAGTATTCTTTTATCTTTATTACTTATTGTAATAACAGTACTTGTTACAAATATTTTAAATATATATATAAAAAGGATTGACTTTAAAAGATATCTTATTATAATAGTAGCGTCTTTGGCACTTTCTATTATTTCATATAATTTATGGATTAAGAGTGCTAATAACGATTACTTAATATTACATGTCATTCTAGGTATTTTTTCCTTTTTATATCCATTATATTTATATACATGTATATATTTAGTAAGAAGTAATTTTATCTATTTAAATAAGAAGCAAGCTTCTATTATAAAATATTTAGATAAAGTAAAAGATGATTTACAAAATAAGAAAAAATATAATAAAGAAGACTATATATTACTATATGGTTTAGATATTAAAAAAAGAATAAAAGGAGAATACTTAAAATAAGGAAGTGATTTTATGGAAATACAAATTTTAAATGATAAGTCTTCCATAGAAGAAATTAGAAATAATACAAAAAATAAAGCTATAGAAGCATTAAAAGAATTTAGAAATAGTATTACAAAAGATCAAGATGATTTCTTAAAAAGCTTAATAGATTTAGATGTATCAGTATTTGATAGAGAAGATTTAGATGATTTATTTAAAGATACTAATTTATATGAAGTAGCAAAACATAATATTATATGGAGAGCTGAAAAATTATTTGATAAATCAAATATTGATTCTGATAGATTAATCTTTACTATAAATGGAGATATTTTTTCGTTTAGATGTACTTATGATGATGATACTTTAATAGAACCAAGAAGATTTTCTATTTATTCAGCAAGACTTGGTAAACAATCATTCGATGAAGAAACTGTTAAAAAACCAGTAATTACTATTTGTAAGGCTTTTGAAAATGATAGTGATATTCCATATAGACATAGTTTGGATTATATTGAAAGATTAAATAGAGAACTTGAAATAGCACAGTGTGCTAGTAATGGTTTCTTAAATCTAAAGAAAAGAAAAAATGAAAGAATAATTGAAGGTTTAGAAAATAAAATTAATAATTCTTATATTGAATTTGAAAACTATATAAATGAGAAATATAAAGTTGCAGAAGAAGTAAGTAAAGTATTTAGCAAAGAATATAAATTACCTGGTAACTATAAAGATATTGATTCCCATTTAATTATTAAAAAACCTTGGATTGATATTAAAAGATATTATGGTTAATCTTTACATATAAGGAGTAATTATTTATTTAATAATTACTCTTTTTTTGTTATAATTAAATAGGTGATAATATGAAAAAGGTATTATTAGTAGTATGTTTATTTTTAGTATCTATTAGTAACTGCTATGCACTAGATATTAATAGTAAAAATGCTGTTTTATATAATATGAATGAAGATACACTTATCTTTGAAAAGAATAAAGATGCTAATACTTCAATAGCAAGCTTAACTAAAATTATGACAGTATTAGTAGCTCTTGAAGAAAATGAAGATTATAATAAGCAGGCTAGTATTTCTAATATGATGATAAGTAATTTAGTAGGTACTGGTGCTGCTACTGCAGGTATTTCTATTTATGAAAAATTAACTATTAATGATTTACTATATATAACTTTTTTACCAAGTGCTGCAGATGCAGCGCAGATACTTGCTTTCAATACAACTAATTCATTAAATATCTTTGTTGATCTAATGAATAAGAAAGCTACTGAACTTGGTATGACAAATACTCATTTTACTAATGTAACTGGGCTTGATGAATCAGGACAAAAATCAACACTTACTGATATGGCAATACTTTTAAAATATGCTTTAAAAAATGAAAAGTTTAAAGAAATATTTGAAGCTACAAGTTATACATCATCAAATGGTAAGCATAAAGTATCTTCATCTATGAGAGAAACTGCTGATTATTATAAAGTTGATTTAAAAGGTGTTACTGGAGGTAAAACCGGTTATACTATTAATGCTGGAAGATGCCTTGCATCTACCGCATATGATGAAGAAAATGATATTAGTTATTTACTTATAACTACTAATGCATCTACAGATACTAAGTATAATCATTTAAAAGATGCTCATGATATTTATAATTATTATTTTACTAACTATAAATATCATAACTTAGTAGATAAAGGTGATTTACTTATTAAAATACCTACTAAATATGCTAAAGTTTTATATGTAGAATTTAAAGCTAAAGAAGATGTTAAAGCATATTTAGAAAATACATTTAGTAAAGAAAAAGTTAAACTTAAGTATGAAGGTACTAATCTAATATTAACTAATATGGAAAAGGGTACTAAACTTGGTACTATAAGTGTAATCCTAGATGATAAAGTAATGGATACTATTGATATAGTACTTGAAGAAAAGTTAGATTTTTCTATACTTAGATTTATTCATGAAAATAAAGGATATATAACATTTGGTGCTATAGTAATAGGATTTTTTGCTATTACAATTGTAGCAATTAAAAAGAAAAAAAATAAAGAATAAATCCCTGCAAACAAGAAAAATGTAGGGATTTTTTGTTTAAAAATAAAACATTTATATAAAAGAGTAGGGTTTTATTATGATATAATATTTTATAGTGAGGTGCATAGCATGCTAAAAGCAAAACCATTTGTAAAATGGGCTGGTGGCAAGAGATCAATTATTGATAAACTTGTTGACTTAGTTCCAGAAGATTATAAAACATATTACGAACCATTTGTCGGTGGTGGAGCTCTATTATATGAGTTACAACCTAAGAAAGCTGTAATCAATGATTACAATACTGAATTAATGAATGTATATGAATGTATTAAAGATGAAAATAAATTTTCTAATATGTGTGCAGAATTAAATAAACATGAAACAAATCATTCAGAAGATTATTACTATGAAATTAGAGATTTAGATAGAAATAAAAAGAAATTCAGTAAACTAGCTGATTACAAGAGAGCAGCAAGAACAATCTATTTAAATAAAGCATGTTTTAATGGGTTATATAGAGTTAATAGTAAAAATGAATTTAACGTACCATCTGGTAAAAAATCAAAAGTTAATACTTATGATGGGCCTAATTTAGGTATTATTCATTGTTTACTAAACTTTAATGATATAAAACTATTATCAACAGATTTTGCTGAATCTGTTAAAAATGCAAAAAAAGGAGATTTCATTTATTTAGATCCTCCTTATGATTCAGATACTTCTACATTTAATAGTTATACTGAAAATGGATTTGGTAAGGATGAACAAAAAAGACTTGCTGAATTATTTAAAGAATTAGATAAAAGAGGATGTTATGTAATGCTTTCAAATTACAATACATCTTTAATAAAAGAATTATATAAAGATTATAATTTTAATTATGTATCTGCTCAGAGAAATATTGGTGCTAAAGCTAAAAATAGAGGTTTAGTTGAAGAAGTTATTATAACTAATTACAAAAACAAAAAGGATTTTCAAGAACAAATGTAGTATATATATTAATGTAGGGGGTTATTAATGGGAACATTTTATTATGGTAGTGATGACTTTAAGTTGATTCATGGTGATTCTTTTAAAGAATTAAAAAAGATTGAACCCAAGAGTGTTGATATGATATTTGCAGACCCACCATATTTTTTATCTGGTGATGGAATATCATGTAGTGGCGGTAAAATGGTATCAGTTAATAAAGGAGATTGGGATAAAAAAATATCTATTGAAGAAAAACATAAGTTTAATCGTAAATGGATTAGACTTTGTTATAAGGTATTAAAAGATAATGGAACTATTTGGATTAGTGGTACATTACATAATATTTATTCAATAGGTATGGCTCTTGAACAAGAAGGATTCAAGATAATTAATAATATTACTTGGAAAAAATTAAATCCTCCTCCTAATATAAGCTGCAGATATTTTGTTCACTCAACAGAAACAATCCTATGGGCAAAAAAAGATATTAAGTATGCTAGACATACATTTAACTATGATTTAATGAAAACTCAAAATGGTGGAAAACAAGCCAAGGATGTATGGGAATCATCACTAACAAAACCTAGCGAAAAAAAATATGGTAAACACCCTACACAAAAACCAAGTGTTATTCTTGAAAAACTTATTCTTGCATCTACCAATGAAGGAGACTTAATACTTGATCCTTTTAATGGTAGTGGTACAACTGGGATTGTAGCGAATAAGCTTAATAGAAAATACATTGGTATCGAATTAGAAAAAAAATATCTAGATATTACAATTCGAAGAAAGGAACAAAAATGAAAAGAAATTTTGATGAATGGTTAAGTAAATTTAAATCAAGTATTTCAACTTATGATTATTATGTTGATTTTGAAAAGATATATGAAAAAGCTAATAAATATAGAGTTGAAATTAACATTTTAAATTCTTTAATTGGTATTCAAAACATTGAAGAAGAATTTAAAAGGATTGTTGCAAAGTATCCAGATACTCTTGAAGTAATTCCTTTACTTCTTGCTGTTAGATCAAATGAAATATTTGTTAAGAATCAAGATGGTGAGTTCTTATTTAATTTTGATAGATTAACATATGATATAGAAGATTATGTTGTATTTATGAGAAATACTGGATTATTTGAATTGTTGCAGCATCATATTATTAATAATTTATATGATTATTTACTAGGTGTTGAAGTAGGATTAGATTCAAATGGTAGAAAAAATCGCGGTGGACATTTAATGGAAAATTTAGTAGAGGACTTTATTGTTTCTGCTGGATATGAAAAAGATGTTAATTACTTTAAAGAAATGTATTTAACTGATATTGAAGAAAAATGGAATGTTGATTTATCAGCAATGTCTGGCGATAATACTTCAACAAAAAGATTTGATTTTGTTATAAAAACAGATAATCAAATATATGTAATTGAAACAAACTTCTACGCATCAAATGGTTCTTAATTGAATGAAACTGCTAGGAGTTATAAAATGCTTGCCGAAGAAGCAAATAGAGTAGACGGTGTTACATTTATATGGTTCACTGACGGAATCGGATGGAATAATGCCAGAAGAAATCTTGAAGAAACATTTAATGTATTAGATACTTTATATAGCATTGACGATCTAGAACATGGTGTATTAGAAAAATTACAATAAAGAAAAATAGGTATTAATAATACCTATTTTTCGTTTACAATTTCTATTGATGTACTTATACCTACGCCCTTATTAGTATTTATATAATCTATGTATAAGTATATATTACTATCAATATAATTACCATCTTTTATAATAGTAATTAAATCTTTATTATACTCATTATTTAAGGCATATTCTAATGAATTAGGATAATTATTTATAAGAATTATTTCTTCATTAGAATAGCCTTTATTTTTTAATTTATTATTATTAATGATTTTAAGATATCTATTATCTTGAAGTAAGTATCCTAGTACTATAAAAATTACTAATATTACTATAAAGATAATAGGGGCTTTAATCATTTGTCTTGGTTTTCTTTTATTTTCCATCTACATAATATGCGTAGTATTCTTCAAGAGTTAAGTTTTCATTATAGATAGTAGTTGCAGCTTCTATACCAACATATCTAAGGTGTGTTGAATCTGCTGAAAAACCAGTAATGTTTTCTTTATCTTTTGGGAATCTAATTATAAATCCAAAAGTATGAGCATTTTCACTAAGCCACTGAACTGCATTCTCTTTATCTTCTTCTGAGTTAATTCTAACATTTAATGATAGACCTGTTTGATAATCAGAGTGTCCAGCTCTTGATGCTTGCTTATCAGCAGCGGCAAGTCCTTTAGAACTCTTAATATTATTATATGTTTTTGCTTGGGCAGCATATGAACGGTATCCTTGATCAGCAACAAATTTATAACCACTTCCTAAAGCAGTAGATGCTAACTTTTCATAAGCTTCTTTTGTTTCTGGAGTAACTTTTTTATCAGCATATGCATATTTTACACCAATTGCTGTTAAATCTTCTGGTACAAAGTCTTCATTTAAATAGAAGTATTTATTTACAAGTATTAAATTACCTTTAGTAGTATCAGCTTCTACTGTTTTATAATACCAGTCTTTATCTGTACCAGTATTTATAGTTGTAACTATTTCACTAGGTGTTTTACTTTGATTCTTTTCATAATATGTTAAATATTTATCTAAGTTTTTATTTAAATAATATTTTTCTTTTATAAATGTTAATATTTCTTTATTATATTCTCTTTCTAACATCATTTTTGTTAAGTCTTCACTAGAAAGTATTTCTTTAACTTCACTATCGGTATAACCTTTTTCTAGTAATTTATATTCATTACTATTAATCCAGTTTTTATGTTTTATATAAGCTTTAATAGATAGGGTAGTAACTAATATTATAAGAACTAGTATTCCTAGTAAGATATATGCACTTTTTTTAAGTCTATATCTTTTACGAGGTTTTTTAATTTTTTCTTTTTTAGGTTCTTCTTTCTTAGGTGGAATATTATCTTCTGGTTCAAAACTTACTACTCCGGTATCAGAAAAAGGGTCATCATATTCATCTTCTTCTGGAAGAACAAATTCTTTAGTATCTTCAAGATCGATATCACTATCTTCATCTTCGCTAATACTTTTCTCGATATTTTCTTCTTCTATTTCGTCTTCTTTTTCTTCTTCTATTTCAAGTGTAGCATCTTCTTTTTCTTCTTTTTCATCGTCGTCATAGTCAAAATCATCTATATAATTAGTTATTTCTATTTCATCTTTTTTCTTCTTTTTCATCTACTATCACCTAATATAATTATACCTTTTAAGATTTATAAAAACAAGTAAAATACTAGTAGTTTATTTACAAGAACAAATGTTTGTGATAAACTAAATATTAATGATGGTAGGTGGTTTCATGCTAGCAAAAGTTTTAGTTGAAATTAAAGCACAAAATATAGATAAAACATTTTACTATAGTATACCTTCTAATATAATAAATGATGTTAAAGTAGGTATAAGAGTAAAAGTTCCTTTTGGAAGACAAACTCTAGAAGGATTTGTTTTAGAAGTCGGAGACTTTAAAAGTGATTATGAACTTAAAGATATAATTGATGTTATAGATAAAGAACCAGTTATAAATGAAGAAATGTTAGAACTTGGTAAATTTATTAGTAAGAATACTTTTACTAATTTAATATGTGCTTATCAAACAATGCTACCTAGTGCTTTAAAAGCTAAAAATGGTTTAGTGGTAAATGCTAAATATGAAACTTATTTAACTATTATAGATAGAAATTATGTAGGTAAAAATGATAGTTCTAAAAAGATATTAGAATTATTTGATGAAAAAGATGAAATACTAAAAAAAGATGCTACTAGTATTTCTATTAGTTCAGTAAATACTTTAATAAAACATAATGTATTAAAAGAAATTAAAAAAGAAATATATAGAATAGATGAAGATTCTTCTAAAGAAGAGTGTAAGATAAAACTAAATGAAGAACAAAGTTATGCTTTTAATGAAGTTAAAAGAAATTTAAATAATTATGTATCATACTTACTTCATGGTGTTACTGGATCAGGTAAAACTGAAGTATATATGCATATTATAGAAGAAGTCTTAAAACTTAAAAAAGAAGCTATAGTACTTGTTCCAGAAATAAGTTTAACTCCTCAAATGGTAAGAGTTTTTAAAAATAGATTTGGTAAAGATATAGCAATACTTCATAGTCGTTTGTCAAATGGTGAAAAATATGATGAATGGAGAAAAATTGAAAGAAAAGAAGTATCTATTGCTATAGGGGCAAGAAGTGCTATATTTGCTCCATTTGATAATCTAGGAGTAATTATTATAGATGAAGAGCATTCTACTACATATAAGCAAGAAAATCTTCCTAGATATAATGCTATTGATATAGCAATATGGAGAGCTAAAAGACATAACTGTCCATTAGTACTAGGATCTGCTACTCCTTCTATAGAAAGTTATTCTCGTGCTAAAGCTGGTATTTATAAATTACTTGTTTTAAGTGAAAGAGTTAATAAAAATTTACCAAAAGTTGAAATAATTAACATGAGAGATGAATTTAAAAAAGGAAATAGGGTACTTAGTAGCGTATTATATAAATGTATAGAGGATAGATTAAATAAAAAAGAACAAATAATTTTACTTTTAAATAGAAGAGGATATTCAACAGTAATTACTTGTCATGACTGTGTATTTACTTATAAGTGTCCTAACTGTGATATTCCACTTACTTATCATAAAGGCATTGATAAAATGAAATGTCATTACTGTGATATTGAGTTTAGTAAGTTAGATACTTGTCCTAATTGTAAAAGTAAGAATATAGATTCTTTTGGAATGGGAACAGAAAAACTAGAACAAGAAATAAGAAATACTTTTGAAGGAATAAGAACAGTCCGTATGGATGTAGATACTACAAGTACTAAAGGTAGTCATGAAAAAATTATAAATGATTTTGCTGATTATAAGTATGACATGTTAATAGGAACTCAAATGATTTCTAAAGGACTTGATTTTGCTAATGTAACACTAGTTGGTGTAATAAATGGTGATGCGTCTTTAAATATTCCTGATTTTAGAAATAGCGAAAGAACGTTCCAGCTACTTAATCAGGTAGCAGGAAGAGCTGGTAGAGCATCTAAACCAGGAGAAGTTATTATACAGGGATTTAATATAGATCACTATAGTATTACACTTGCTGCTAAACATGATTACAATAAGTTCTATGAAGAAGAACTAAAGGTAAGAAAAATACTTAAGTATCCTCCATTTTGTAATCTATGTTTTGTTAAGATTAGTTCTAAGAATTTTAACTACTTAGATAGTGAAGGAAAGAAGATAGCGCATTTCTTACAAAGTAAACTTCCTAGTAATGTAGTACTAGGTCCCGCACTAGCAAGTATTCCTAAATTAAATAATGTTTATAATATGCAAATTATTATAAAATATAAGACAATTAAAGATATTTATAAAGAAATAGATTATTTAGTAAATCACTATAAAAGTGATAGTAAATTAACTTTTCAAATTGATATAAATCCTTTAAGAATGTAGAAAAATATGATAAAATTAAATAGGTGATAATTATGGATTTAGAAGAAGTATATTTAGAAGATGAAGATATAAATCTAGATAATGTTAATGTTAAGAAAGAACTTACAATAGTATATATGGGTACTCCTGATTTTAGTGCAACTGTACTAGAAGGATTACTAACTAAATATAAAGTTAGAGTTGTAGTAAGTCAACCAGATAGACCAGTAGGTAGAAATGGTGAAGTAAGACCTACTCCTGTTAAAGAAGTAGCAAATAATCATACTATACTTACATTACAACCTGAAAAAATAAGAACTGATTATCAAAGTATACTAGAGTTTGAACCAGACTTAATTATTACATGTGCATATGGTCAAATAATTCCTGATGAATTACTTAATGCACCAAGACTAGGATGTATAAATGTACATGCATCACTTCTTCCTAAATTAAGAGGTGGAGCACCTATTCATAGATGTATTTTAGAGGGACACTCTAAGACTGGAATAACAATTATGTATATGTCTAGTAAAATGGATGCTGGAGATATCATAACTCAAAGAGAAATAGATATTGATTATGAAGATACAGCTGAATCTCTTCATGATAAATTATCTATTTTAGGAAGAGATTTACTTCTAGAAACTCTTCCAAGTATTATAGATGGAACTAATACTAGAACACCTCAAGATGAATCACAAGTAACATTTGGTTATAACATTAAAAGGGAAGATGAATTAATAGATTTTTCTCGTACAACTAGAGAAATATATAATAAAGTTAGAGGATTATATTCTTGGCCAGGAGCATACACTACTATAGATGGAAAAATCTTAAAAGTATGGAAATCTAGAGAAAGTTTAACTACATATCCAAATCTGTTTGATGGACAAATAACTAATATTTATCCAGATGGATTTGGGGTAAAAACTTCTAACGGAGAAATAATACTTACCGAAGTACAACCTGAAGGTAAAAAGAGAATGTCAGGAAGAGACTTCGTTAATGGAAATAAAGATTTAGTTGGAAAGATGTTGAGGTAATAATATGGAATTTGACAAATTAGAAGATAAGTTAAAAGAAATATGGAATAATCCTAAATATCAATCACTTGTTAAACTTGCTATTTATCTAATTATTATTATTGTTGCAGTAATGATTGGTAGAAAAGGTTTAAGTGAAAATGAAAATATTAAAGATATTACTAATAATAATAATACTAGTAAAACTCTTTCTAATAGTGAAATACTTGAAAACTTTAAGAATGCCGAAAGTTATAAAGCAACTTATATAATAGATGGAAAAGAATATACTTATACAATAGTAAATAAAGAACTTCTTAAAATAGAAGATACTACATATGAAATAGTAGATAATAAACTTGTTAACTTACTTGATGATACAAGTGCTATACCTAAGTTTGATTTAGATTTTTGGTTATTAAAACCTAAATACTTAGTAAGTTTATCATTATTTAGTAGTGATGATACATCATATATAAAAAAATATACATCTGGAGAAACAAGAATTGGTTATGAAATACCACTATTAAACTTTATTTCTACATTTGAAGGAAATAAAGTGTCTAATACTAAGTTAGATAATATTGATGATAAAGTAGTAAACTTAGAGTTTAAGTTACTTGATAATCATGTTATAAGTGCTGAACTAGATTTAAATGAATATTTAAGTATGTATGATAATAAAATAGTAAAATCGCTTATTAAAATATCATATTATTATGAATAGAAGAGGGAAAAATGGAAGCAATTATATTAATAGCATTACTTGTTATGGTAATAATATTCTTTAGAAGATTTAGTAACTGTGTTTACTTTATTGCTATAGCAGATATATTTTTTAGATTAGTTGAAGTAATTAATGAAGGAATAGTAAAAAGTATTAATTTACAAATATATAAATTCTTAAATTATATACCTAGTAGTATTCCTTCAGTATTTCAAAAATATTTACCTGTTAAAAGTTTGCCTTATAAATTATGCTTTTGGGCTTATGTAATTATTGTGTGTGTATTCTTAGGATACACTATAAGAACCTTCTTTAGAAAGAGAAAATAATGTATTCATATTTAATTGGTACAGTTACAGAAATAGAAAGTAATTACATAACACTAGAGGTAAATAAAGTAGGGTACTTAATATATACAGGTAATCCATATAAATTTGAAATTGGTAAAGAATATAAAGTATATATTTATCAACTTGTAAAAGAAGATGAAGAAAGTTTATATGGATTTAAAACATTAGAAGAAAAAGAATTATTTTTAAAACTAATAAGTGTTAAGGGTCTTGGATGTAAGATGGCTCTTCCTATGATAGCAGGAGATAATATTGGTGGTATTACTGATGCTATTGAAAGAGAAAATATTTTATATTTAAAGAAATTTCCTAAAATAGGAGATAAAGTAGCAAGACAAATAATACTTGATTTAAAAGGAAAACTATGTGTTACAACTAGCGCAGTAGTAGAAACAAATAATGAACTAGTTGAAGTATTAAAAGAACTTGGATATAAAGCCCCTGATATTAAAAAAGTACTTCCAAGTATAGATAATACTAAGGAGATGCAAGATCAAATTAAAGATGCTCTTAGACTATTATTAAAATAAGGAGGTAATCTATGCCTAGAATTATAACAGAAGAAAAATTATCAGAAGATTTACAAGATTTAGGTATAAGACCAAGTACACTTAGTGAGTATGTAGGTCAGTCCGAAGTAAAAGAAAATCTTGGAATATTTATAGAAGCTGCAAAACTTCGTGATGAACCACTTGATCATGTTTTACTTTATGGTCCTCCAGGACTTGGTAAAACTACACTTGCTTATATTATTGCAAACGAACTAGGTAGTAATATTAGAACTACTAGTGGTCCAGCTATTGAAAAAGCAGGAGACTTAGCAGCAATTCTTTCAACATTAGAACCAGGAGATGTACTTTTTATAGATGAAATACATCGTATTCCTCGTTTTATTGAAGAAATGCTTTATTCTGCAATGGAAGATTTTTCTATTGATATAGTAGTAGGTTCAGATTCTTCAAGTAGAAGTATCAAAATAGATTTACCACCATTTACTTTAGTAGGAGCAACTACTAGAGCAGGTGATTTAACAGGTCCTCTTCGTGATAGATTTGGTATTATTGCTAAATTAAACTATTACACAACTGAAGAGTTAACTAGTATAGTTAAGAGAACTAGTAGAGTACTAGACTGTGAAATAAATGAAAAAGCCGCAGTAGAACTTGCTAAAAGAAGTAGAGGTACTCCTCGTATAGCAAACAGATTATTTAAAAGAGTTAGAGATTTCGCTTTAGTAAAAGGAAGCGGATTTATAGATGAAGATATTACTAAAGTATCTTTAGATAAATTAAAAGTAGATTCTGAAGGACTTGATGAAACAGATTACAACTTACTTAAAGCTATTATTGAAAAGTTTAATGGAGGTCCAGTAGGAATAGAAGCAATAGCATCTTCTATAGGAGAGGAACAAACAACCATTGAAGATGTATATGAACCATATTTATTACAAAATGGTTTCTTAAAAAGAACAAATCGTGGTAGAATAGTTACTGATAAAGCATATAAACATTTAAAAATAAATAAACAAGAATCAATGTTTTAGGAGGTATTTATGGAAAAAATCTATGATACTCTAAAAAAGGGTATGACTTTCTATGATGCTTTTAAAGATGTCCTTGATAAACAAAAAGCACATGATTTATTTTATATAAAAAATGCTTATAAAGATGGATATGAAGAAGATAAAATAGATCAGGTATACCGTGAATATGAAATGAATATTACTAAACTTGAATATGTGGAAAACTTATCAACTTTAGATGAATTATCTCAAAGAAGATTTACTAAAGAATACTTACATATTGATAGTTTAGATCTTGATAATGGTAGAAAAATAGAAACTATTTTATCTATAGCAGTATTATTTTCTAAAAATCCAGTACTTGCTGGTAGTTTATCAGATGAAGAGTTATACTTAGTAGGAACTTTATTTACAAGCATTCCTTCTAGCGAACTTGATAGTTCTATATTAGATCAGTATGACTTATATATGCCTATTATTTGTAATAATAGTTTACTTAAAGAAGTAACTAATAAAACTAATGATATGAATATAAGAAGAGATATACTTAGAGATATACTTGATTTATGTGACTATAGAGTAGCAAGTAATATGAATAATGATGAGTATAAATCTATCATAAAAAATAGTTTAGAATTAGTTGATAAATTTATAATAAAGAATAAAACTAGTGAAATACATCATAAAGTAGCATAAAAATGCTACTTTTTTACTCAAAAAATACTTGATTATATAAAAATAAAGTAGTATAATTGGACTTGTTCAAGCAAGAACTGTCTCAGTAGCTCAGCTGGATAGAGCAATGCCCTTCTAAGGCAGTGGTCGGGGGTTCGAATCCCTCCTGGGACACCATTTCTGATTTTAAGCGAACCAAATGGTTCGTTTTTTTGTTTATATAAATCGTCTATTAATGGTATACTATATATAGAATAGGGAGTATGCAGTTTGAGAATGATTCTAAAGTCTAGATTGTTTTTCTTTATGCTTGGAGTACTTGTATGTAGTATAAGTGCTGTTTTTGCATACTCTTATTTTGCGCAGAATGTTGGGTTTACTCCTGCTGACTATGAAAACTGGAATGTAGATAATACTAAAGATGCACTTGATTCTTTATATGATAAGTATCATCCACCTATAACAGATGAACTTAAAGCATTTAGTTATTACATAGATGTTCCTGTTGATTTAGGAGATATTATTAATGAATATTTTTTAAGAAGAATATCATCTAATAAAACTGCTGTTTTAAAATTAATTAAAACAGATGCATTTAGAGGGCAAGCTACTAAAACTAATTTAGGTTATTTAGATATATCTCTTGTAAAAACTGTAGATACAAATAGTGTATTTTATAGTACTCAGTATAATGCTTCTACGTGGTCTGCTGATAAAATATTTATATCATCAACTAATTCTGGTTGGTGTACCTCAAATGGTAGTGTTAAAAACCAGTATGTAGGTTATGATTTTGGTACCAATGTTTTTGTAATAGCTATTACATTTATGAATGGATATCCTCAAACAAACTATGTTCCTAAAAATGTTAAACTTCAGTATAGTGATGATAAAACTACTTGGAGTGATGCTTCTACTGTATCCACTTTTCCTAATAGTCCACTTGATGCGGTAATAGTAAACACTTTAACAAATGATGCACACCGTTACTGGAGAATATTTGTAATAGATGCACACAATAATAGTTATATTGAAATAAATGAACTAAAGTTTTACGGAGTTTAAAAAAAGAAGTATTAATTAAATACTTCTTTTAGTTTGCATAATAATATGTACAATCACATGTTGATATTAATTCTTCTTTATCATTATAAATATTACATCTTACTACTGATACAGTTTTACCTATTTTAATATCTTCAGTTTTAGCTATTAGTTTAGAACCAGTACCTGGTTTTAAATAATGTATTTGTGAATTAAGTGTTACAGCTTTTTTGTTTGTTTTACTAAATACATGTATTCCGCATGCTGTATCAGCTAGGGAATATATTAGTCCGCCATGTGTTATACCATAAGGATTATTTGATATATCAGATAAATTTACTTCGGCAGTAACATTACTTCCAACATTAGTTATCTTTATTCCATTATGATTAATAAAACCAGTTTGATTATTAAATGTTTCCAATATATCCATATTATTTCTCCTGATTTAAATCAACAAGTGATTCATGGATAGTTTCTTCTTTACTATCTAAATCTACTTCTTCAATACGATCTACACGGCATTTTTCAGCAGTAATAATTGCTTCTACTTTAGCTGTTGCTGTTTCAACAAAGTCATTTACTACCACATAGTTATATTTAGTAACTTCATTGATTTCTTTATATGCTGTTTTAAATCTTTCAAGCATTTGTTCTTCGTTTTCAGTACCTCTATTTCTTAAACGTTCTTTAAGTATTTCCATAGTAGGAGGTACTATAAATATAAATAGTGCTTCTGGTACTTTTTCTTGAACTTTTAAAGCTCCTTGAATATCTATTTCAAGTATTACATCAATACCTTCATCTAGTTTATCAAAGATAATATCTTTTGGAGTACCATAGTATCTTCCGTAGTGTACTTTAGCATATTCTAAGAATCCATCTTCCTCTATTTTCTTTTCAAATTCTTCAGTAGTAACAAAGAAGTATTCAACACCATTTTGTTCCGTTCCACGTGGTTCTCTAGTAGTCATTGATGTTGATACCCATAAGTTAGTATTTCTTTCAACTAACTTTTTACATATTGTTCCTTTTCCTGCTGCAGTAGGACCTGAAATAACAATTAGTAGTCCTTTAGATTTTGTTTTAATTATACCCATATTCATCACCTTTAAGATATTATAGCATAATAAATAATAATTTATATATATTTATTAATATGTTATAATTAATTATAAAGTAGGGAGTATGCAATATGAAAAAAATCTTTAAATCTAGATTGTTTTTCTTACTACTAGGAGTACTTATTTCAACTGTAGGTACTGTTTTGGCATACTCTTATTTAGCACAAGAAGTAGGGTTTACTCCTACTGATAATTCATGGCAGGATGTAGAACTAAATAATATAGATAATGTTTCATCTGCTTTAGATAATTTGTATCAAAGAATTAATAAAATGAATTATAAAGAAATTTATAGTTATTCTCCTGGAAGTCCAGCTAACTTTTCTTATACGTTTGAAACTGATACGAAAGATGTACTAGTAATCTTATCATCAATATATAGTATTTATAATAATGAAAGTGACTCGACAATAACAGTCCCTGATGGGGCAGTTGAACTATTAAATTTTGGCACGACTGAATATCTATCCGGAAGACTTGCTGGTGCTCATTCTTTCGTTTATTACATAAAAAAAGCAAGTGGTACAGTATCCGGTAGAATCTCTTATAGAGGGGTAATCAAAATTTATCAAATAAATTAACAATTTATCTTGTCTTTTAAAGAGTAAGAGTGTAATATATTGTCTCGTGAGCTGAATTAGGAAAAATTTAAGTTGTCAACAAAAAAAGGTTGACACCCTAAACCAGCTATGTTAAAATTAAATACAGTGAATGGAGGGAACTAGATGGCAGTAAAATTAAGACTTAAAAGAATGGGTTCAAAGAAAAGACCTTTTTATCGTGTTGTAGCAGCTGATTCAAGAAGTCCAAGAGATGGACGTTTTATTGAAACTGTTGGAACTTATAATCCTATTACAGAACCAGCAGAAGTTAAAATTGACGAAGAAAAAGCTATGAAATGGCTTGCAGATGGAGCAATTCCAACTGATACAGTTAGAGATTTATTTAGAAGTCAAGGAATTATGGAAAAATTCCATAACTCAAAAAAAGAAAGTAAATAATTATGAGTATAGTAGAATTAACAGAATTCTTAATCAAGAATTTAGTAAAAGAACCAGAAATGGTATCAGTTAAACAACTAGCAGATGAAAACGGTGAATCTGTTATTCAAGTTTTAGTTGATAGTGAAGATATGGGTGCTGTTATTGGAAGAAAAGGTAATATTGCAAAAGCAATTAGAACTTTAGTTCAAGCATCTGCATATTCTACAAATCAAAAGCGTGTTAGAATAGATATAGATTCTTTTTAGAATTTATATTTTTTTTGTAAGGAGAAAGGTATAAGGGTACTTTTCTCTTTTATTTTTGGGCTTTTTATATTATAATGTTAATAATGGGAATGAGGATTATATGATAAAGAAAAGCTTGAAAATTCCTAATCACGTTGGAATAATAGTTGATGGTAATGGAAGATGGGCTAGTGAAAGAGGCTTATCTAGAAGTGCTGGTCATGCTAAAGGTGCAAGTAATCTTGAGAAGATTAGTATATATGCTATTAACTTAGGAATAAAATATTTAAGTTTATATGTGTTTTCCACTGAAAACTTTAAAAGAAGTAAAGAAGAAGTAGATTATTTAATGGATTTATTTGTTAATAAATTTAAATCATCTTCTAAAAAATACAATAAAGAAAATATTAAAGTCATCTTTTCAGGAAGAAAGGATAATTTAAATAAAGATGTTATTGATACAATGAAAAGTATTGAGAAAGAAACAAAGAATAATACTAAAGGTGTTATAAATTTTTGTTTAAATTATGGCTCTCAGTATGAAATAATAGATGCTGTTAAGAAAATAGCTAAGTCTAAAATAGATATAGATAAACTAGATATCGAAACATTTAATAAATATATGTATAATGAACTGCCACCACTTGATCTAGTAATTAGAACTAGTGGTGAAGAAAGATTATCTAATTTTATGTTATGGCAAAGTGCTTATGCAGAGTTTTATTTTCCAAAAACTTATTTTCCAGCTTTTGGAAAGAAGGACTTTGATCTTGCAATAGAAAAATATAATATGAGAGATAGAAGATTTGGAGGTATCAAATATGAAAAAAAGAGTAGTTAGTGCAATAGTTATGCTTTTAATATTTGTTCCGCTACTAATTATAGGAGGAACATTCTTTAATATAGGACTAATTCTTATATCACTTATGGGGTTATATGAATTCTTAAAGGTAAAAGAAAATAAAAAAGAATTACCACTTTTTATAAAGATTATTTCTTATGTATTCTTTCTTTTAATGATAATAGTTAATGTTACTAATAAGGATTATGCTTTAAAAATGGATTACTGCATTATTAGTGGCTTATTTTTAACATTTTTAGTACCTACTATTTTATATCATGATGATAAAAAATATAGTATAAATGATGCATTTTATTTAGTAGGTGGTATCTTCTTTTTATCACTTTCATTTAGTTTACTTTCTTATATGAGAGGTAAGAGTATTAATCTATTTATATATTTACTTTTAATAACTATAATTACTGATACATTTGCCTATATAACAGGTAGACTTATTGGTAAAAATAAACTTATAGAAGTTATATCTCCTAATAAAACATGGGAAGGTTCTATAGGAGGAACTTTATTTGGAGTATTTATTAGTACAGTATTTTATGTAACTGTTATTAATCCAAATATAAATATATTCTTAATATCTTTTATTAGTTTATTCTTATCTATAGTAGGACAATTTGGAGATTTATTCTTCTCTGCTATTAAGAGATATTATGGTACAAAAGATTTTTCTAATTTAATACCAGGACATGGTGGTATTTTAGATAGATTAGATAGTATTATATTTGTAGTATTAGGTGCGATGTTCTTTATTACAATTTTATAGAAACAGGGTGATTTTATGACAATTATATATTTTATACTAATACTTGGAATTACAGTTTTTGTTCATGAATTTGGACACTTTATATTTGCTAAAAGAGCAGGTATTCATTGTTATGAATTTTCTATTGGAATGGGACCTATTATTAAATCTTGGAAAAGAAAAAATGATGAGACTGAGTATTCTATTAGATTACTTCCAATAGGAGGATATGTAAGTATGGCTGGGGAAACTAATGAAATAGATCCAGACGTACCTGAAAAAAATAGACTTCAAAGTAAAACTTGGGGTCAAAGATTTATGACTATTATTGCTGGTATAATGAATAACTTTATACTTGCAATAGTTATCTTCTTTATTATTGGTTTAATTAATGGAGCAGTACTTCCAGAAGCATATATATCTGGTACTGAAGAAGGATATCCAGCTTATGAATCAGGTATAGTAGCAGGAGATAAAATAGTTAAAGTAGATGGTAAAAAAGTAGATTTAGATATGTTTCAACTTAAACTATCTACTACTAAAGGAGAGTCTACTAGATTTACTGTTATTCATGAAGATGGAAGTTATGATAATGTAGTTATTATTCCTAAAAAAGAAGTGAGTGATAAAGGTGAAGTAAGATATGTATATGGATTTAATCTTACTGCTAAAACAGAAAAAGGAATTATTCCAGCAGTAAAATATGCCTTTAGAAAATTCTTCTCACTTATTAAGCAGATGTGCTATGTAATAGGTTACTTATGCTTTGGTAAATTATCTTTATCTAATGTATCAGGACCAGTTGGAATATATTCAGTTGTAAATGAAACTGCTAAAACAGGACTTCTTAACTTAGTATATTTACTTGGATATATTAGTTTAAATGTAGGATTTATGAATTTACTTCCTATACCAGCATTTGATGGTGGAAGATTACTTTTCTTAGTAGTTGAAAAAATTAAAGGAAGTAAAGTAAGTATTAAGTTTGAGAATACTGTACATGCTATAGGATTCTTCTTACTAATGCTTCTTATGGTTGTAATTACTTATAATGATATAATTAGACTATTTATAAAATAGAAGAGGTGTTTAAGTGTTAAAAGTAGAGAATGTAACTAAATTCTATGATAAGTTTTGCGCTGTAGATAACTTATCATTTGAAGTTAAAGAAGGAGAAATATTTGGTTTACTTGGTGTTAATGGTGCCGGTAAAACAACAACTTTTAGAATGATTATGGGGCTTCTTGATCCTACTAGTGGTAATATTACTTTAAATGGTAAAAAGATAGATTATTCCGTAACAGATTCTATTGGTTTCCTAACAGAAGAAAGAAGTTTACTTCTTAAGATGACTGTTAAAGAACAAGTACTTTTTTATGGAAATTTAAAAGGTTTAGATGATAAAGAAATACTTAAAAGATTAGATGAACTTTTAAATAGACTTTATGCTAAAGAAGATGGATTTGATTTAGAAAAATTTAAAAACAAAAAGATAAAAGAATTATCTAAAGGTAATCAACAAAAAGTACAGTTAATAACTGCACTTATTAATGAACCAAAGTTACTTATATTAGATGAACCTTTTTCTGGACTAGATCCATTTAATATTGAACTATTTAAAGATGAAATAACTAGAATGGCTAATAATGGAAGTATTATTATTTTCTCTTCTCATAGAATGGATCATGTTGAACTATTCTGTAAAAAATTAGTAGTTCTTGTTAAAGGTAAATCAGTACTAGAAGGAAACTTAAAAGAAATAAAAGAAAAATATCGTAAGAAAAATATTATTGTTTCAGGTGATATTGATATAGATGCTGTTAAAAAGATTAAAGGAGTAGTATCAGTAACTAAACTAGGTACTGAATATGAAATTAAAATAGATAATAAAGATGTTAGTGATGATGTCTTTAAAGTAGTATCTAAAGGTAAAAATATTTCTAAGTATCAAATAGAAGAACCATCTTTAAACGAAATATTTATTACAAAGGTAGGTGAAAGTTATGAAAAGTAAACTAAACTATCTTATTGGAATGAGTTTAAAAAGAAAAATGGGAAGTAAATGGTTTAAAATAATTAATATTTTACTATTTATTGTTTTAGTTGCCGTCGCTAATATTGATAGTATTATCAGTATGTTTGGTGGGGACTTTAATAAAAAACAAGTTATTAATGTAATTGATAATACAAATGTTAGTTATGAAGTATTTAAAGGTCAAATGCTTAATGCAACTAATACTAAAGAAGATGAAGATTTTTCATATGATATTAAGCTTTATGAAGAAAGTGAAGATACTATTGAAAAGTATTTAGAAAATAAAGATACTAAAGATGATATATTTATAGTATTTAATCCAAGTGAAGAAAATACTTTAGATATAAAAGTTATTAGTCAAGCTTATATAAATACTATGGATTATTCATATATTCAAAATGCTATTTATAATACTAAAGTAGGACTTGCTATACAGTCTTCTGATGTAGATATGGATAAATTAAATAAGATATATGAAAAAGCTAAAATAGAAA
>JAEEGJ010003406.1_pt1 | contig 61885 bp, 49 predicted proteins | sample 8958761 | NCBI WGS metagenome assembly JAEEGJ01 (sample SAMN16246546, study PRJNA631951) | gut metagenome | biome: gut microbiome; feature: rumen; material: RS-attached | host: Bos | place: Iran: Karaj | collected 2018-10 | reverse complement strand
GCGGAATAGGTCTGAAAAATGCCTATTCTACGTGAAAATTATTTCAAATCTCAGAAATAATTTTCAGTTCAAAACAAAAAAGAAGAATGGCTGAATCCCGCTATTTTACGCGATACAGCCATTCTCCTAACTCATTATTTTGAGCGGACAGAGAGGGATTCGAACCCTCGATACGCTATTAACGTATACACGAGTTCCAGTCGTGCGCCTTAGACCAGCTCAGCCATCTGTCCATATGGTGCGAGTAATGGGACTTGAACCCATACGTCTGTCGACACACGCCCCTCAAACGTGCCTGTCTGCCAATTCCAGCACACTCGCAAAGTACTTTAATATTATACATCAAACCAAGATAAAAGTCAAGCATTTTTTATAAAAAGACGTTTATACCAATAATGCCCACAAAAACGGTTAAAATAATATAGAATAGTTATAATAAAACGAATATTATAAAAAACTACATGATATGCTTTTATTCTACAAACAACGTAAAAATTCCCAATTGAATTATCGAATTATATGCTGTAAAATAAAAATTGTTGAAATCACGAAAGGAGATTCTATTATGGGAAACGCATCTATTAAAGTATTGATTGGAGATAATTCAGTAACAAACGGTATTAAAGCTGCAACAATATTAAAAGAAAATGGAATGATTGTATGCACAAGGAAAATGGAAGGTAATACGATTTATGAATCTATCATAAAAGAACAACCTGACGTTGTCATCACTGCACTTACAATGCAAGATACAGACGCAATAATACTAATAAAACGCGTAAAAGAACAACTTATAAACGTTCCGGCATTTATTGTAATTTCAAATATTAAAAACAGCTTTATTGAGCGTCAAGTACTCGATAGTGGAGCTAATTATTTTCTCTCAGAACCAATTGAGTTCAACGAACTGGCTTCAATAGTAAAATCTGTATACAGGAAACCAGGCTTCAATTCATCTGCAGACACTGAAATAATGGTAACTGACATTATCCAAAAAATGGGAGTACCCGCACATATCAAGGGGTATCATTACCTTCGAACAGCAATAATCAGTACTATAAACAATAGAGAGCTAATGGAAAGTATTACAAAACAATTATATCCTTCTGTTGCTCAGAAATATTCAACTACATCATCTCGTGTCGAAAGAGCGATACGCCATGCAATCGAGATTGCATGGAATAGAGGGAATAATGAAGTAATTGGCAATTTTTTCGGATATTCTATCAACAGCTGCCACGGACGTCCAACAAATTCTGAATTTATCGCACTAATAACTGATAAAATTAGACTAAAACAGAAATATGCTAAATAAGTATTCAGTTCTAAATATTGTCGTAAGTCATTATTCTATGTATTTCAAAAAAACAGATCATAAACAAAATACTTTCAGGAAATGCCGCTAAAGAAAACAATATCTGATCAAATGTAACCACAAAAATCAAAAGCTGTATTCTCCGATGAATACAGCTTTCTGATTTATCCTTTTACTTACAAAGGAAAAGCCTCGGTTTGGCAATTGTGCAGAAGCCAACCTTGGTCGCGCTCAAATAATAACCCAATTATTATCGCATTATTATTATATCATTTAAAATCTCTCTTGTCAATAAAATGAGAAGCATTTATACAAGTCTGACAAATTAAATAGATATTTTTCTCACAGCGATTACCTCGTTTTTATTAGTTTATCGGTTTTGACTATAATGATATCATTTTTTATGAGTTTTAACAGTTCGTTTGGAACAATTGTCATTTCTCCGCGTAGTATTACAAGTATGCGAACATTGAAGTTTTCCGCAACCTCTCCAACAGTCATTCCTTTAAATTTACTCTTTTCATCGATGAATATTTCGCCTACATCATTAACATCGCTGAATCTAACGTCAGAATTCTGCTTTTGCGTATACTGCTCAACAAATCCTGCACTGATAATACCAGTAGGTATCGCTACCACTCCCACACCGAGAAATGCTATTATTATAGCCATTATTTTACCTATAACCGTTATTGGATATATATCACCATATCCAACAGTAAGGAGTGTGGAAACGCTCCACCATATGCCTGAAAAAGCATTCCTGAATGCTTCAGGTTGTGTTTCGTGCTCTGCACTATAAATACCTAGAGAAGAAGCTAACATAAGCACTATAATTATGAAAACAGAAGATATTATCTGATTTCTTTTTTCTATAAGTACCGAAGTAATGATATGAAACGAATCATAATGAGCATTTACTCTGAAAAGATGAAGAATCCTTACAACCCTTAGCATTCTGAAAACAATAAAACCATCTAGGAAGAAGAATGGAAGTATAGTAAGAAGGTCGACTATTCCGTCAAATGAGTGAAGAAATTTAACCTTGGCCCATATGCCTTTTTTATCTGGATATAAATAACCTGCTGTCCATATACGTAGAATATACTCAATACAAAAAAAAGAAACTGTAACCGCTTCAACAACTTTAAAAAATGGGGTAAATCTTGCGAGCTCCTCAAATGTCCCGAGAAAGACCGTAAGAATATTTAGTATTATTATTGTAACTATGAACCAATCAAATAAACGGCTTATGAGATCGTTCTTGTTGCCAATCTGGATAATATCAAAAATACGTTTTTTCATTACGTTTTTACTGTATTCACCCAATTCCACTCAACTCCGTATATAGTTTTTTCGCATACCCATCAGTCATTCCACAGAGGTAGTCAGTAACGAGTATCAGCCTCAAGTAAAGTTTTTCCTTTTCGCTTTTTCCCTCAGAGCTTATTCTGTAGGCTCTGATGTAATTCTCAGAAATAAGACCCATTATTCGTTTATCGACAAAAGAGCTACTGTACTCCGTGTCGTAAATCACAATATCAGGTGTTATTGCGTTCAAAAGGTACTCATATATTTCACCTGCGGCAATTTCAAGCGAACATATCTCCTTAGAACTGAACACAAAACGGGACGCCATGTCACCAAGAGCAAATGCAATTGTCTCTGCATCAGAACCCATTAGGAGATCATGTGAGAATGTTCCTGCCATAATATCATTATAATACAAAATAAATGAAGAAGCTGCGCATCTAAGCAACAATCCCTGAACATATATTATCCAACGCTGAATAGCATTATGCTCTGAAGAATAAATATTCTTTTCTACAGCCTCCTCATAATAATGTTCGAGTTTCCCTAAAACATTCTCAAACACAGTCTTTTCGTTTTCAGTACATTTAGGCATATAAGTATGTCTCAACTCGTAAACTAGCCTTGAATAAGTTATAAATCCTTTTTTTACTGCATCCTCAATATCCGCAGTCTTATATGCGATATCATCAGCGGCTTCTAGAAGGAATGTAAGTGGATGTCTACAATTGCCAGCTCCCGTACTGAGAACAATATCCTCGAAGATTTCTCTATCTGCAAAATAATACCCCATTTTCTTATCCTTAATATTACCACTCTTCTTGTTTATGCCAGTCGATGGAATGGGATATTTAATTATAGTATTCAGCAAACCGTAAGTAAGATTCATTCCGTTCTCGTCAACGAGAAAATGAAGCTTTGTAAGCAACCTTAGAGCCTGAGCATTCCCCTCAAAATTATACATATCTTCACACATCTGAGGTTCAAGTATCTCATTGAGTTTTTTCCCGCCTAACTCCAACTTTGGCAGATTTCTCAAAAACCAATCGCGAACATAATCCTCACCAAAGTGACCAAAAGGTGGATTTCCGATATCGTGAATAAGACCAGCACATTCAAGAATACTGATTATTTTATCTATATCATGCTCATCCAGATTATCGTCCATATTATCAGCCACTATCCTACGAAAAACCATCTGTCCGAGTGACTTTGCAAAAGACGCAACTTCAAGGGAATGAGTAAGACGAGTGCGTACAAAATCCCCTCTGTCGAGAGGAAACACCTGAGTCTTGTCCTGCAAACGCCTAAATGAAGCGCTTCCTATAATCCTATGATAATCTCTTTGGAACTCACTACGGGGGTCGTTAATAACTGAAGTCGTCGAGTAGCCTCTGCGTCTTTTCTCACACAATAAATTTGTCCAGTTCATGATTCTCCTCCGTATCAATTTTAATCGACTTATCAATCGTTATACTATCAGGCAATACAATACAATCATATGCAAGTATCTCAACGCCCTCTTTCTGTGCCCTCCTCAAAGCATCGCCAAAGGCTCTATGTGTCTTATCATTCGGGCGAAACAACCTTACCTCTTTCATCTGTATAACAAAAAGAATATACGTACCATATCCTGCTTTATGAGCTTCAATAAGCTCGTTTATATGTTTTAGTCCTCTCTCAGTTGGCGCATCAGGAAATAGTGCTATACCATCCTGCTCGAGAGTAACTCCCTTTACTTCGAGAAATGATACTTTGCCTTTGTCAAATATCATAAAGTCAAATCGCGAAGCACCATATGCAAATTCGCGCCTAATTTCTGCGTTTTTTGTGAAAAGCTCTCCTTTTTTCAGCCATTCTTCCACTGCAAAATTTGGAATCTGCGAATCCATGTTGATTAAGAGATTTTTTTTGCTATCCCGAAACTTTTCGACTGCAACAATATCATACCTTGTCTTGCGTTCAGGATTGTCAGATTTATTAAGATATACCGAACATCCCTTTTTCAAAAGTTCCTTACACCGTCCTGTATTTTTCACATGAACAGTTTCCTTGCAACCATCTATTAGAACATTTGCTATGAACCTATTTGGGCGGTCGATGAACTCACCTTTTATTATATTATTATATAACATTATTACTGTGCTAATTCCTTTAAATTACTTGAATAATTCATCATTTTCAGGTATTTTCTTAGTTCCATTTTCCTCGAGAACCTTAAGATAGTGCATTTCCCTGTACTTTTTTGGAGTAATCCCGTTGACCTTCCTGAAAACACTTATAAAAGCACTCTGCGAAGAAAAGCCTAGAGCAAGGGAAATATCAAGGCAGGAAAACTCAGAATCAGTCAAAAGATTTTCAGCCGTAGTTATTTTCGCCTTGGTAATGAAAGACTTTATGCTCATTCCAGTCTCCTTTGAGAAAAGCTTCGAGAGATATGAAGAATTCAACCCAACATGGTCAGCAAGTAGCTTCAGAGTAAGCTCCTCGTGTAGATTCTCATAGATATAATCAATACATTTGCGAACATGAAGTGAAATAACGTTTTCCTTTTTCAGAGTTTTCATTCGTTCCGCAAAATCCAGTTGCATTTCAAGGAACAGGTCAATTATCATCTCCACGTTATTAAGCTTGTCTGCTCGCTGTATATAGATATCTCCTAAAGTATATGCTGCATCATGCCCGAGTCCTCCTTCAATACAAAATCGTGTCACAAGAGCCACAGATGTAACAAAACGATACATTATGTTCCTAATCGGATCTTCTGAAAGAGTTCCCTTTCCGTCAAAAAAATTCTTTCTTATCCTGTTAAAGCTAGCCTTTACGGCTTCAGTATCTCCTGATCTAACAGATCTGTACAAATTAAGTTCTCGTTCAAAAGGACTTCTTGTAAAGCCATAATTTCGCTGTATATATAGCCTATAATTCAGATCTCGGTCTGTTTTCATAAACTCACCTCTTTTTTGCTAGATTTACCATATATTGTTATATTTCTATTATAGCCCATTTTTGATAAAAAAGCAATATTTCTGATATAATTTCGTACTACATTTTATTATAATAATCACAAGAAAACCTATAAAGCGATGTTTTTAAGGAGGTGTCTTTATGGCAAAGGCAAATGATCTTACAAACGGAAAGGTCTCCTCACTTATACTTAAATTCTACTTTCCAATGTTGCTGACAAATATGCTCCAGCAGATGTACAATATCGTAGATACAGCTATAGTTGGTAAGGGGCTTGGTGACAATGCCCTCGCAGCCGTAGGAAATATTGGTTCTCTTACTTTCCTTATATTCGGATTTTCTATGGGACTTGCAAATGGATTTTCAGTAATAACTGCTCAGAGTTTCGGTGCAAAAAACTACTCAAAACTAAGACGCTCTGTAGCTTCTTCTTTTCTTCTTTGTATTATAATAGCAATAGCTCTTACAGCGATCAGCACTTCATTTTTGAAAACCGTACTACTTCTACTCCGTACAGACGAATCAATAATACATGACGGACTTACATACGGCTACTGCATTTTTGGTTGCCTTATCGTAACTATCGCATACAATCTATGCTCTTGCATACTGAGAGCTTTAGGAGACAGTAAAACACCATTCATTGCCATTATTATATCAACTGTTGTAAATATCGTTCTCGACACATTTTTTATCTTCATTCTAAAAACAGGAGTTGAGGGCGCTGCTATAGCTACAATAATCTCACAGTTTATTTCTGCTTTCATATGCTTGCTTAAGATACGCAAGATTGACGTACTAAGCATTCGAAAAGAAGATTTCCGCGGCAACGGTACTCTCTACATCGAGCTTTTCAAAAACGGACTCCCAATGGCTCTGATGAACTCAATTACGGCCATCGGATGCATGGTAATTCAGTATTTTATCAATGGTCTCGGAGTAGCCTATACTACTGTATATTCCGCATGTAGTAAATTCAACACCTTATTCATGCAACCAGCATGTACTGCAGGATTTGCAATGTCAGCATTCACAAGTCAGAATTTTGGAGCAAAAAAGTACTCCCGTATTCGTGAAGGACTGCACGTTTGCTTAGCAATTGCAACGATTTCCTATATTATATTCGGCTCGATAATGATATTCCTTCCCACCAAGCTTGCTGGATTAATGATAAGTGGTGAGGAAACTATAGCCATCTCAAAGACATATCTTCCGATATGTGGAATATGTCTTATCGGATTAAATTATCTATTCATATTCAGAAATGGCTGTCAAGGTTTCGGAAAGCCTCTTATACCAATGATATCAGGTATTCTAGAAATGGCTCTGAGAGTGGGGGTTATCGCGCTTTTTCTTCCTGTTATCGGCTTCAGTGCAACAGCCTATGCAGAAGCTTCTGCATGGATAGGAGCAATGATAATCAATATGGTTGCTTTCGAACATACAATGAAAGCCTGCCTTAAAGCTCCAGTTATAAATCACAAAAAAGTAAACTCTTTAGCTTGATCCCGACTGATACGCAGTCGTTTATATATCATCCTCACCTCCGCTGTCTGCAATTCTCCTGCAGACAGCACTTTTTTGGTAAAAAATAGCCCTCATTTCTGAGGGTTAAAACAAATATTAAGAAATGCGCTCCTTATTTTTATGTTGCGCCTTATACCGCAACATAAGTAAGGATAAATCAAAACTCTGATCATACATTTATCTCCACTTTTAGTTATGATTAATTACTTGAATCACCTTCAGTAAGTACGTATCATTTTTCGCCTTATTCATTATGATACTACATTATCTCAAAACCTTGCGATGGTTCAATCATCATTTCAGGAGAAATCTACGGATTTATATCAGATTCATTATTTCCTGCATAATAACGTTGAAGATGAATCATATCATGACCTTTAAGATCTACATTATGTATTCTAAATGAATTACCTGTTTCATCGATAGTGATACGGATTGATGGATCTGATTGTGAAGAAAACAACATGAAATTAAAATTGGGGATATATATTTTCATTGAACTCTTACATTCCTTGGATATTGGAGTAACAAACTTGTTATCTTCTCTAAATCCAAATATAAAAGTATTAAGGCCATCATCAGGAGCTATGCTTTCTATAGAATTATACGGCTCATAATATCCAAACTTCATTTTCTCTAAAGATACATCTTTTTCTATGCTATTCAAGACAATTTTCTTAAATACTGAACAACAATTATCCTCATCAATAGGCAAAGCACTCGAACCGTCAGCAAACATTGAACACACCCACTCGACCTCATATTCATTTTCGCCTTTAATATCATAATAATACTCTGTTCCGTCATAATTTTTAAAATAAACAACCTGAGACGGACTTCTTTTCACAAAGCCAGTAACTTTATATATATTATCATAGATAAATGAAGCGACAGTTAGCTGTGTACCATTTTCTCCTGTTACTTCTCCGTAACGATCCGAATAAAAATTATCTTCAATCAAATCTTCCAGTTCTAATTTCCTCAACGCCTCTTCAACTGAATATGCAACAATACCTGAATCGGAAAAATCTAATTCCTCGAGTTCCTCTGTTGTAAACTTAACATCAGTTTCAGCAACAGCAATAAAATTGTGTTCATTATATTCTCCAGAATACTCTACAGCATACATCTGATTTGTAGGAACATCGTTAAACGTCCTTATAAATAAACGAACTCTCGAACCTGCATCATCATTAAGCCTGAAAGGACACCTGCATAAAGGATTATACATTATATCATATTTGAAATAATCTATGAGCGCCATATCATAAACCTTATAAGTGTTTGTTTCTATCTCATTTGAAATTTCACTTACTAATGAACTGAATTTTTTATTATATGCGTTGTTATTTGATATAAAGCTCTTAAATGCTGTGGTACGAGGTATAAAAGCAATGCAAGCAACAAATGCAGCAGCTAATGCAACAATTTTCATAACAGGAGAAATAATGAATCTGCCTGTTACATTTTCTACATCACTTACGACTGTTTCATAATCTGTATCTCTCTCAGGGGAAATTTTTTCAGATATCTTATCGAAACAGTTAACTTCTGACGAAAGACTGCTCATTTTATTTTTAAGTTCCTTTTCAAACTCAATATCAATTAAATCATTGTTTTTCATTTATGATCACCTGCCTTTATCTTTAAGATATCTATTGCCTTATGATATCTCGATTTTACAGTAGATTCAGGACATTTCATGACTTTAGATATCTGCTTGAATGTCATATCAGCACAACATTTGAGAATAACAGTCTGTCTTTGCTTATCATTCAGCTCTTTCAACAGCTGATTTATGTATATACTATCCTCCACAATTCTTTCGTCATAGCCGTAATTCTGAATAATATCGTTCGTCACCTCTCGTTTGAACCTTCGCCTATATTCCAGCGCAACATTACGAGCAACAGTGAGAATAAAACCTTTTCCATCGCCTTTTGAGGCAGAAAAGCGCTTTATCCTAGTGAGCCTGACGAAAGTTTCAGCGACACAATCCTCAGAAAGATGATAATCTTGAGTTATACTGTATGCCACAGCAAAAACATAATCCTTGAACATTAGGTATAGCTTTTCAAGGCAAGCCTTAGATCTTGCGCATTCGATTATAAGTTGATTAACAGAACTCCCTGTATCGTCAGAATTGTGTTTATTGTTAAATACTGTTATTATTTGGTCGTCACCTCCAACTAGGGCCTTTATATCTACTTCCACTTTCTCACTTCCTTTGATATTTTAAGATTATACAATACTATCAATCATGTAATTCTACTAATTTTGAAAGCTTTCAAAAGTAAGTGATTTGAGAGGCAAAAAAAGACGAAAAAATCTAAAAAAATTTTTGATTAATTAATATTACAAGATATACTTTTTATTACCGTAAAAAAAGCGGTATATTACGGCAAATAGTACTCTACCATAAGGGATAATAGTTTTATTCCCTAAATCTACAATTTTTCTCATTATATAAGACTCAAACTGTATATCAATAAACTCCTGATCCGTTCATCCGACAATATAAAGAAGCGTTTCGACATTCTCAAAATCTATAATTATGACAGAATGATAACGTTTAATTGAAGAATTAAAAGTAGGATAATATAATCTATCATTTATAAACAATATAAGATTTACTAGTATTTTTCAATATTCAAAATATATTTTCAACACATTGTCGAAACGACTGTTAAAAATTGCTCCCTTCACAGGGAGCAAAATCTAATCAATAAAAAGTTGCTACAGGCTGCTCAGGAGCCTCTGCCGTTTCGATACTTCTAACAAGTAGTAACGGACCTTTTCCGCGATAGAGCTTATGCTTCTGCACACTTATTTTACCTGTAACGTTCACCCACGACTTATTTGCAGGCTCATTTCCGTCATCGACCTGAGCCGCAAGCCAGCAGTACTGTATATCTTCCACACAACATGTCATAATATGACGTCCAACAGCAAACGTATTTGCTGGGAACTTATCATTTTTAGCTGTAAGAGCCTTGAAAGTCATAGTCTTTCCATCATATTTGAATGGATCATCCATGATATCCCTGTACCATAGAGCAAAGTCTTTGTCTTCAATCTTTATCTCATCAGCCTCCACGTCAAATGGTAGCGGATCCTCGATATCATCATAAGCAACTCGTCCATCGGTGTATTCATATACTATCTCTGCACTTCTGCTTACACCTCTTACCACTTTATGATACTCATTGGGGTCAAATTTTTCCTCAAAGCGATTAAAGATGACCATTTCAGCAACATTCAACTTGTCTACAACAAGACTTCTCATATTTGCATTATAATTGTTGAAAGTCGTAGCATCAACAAAGAACATAGTCTGCGCTATGGTTGTATCATCAGGCATAGCCTTGTAGAAGTCATCCATAAGCCACATACCATTGTATTCACAAACAACACGCTCGGCGCCACTTTCTTTAAGTAACTTCGTAAAATTCTCCATTGTAAACTCAGACTTATCATCAATCACGTGGGTTACAATATTTTTCTTGGGCATACGAGATATATCATACTCTTCAACACCCTCCTCGCATATAAGCAAAAGTGTTTTTTCGCCCTTATTGAAACGCTTATCCTCCAGTGTTTCCTGTATGAACTTAGTCTTTCCGGCTTCAAGGAATCCGAGGAAAAGGTAAATTGGTATTACATCGTTTTGATCAGGCACGGTAAATACTCCTTTCAATTAGCTTTGAAAAGATCAGCAATAGCATCCTCGTTTATCTTTGAACCAATAACACAGAGCCTGCCGATAGTACTAGCGCTTCCTGTACGGACATCAGGCACTCCTGGTACATAATCATAATGTATCCACTTGCCATCGGTACCTGCGACGATACCTTTTGCACGAAGTACCATGCCATATTTATCTTCATCGCTGAGAGCTTCAAGGGCAGACTTTATCTCATCAGGAGTATAAGCTCTTGTAGTTTCTCTACCCCAACTTGTAAATACTTCGTCAGCATGGTGATGATGATGTTCATGATCATCACCGTGATCATGATCGTGGCAGCCGCAAGTACAGTCTGGACCGTGATCATGGTCGTGGTGATGGTGTTCGCTTTCTTCATCATGGTCGTGATGATGATGTTCGCTTTCCTCATCATGAACATGGTGGTGATGTTCACATTCATCCTCATGATCATGGTGGTGATGTTCACATTCATCCTCATGATCATGGTGGTGATGTTCACATTCATCCTCGTGATCATGGTGATGATGATGATGATCATGATGAGCTGCTTCCTCAAGGAGCTCCTTAAGTTCATCATCAAGCGTATTTTTCTGAGTCATAGCATCAACTAACTGCTTTCCTGTGAGCTCATCCCATTCAGTAGTAACGATAGGAGCTGCAGGGTTCTTTTCGCGTAAACTCTTAACACAGTCATCTAGCTTATCCTGTGATAGTCCACTTGTATGACTGAGAATAAGGCAACTAGCATATGTTATCTGATTATCAAAAAACTCTCCGAAATTCTTCATATACATCTTGTACTTCTTAGCATCAACAACAGTCGTGAAACCGTCAAGCTCAACATCATGTGCATTAATGTTCTGAACTGCGCGGATAACATCGCTGAGCTTTCCAACACCTGATGGCTCAATAAGTATGCGGTCAGGAGCGTAATCAGCAAGCACCTTTTCAAGAGCTTTTCCGAAATCGCCGACTAAGCTGCAACAGATACAACCAGAATTCATTTCAGTTATCTCTACACCTGCATCCTGCAAAAATCCACCGTCAATACCAATCTGGCCGAATTCATTTTCTATAAGAACAAGCTTTTCGCCCTTATATCCCTCCTGAATGAGTTTTTTTATAAGAGTGGTCTTTCCAGCACCGAGAAAGCCCGAGAAAATAGTGATCTTTGTCATATGAACAACACTTCTTTCGTAATTTATAATTCAAAAATTATTATATCACATAGATAATAATAAATCAAGCCCTATACATACCAAAAACGGCTGCCGTATAAACGACAGCCGTAAATAACTTATTCTTCAGCTCCAACTGAGGATATGACCTCTGCAAGTAGATTTGCAGGAAGCTGTTCATATCTTACAAAATCAAATGTAAAACTACCGAGACCTCTAGTTGTCTGGCGAAGATACATTGCAAAATCATGCATTTCACGCATAGGTACTTCTGCCTGAATAACGGTATTTCCGCCGCCGACAGGCTCCATGCCCAAAACTCTGCCTCTGCGCTTATTAAGTTCACCCATAATGTCTCCTGTATTGTCATCAGGAGCTGTAACCTTAAGTTCACCGATAGGCTCTAGCATAACTGGATCAGCCTGTCTGAGACCTTCCTTGTACGCAATGGAAGCAGCAGTCTTAAACGCCATTTCCGATGAATCAACAGGGTGGTATGATCCATCAACAAGTATAGCCTTAAGTCCTACAACCGGGCAACCAGCAAGAACACCCTTTCTTACACTTTCCTCAAGACCCTTTTGTACAGCCGGGAAGTAATTCTTAGGAACAGCTCCACCGAATATCTTCTCCTCAAATACGAGAGTATCACTTACGCATGGCTCAAATTCAATCCAAACGTCACCAAACTGACCGTGACCACCAGACTGCTTTTTATGTCTGCCCTGAACCTTAACCTTCTTACGAATAGTCTCCTTATAAGCTATCTTAGGAACACTAAGGTTAACATCTACACCGAACTTGCTCTTAAGCTTTGCTGCAGCTACTTCGATATGCTGCTCGCCAAGGCCACTGAGAATCTGCTCCTTTGTAGTATCATCCTGAACATAGGTAAGAGTCGGATCTTCCTCAATAAGACGCTGAATACTTGTGGAGATTTTAGCTTCGTCACCCTGTGCCTTTGCCTTAACAGCCATTGAATAGCATGGCTTCGGGAACTCCATACCTCCGAATTCAACAACTTTAGAATTATCAGCAAGTGAATCACCAGTATTCGCTGATATCTTGGAAGCAACTACTATATCACCTGCGTAAGCAACTGAAACCTCAGTCTGTTTCTTTCCGCAAAGAGAGTAAAGCTTTCCTATTTTTTCACTTGACCCCGTTGTAGAGTTCATGACTTCACAGTTGGATGTAAGCTTACCAGACATAACTCTAATAAAGGACATCTTTCCAACAAATGGGTCAGCTACTGTCTTGAAAACAAAAGCTGAAAGAGGTGCATTAACGTCGCACTCTATCTCAACGACATCTTTTGTAGCTGTATATGCCTCAGCTGGATAAACTTCATTAGGTGACGGAAGCAAAAGCTCAATCTCCTTTAAAAGCATATCTATACCTGCAAGATCAGTAGCCGAAGTACAAACAACAGGAGTAATTATACCTCTATTCATACCATCATGGATACCGTCAATGAGCTCCTTCTGGGTAAATGGCTCGCCCTCAAAAAACTTTTCCATAAGCTCTTCAGAGGTCTCAGCAACAGCCTCTGAAACTGCAGCAACAAGTCCGTCAACACGATACTCGAATTTTTCTGATATTTCTGCAGTAGGCATCTCTGTTTCTATAGCATTACCCTTAGAATCATATTTATAACATTTCATCTCAATGAGATTAACATACTCTACAATTGCACCGTGGCTGATAACAGGAACAACAACAGGGCAAACTGTAGGGCCGAATACAGTCTTGAGCTCTGTGAGCACATTAAAGAAGTTAGCATCCTTGTCGTCAATTTTTGTAACAACGAACATCTTAGATTTACCCTGCTTTACAGCTTCCTCATAAGCTTTTCTTGCGCCAACTTTAACACCAGACTTAGCAGAGACAGTAATCATTACCGTATCAGAAGCTCTAATGCCTTCGATCATTTCAGCTGCAAAGTCAAACAAACCAGGAGTATCAAGAATATTGATCTTGAACTCGTTATATTCAAAAGATGCCAGAGAAGTACCAATCGAAATTTGTCTCTTAATTTCCTCAGGATCATAATCACAAACCGTTGTGCCGTCAGCAGTCTTGCCGAGACGGTCGGAAGCTCCTGCTTTAAATAGTACAGCCTCAGCAAGAGAAGTTTTTCCCGAGCCGTTGTGGCCAGCAAATGCTATGTTTTTTACCTTGTTTACATCATATTCTTTCATGACAAAGTTTCTCCTCTTAATTGGTTTATCCGTCTTATATCTACGGCATACAATTATTATAATTCATTAATAAAAAAATTGCAATACTAACATAAAATTTTCTACATTTCATATTACACGGCCAACAGTTTGTTGTGCAGTTTCAACAAAAACTTCTTCTCCGCATTTACTAAATAGCTTTACTTTCCCTAATGCGGAGAAAATGACAAAATAAGCTCCTCCCCATATTATCCCGAAAAACAGCATATCAACGGAACTCTCAATTTTAGTATTCGTTAATCTAAAAAACAGTTCTACAATCGACATTGAGCCAAACGCCAATATTATGGGAAAAATCAATGTTCCACAAAGTGCAGTGCGTGCTCCTGTTACCTTAATAACTTTCACAAACCTCATACTATTTCCAAAGATGTTACTAACATAGTAGGAAACAACAATTCCAAAGAAACCTATCCTTGGTATCAATACTACAACTATTGCTATCCGTATGATATATTCAAGCAGATAATTGACCGAGGAAAAGCTCTGCAAGCCCATTCCTTTAATAATAGCTTCAAGAACTATCTCCATATAAATGAAAGGAATAACCGGTGCTATCATTGTTATTATCAAGCCCGCTAAATCACCACCACCTAACTTCTCACCAATCATATTGCCAAATCTCATGATAACAGCCGCCGTAAATACTGAAAACATTAGTGTACAAGCATTAAGCCGCTCCGTAATATACTTAATACGTTGTTTTTTTCCTCCCGCTGAAGCTCGTGCTACTTCACTTACAACTATTCCAGATATTGAACATAGAACAACTGACGGAAAGAAAAGAGTTGGAATAACAATTGCTTCAAATATTCCGAATTTACCAAGTGCCCCCCCTGCTGAATCGCCATACATTCTCAGGCAAACTGGAATCAACGCATCATTTGTACTGCTTAGAACAGCAGTAAGTATTCCCCCACCCATTATTGGCATAGTATATTCTACATATTCACGAAAAGTTATAGAGCATTTCGATCTATATTTTTTATGCATACATATATAAGAAATAATGAGATACACCATAGATGCACAGTTCCCTGCTATTATACCACTTATCATGATAGCGCAGGCTGCTTCTTCGCCTGTAACTCCCCTGAAAAGCGAAAAAGCCACAATAACTCCACACTTTATCACAAAATCTACAATATCACTTACTGCCGCTACAGCAGCATTTCTTCTTGCATTGAAATATCCCTTTATACATGCAGAAACTGCTCCAGATACAAGCGCTATGGGCATAAATCGAATAGCAGTGATCATATTAGCTCCACTGAAAAATCTTTGACTTATCCCATTAGCAAAAATTAGAATTACAGCAGATACTGTCATACTGAGTATTAGACAAAGCCTTACCCCATACAAAAGAATAGCATTCGGGTCACCTATAGGCTTTCCAATTTCCTCAGAGACAAGTCGACTAGTACAAATAAACGCATTTCCATTCGAGACTATACCCGCTAGTCCGAGAAATGATCCCATAAGGCTTAGTATTCCTATAGCAGACGAGCCAATCTGCTTCGTTATGAAAACGTTTAGCATCAGCGCCAACGTATCGAGAATAAGCTGCATTATTGTCAGCAGCGCGGTATCACGTACTATCTTACTTTTAATTATCATAGCTTCCTCCATTAGTTACTAGTGTATTTTATGGAGTAGCAGTCATAAAAATGACAAAAAACTTCACGAAAGCTTTAAAGCTATGCCCTCAATAGGTTAAACTAAAATAGGAGTATGACAGAATTTAGAACTTTCATCATACTCCTATTCTTTAATTACAGATTCAGCATTATAAAAATGCCTAAACTGATCTCAATAATAATTTATTTTGCCAAAAAAACCTCCAACGATTTTACATCTTCTTTAGTTGTAGAAACATACGCATAGTAAGAAAGAATCTTAGAAGCATCAACTGCATCGATAACACCATCTTTGTTTACATCTGCAGCTTCTTTCAGACTATCACTGAATCCGCCTTCCTGCTTGGTTGAAATACGAGCATAATATGAAAGTACCTTTGAAGCATCAACTGCGTCTATCACACCATTATTGTCTATATCTCCGAGATTATTCTTTACAGGAGTTGTCAGTGTTGTAGTAGTGATCTGAGCTGTAGTTGTTGGAACTACTGTAGTTGTTTTTATAGTTGTTGTAGTTGTAGGCGCCGTTGTTGCTGTTGTTGTGGTAGTTGCAGGCGTCGTTGTTGCTGTTGTTGTGGTAGTTGCAAGCGTCGTTGTTGCTGTTGTTGTGGTGGTGGTTGCAGGCACCGTTGTTGCTGTGGTTGTTGTAGTAGTTGCAGGTGCCGTTGTTGCTGTGGTTGTTGTAGTAGTTGCAGGTGCCGTTGTTGCTGTTGTTGTGGTAGTTGCAGGCGCCGTTGTTGCTGTTGTTGTGGTAGTTGCAGGCGTCGTTGTTGCTGTTGTTGTTGTGGTAGTTGCAGACGTCGTTGTTGTAGCTGTAGTTGTTGTGGTAGTTGCAGACGTCGTTGTTGTAGTTATTTCCGAAGATTCCTTCATAGAGATTGTCTTTTCAAAAGGTACTGCTGCCGTATTGGAATAGCTTTGACAGCTGTCCGAAACGCTAACCTTAACGTCAGAAATATCACCGAAATCGCCCTTGATAGTAAACGTATCCGTTACTGTTTCGTTATTTGCGTGATATTCAGGAACTATCTCAATACTGCTGCCAGCACTAAGAGATACGGTGTTCTCATTAATGGTATCTGGAAGCATATACTTGCTGAACTTAAGACTTATATCACCTTTATTGTATGAGATATCAGTTACCTTTGGAGCATCTGTGCTTATCAGTGAGAAATCAATGTTTTTCTGAGCAGGAGGCACCTCTGTCCATTCGCTCTCTATGGTATCAAAGCCTTCAGCCTTGCATACTACCTTCCATTCACCCTCTGGAACGTCCCATGCATAAGCGCCAAATTCATCAGTAAGAAGGGGATTCTTCTGATCGTAATCAGTACCGTCCCATACAACAGCCTTTCCTTCGTCGTTAAGATAGTACACAGTCATTTCTGCACCCTTTACAACGTTAGAAGGCGCTCCTTCATAAACGATACCTGAAGGATCGACAACAAATCTGATATTTCCGGGACGTGAATAAAATCCCTTTGTATAATCTATACTGCTCTTAGAATCCTTTAATGCGCTGTTTTCAGATTTTGAAACTACAACGATATTGAGATCACCCGGAACATAATTATTGAATCCGTCAAAATATCCTTCTGCGATCCACAGTCCGCTTTCCTTATTGAATTTTGCTTCGATCTTTGCAACCTTATCGTCCTTAGTGCTTGTTATGAATACTTTTTCAACATTCTCGCTTTTGGAGATATCAGCCGCAAATGTAAAGACCTTACCGGTTACCAGATACATTACAGGAGAACTGCAGGACGTGAAGACCTCTGTAATATCATTGTCTGCACTGTTGCCGTTGATACCAAGCTTTACGCTGTTTATTGCAGGCAGTTCATCAGAATATATGATCTTGCAGTCAGAGGTTACAACATCAGCGTATTTCGCCTTCACCACATACTCTGTGCCACTTTTGCCCTCAGGGAGCTCTATCGGGAGACTGAACTTACCTGTCTTTGCGTTTGCTACAGGACTGCCTATAAGCTTGTCATCGAGGTATATATCTACTTTCTGTCCCTTAGGACCTGTGCCGCATAAAGTTGTCTTTAAGCTGTTTACATTACTAGGAGCGCTGAGGCTGAGAATATCTGCAGTAAATCTTACAGAATGTATCGGCTCAACCCTTGATCTTCCGCTTCTAGCTGAGTCCGCGAAAACAAGGTCAGCATCGATATCATATGTACCGGGTTCTGAAGCTCTAGCCGAGAATGTAAGCTTTCCTTTAGACTTTGAGAATGGTATCTGTAATGAAGCAACCGTGTTATAATCAACTGCCTCGGAATCTGCCATAAAGCTGTCAGTAACGATAGTTACTCCCTTGGGTATCGTAAGTTTAACGGTAAAATCGGTGTTTTCCGAGTAGTGACCATTAAGGGCATCGAAATCAATCGTAAAGTCAACAAGACCGTTTACAGCTGTTTTTTCCGTTGTTATAGTCATAGTTGATTCGGGACGTGCAAGATAAATAAGGCTCTCATCCTTTAGAGAATAGCACCTTACAAATGCCGAAGAATCAAATGTAAGTTCTGTCTTTGAGTGGTCCACATTTGAAAGGCTGCGGCAGTTATAGAAAGCGTATTCACCTATATCGCACTTTTCAGCGCCAATTGATATTTTTTCTAGTGATAAACAGTTATAAAATGCGTCATTGCCTATAAAAGTAACTGTATCTGGAATAGAAACTTCGCTTAGTAACTCACAATTCTGGAATATTCGAGTCGGGACTTTAGTTGCACCATCTGCAAACGAAGCCTTTTTTATCTTACTGCCGCTAAACGCATATCCTGCGTCTGTCAGAGTAGACGGAAGAGCAACCTCTGTAATTGCAGTTTTTGTGAAAGCGTTTTCACCAAGGAAAGCTATTCCCTCATGGAATGTGAAATTTGAAAGCGACGTACAGTTATAGAAAGCATCACCACCTATGAGTTCCACTGTTTTGGGAAGAGAAACTTCAGTTAGCAATTCACAGTTCTGGAATATTCGAGTCGGGACTTTAGTTGCACCATCTGCAAACGAAGCCTTTGTTATCTTACAACCACTGAATGCATATCCTGCATCTGTCAGCGTTGACGGAAGAGCAACCTCTGTAATTGCAGTATTTGTGAAAGCGTTTTGACCAAGGAAAGTTAGTCCCTCATGAAATGTAAATTTAGATAGTGACTTACAGTTATAGAAAGCGTCCCCACCTATGAGTTCCACTGTTTTGGGAAGAGAAACTTCAGTTAGCAACTCACAGTTCTGAAATATTCGAGATGGGACTGTAGTTGCACCATCTGCAAACGAAGCCTTTGTTATCTTACAACCACTGAATGCATATCCTGCATCTGTCAGCGTTGACGGAAGATTTACCTCAGTTATTGCTGTTTTGGTAAAAGCGTTTTGACCTATAAACGTCAGACCTTCATTGAATTTTACACTTGAAAGAGCTATACAATTGTAAAACGCATCATTTCTAATCTGTTTAATTCCAGAAGGGAGAATAACCGATTTTATGTTCGAATTATGCTCGAAAGCATCTTGTCCGATTGCGAAAACCTTGTATCCATCAATTTCGTCAGGAATTGTAACCTCGGTAGCTGTACCTGTATATTTAAAGATAATAGCACCAAGTGTATCCGTAGTGTACTGATAATCTCCGCTTGTAAAATAATTGGCTGCATTTGCCACAAGCGAATTGAACGTAAGATTACCTCCGAGATCTGCAAAAGGAGCATAACAGTATGTTCCTATTGTAGCAGCGGCAGTTAAAGCAGCTAATAGTTTTTTCTTCTTTTGATTCATAATCTCTCCACCATTCTAAATATATTACGACTATATGTCGGTATATATATTATATATCGTTTTTTCAAAAAAAGAAAGATTATTTAGCAGAATTTGTGTGTTATTTTAAATATAAACATATTACTACTATAGCATTTGTGCATAATTAGTAATATAACAACCAAACATATCATAAACAAGAGTGAAACTCAAAAAAGCGATAATACAAATGGTTTCTTATCTTCAAATTCTGATTAAACTATAAATACTATTAAGCTTTATAAATCATTATCAATATAGAATCATCTTTTCTTGTAAAGAATCAGCTCGGGATCCTCTCCGCCGTTTTTATACGTACAAACCAATAGAAAGTCTATATTTGCCAGTATACCAAAGCACTTTCCGTCCTCAACTTCAATCTGATTACCGAGATATGTTGAATTATCATCTAAGAATTTAACAGCATTACCATTTGGAAGCTTGTATTCAAGATTAACATAACGCCCCACAAGAGCATTTAGCTTGCTGATTTTAGGCATACCTTTAATACCTAAAGCGTTGAACTCATCAATTAACTGCTTTTTGAAATCTTCAAACTTTCCTCCGTCTTCAAGTTCTTTATGCTTCTTCCAGTAGTCAAGTTTCGGCAGTGTTTCTTTCATATAAGTGCGGGCCTGCTCCTCAGTAAAGCCATGCTCTGCCATATGAACAACACAGACATCAATCAGATCATCCATATCATGATAAGTATAATTACCATCAGCATAACACCATTTACAGTACTCCTCGTTAAATGAACCGTCTAATTCCACGCTCATTTGCGTATCATCAATTGGCATTCCACAGCATTGACAAACTAGCTTTCTCGGCGAACCGAGAATTGTATTTATAGAAACGCCAAAAACCATGGAAAGCTGCTTAAGAGTTTCCGTGTTAGGAACAGTATCGCCGTTTTCCCAACGTGAAACTGCCTGACGTGTCACAAATACCTTTTCAGCGAGTTCTTCCTGAGACATTCCCTTTTGATTTCTAAGTTCAAGTATTATATTTTTAGTATTCATTTTAATCACCTCTAATATAAGTATAACATAACCTGAGAAAAATACAAGCAACTATCTGTTGCTGTTATAAAAATTAAGGGAACACCATTCTCGGTATTCCCTACACAATTTACTTTTATAATCACTTCTTGAGTAACCTGTCCAGCATTACCTGTCTGCATTCCTTTTCCAGTGTATCATCTAAAGATTCAAGAGATATTTTTGTGCTTTCTCCCCTGTTAACACAGTATCCTATCATGTAGTCTGAAATCTCCGGGTTTTTCGACAAGCAAGGACCATGCAGATATGTTGCTATAACATTCTTCTCACAGTATCCCTCGGCCGCACTTTTAGAACAGTTTCCGTTTCCGTATAATACTTTTCCAAATGGAGTTTTAACTTCCTGAGTCTGGCCACCATGATTTTCAAAGCCAACTACCTTTACTTTCTTTCCCGTGATTTCTGTTTCTATAACTATATTGCCTATACAACGTTTTCTACGGCTGTTTGGCGCAACAGTGAAATAATCAAAAAGGCCAAGACCTTTTATATCGTTGCCGTCAGCATCGCGGTAATATTTTCCCATAAGCTGATAGCCTCCGCAAATTAGGAAGAGAAACGTTCCCTTTTTGTAAGCATCTACGATACCCTCCCTACATTTCAGCAAGTCAGCAGAAATATGTTGCTGCTCAAGATCAGCACCGCCACCAATGTAAATAAGATCGTAGGAACTAAAATCAGGCATTGCAGAATCAATTGAATATCTGTCAATTTGACATTCTATTCCACGCTTTTTACAACGAAATGAGATGACCTCCATATTGCCGCTGTCACCGTAAAGGTCGAGCATATCGGCATACATATGAAGAATTTTTATTGTTTTCATTTGTTTCCTCCATGCTTTGATATATAACGCTTGAGAGCGCTTCTGGTAGGTTGTACAGCAGTATAATTTGCTATTACGAATTTTCTTCCCTCAGTACTTGCAAGTTCCTCAACAGCCTTATCAAGGTTAGGCCGAACAACTATCTTCGAAGGATCATATCCTGCTGTCTTTATCCTGACGGCTATATCGTAAGCTCTCGTACCCGATGTTACAACCCTTGTTACACGTTCGAAGATACTGAAATTAATATCATAAATCCAAGAAACGTCAAGACCATCAGCGATATTGTCATTGAGTACGAAAAGGAGTTCCTTCTCGCCATTCATTTCGTTCATTACACGAAGCGTCATATTTGCACCGACAGGGTTTTTCGCAAGATTAAGTGTAGCCTTACTTTTTCCGAGCATGAAGTTCTCCATACGTCCGTTTTTAACAGTATACTTGTTAATAACATCATCTGTTATGTCCTGCCTGATATCATAAAGCTTGGCAACACCAGCAACAGCCGTCATATTATATACATTGTAAATACTATTAAGTTTAGGCGAATAGGTATGATCATTTACAGTAAACACAGGCTTTTCCAAATCAATATTCTTAGCCGTGATATAAGGATCATAATTACCGAAACTGCACTTTTTGCAGAGGAACTTACCTATGTGAGAGTACTGATAATACTCATACTCCAGAGGCTCGCCGCAGAATGGGCAAAAGCGACCTTCAGAGGCTTCAAATATTTTTTTCGTTGCAAATGCATATGGTTCAGCATGGAAATACCTGACATTTTTATTATTGGGATTTGCTCTTCCTAGCCGAGCCGTATTCGGATCGTCACCGTTAAGAATAAGATTACCCTCAAAGCTCTTGCAGAACCCATTTATCTTCTGTATCAGCGTCTCCATTTCACCGTTTCTGTCGAGTTGATCGCGGAAAAAGTTAAGAACCACAAGTGTATCCAGCTTAAGTTGCGAATAAACAACAGGAACATGGGATTCATCAGTTTCAAGAATGAGATAGTCAGCCTTGACCTTTCCAGACATATCGCAGTATTTAAGGAGCATAGAGCATATTCCGGTATCCAGATTATTTCCCTCACGGTTTATGATTATTTTCTTTCCGCTCAATTCAAAAAGCTGCGCAATACAGTTTGTAACGGATGTCTTTCCGTTAGTTCCAGTAACAGCGATTATTGGGCACTCCACCTTGAACATGGAAACTGCCTTATGTCTCGATAAATGCCACAAAATAATACCAGGAAGATTTCCTGCATTTCTGTGCAAAAGCTTAAGAAGCTTTACAATTATCTTTCCAATTAATATCAAAAGTCGTTTCAATTTATTTTACTCCGTAAAAATCAATTTCCTGTGTAAGATACTCTTCCATCCTCGGAAAAACCTACCCAGCCGCGGTTTTTAGCCGCTTTTATTCCCAAAGCCACAGAAGTCTCGAGTGTTCCTGTCATACGAGTAAATCCGAAGAGATGAGCAACCTCACGAAGTAAATCCTCGCGAGCCATAGCAACCTGACGGGACATTATCTTCTTTATTCCGACTGCAATCTCCTCAGGCACAACATCATCTATATCGCGTTTTTCATCGTTCTTATAGATTGTTCTGCATTTGTCATACTCTTCAGGAACCTGGGAACTAAGCCATACATATTCATTTTCACCGGCAGAAGTCACTTTTTTGTCCGCTTTTTCAAAAGCAGTTTCAAAAAGCGCCTTCATATTCGTACCTGGGCGAGATATTCCCCAACAAGAGAAAGTCTTTTTGGCAAGGCTTTTCTTGTTCATTGGAGCCTCAGCCTCAAGGATATCGTTTATGCACTTTGTTATTTTAGCAGTTGCAGCCTCTGTAAAGTTTTCAGAAGTTCCAAGAGCTTTCATTTTATAGGATTTGAACTCGTCAAAGCTCTCTTCAAAACTTCTTACCTCCTCGGTTTCAAATACTATCTCCTGCTTTTTCTTATCTTCTGTTTTAGGAACTGCTTCAGGATTTCTGCGTCTCTCAATAGCAGCATCTATCTCAGATTTTATTCTGTTGAGAACCTTTTCCTTATTGTCAAGCCAGTCAATGATATAAACACTCATGACGTTCCAGCCAAGGCCCTTAAGAACTGAAGGCTGTGAAAGACTTCTGTCACTTGCTGTGCCATTATGGAAATAACTCTCATTCCCACAATTTATACCCATGATATATGTATCCGGCTTATCAGGATCAACAACGGCTACATCGACCTTATAATCTGAGCAACCAACACTGCACTTGCAATCGTAACCCAATTTTTTGAGTTCCTCGGCAACTACTGTTTCAAATCCGTATGAACCGGTCTTTGAACCTGCCTTTACAGGCAGTGCACTTCTGCCCTTTGCAGCAAATTCAAGAAATCCCTTGAGTCCTTCTACACCATCTGAACGAGTACGCGAAAGATCTATCATATCCGGTGTAATGACAGAGAAAACAATCATTTTGCATTTTGAACGTGAAATCGCTACATTAAGACGTCTCCATCCGCCATCACGGTTAAGCGGACCAAAGTTCATAGAAACCTTTCCGTCCTTGTCCGGACCGTAACCAATAGAGAACATAATAACATCTCTCTCATCGCCCTGTACGTTTTCGAGATTCTTTATTAGTATCGGTTCGTACATCTCATTAGCATATTCTTCAAGTTTAGGATCATCACGATAGGCGTCCATTAGTAAATCGTCGATAAGGTTCTGCTGAGGCAGACTGAACGTAACTACACCTATACTCATTTTTCTAAGTTCACTGTCTCTCAATCTGCGGCATATCTCCTCAACAACCGCCTGTGCTTCAGCTTTATTTGTACGAGTAGAGCTTTTATCATAATAGCCCTCCACGTGAACCCAGCTGACCTCTGACACCTGATCGTCAGGTGAAGGGAAAGTATAAAGCTTGTTTTCATAATACTTGGAGTTGCTGTACGCAATAAGGCTCTCATGACGTGAACGATAATGCCATAAAAGATGCTTCTGAGGCATAGAAAGCGCTAGACAATCATCGAGGACACTTTCGAGATCCTCCTTTTCATAGTTCTCCTCATCTACCTGATTTGAAGCAAAGAAACTTGTTGGAGGAAGCTGTTTAGGATCTCCTACAACAATAACGTTTTCTCCTCTTGCGATTGCACCAACAGCCTCACACGTTGGTAACTGAGAAGCTTCATCAAATATAACAAGATCAAATTTCGGATAAGACGGATCTATGTACTGAGCTACAGAAATAGGGCTCATAAGCATTACAGGACACATTCTGCGAAGCAGATTTGGTATGCTGTCAAACAGTTTCCTTATAGACATCATTCGTCCGTTTGACTTTATTGCTTTTTGAAGAATACCTATCTCTGAACTGTTTGCAGAGCTTCCTGGAGTAGGAATCTTAGCTGAAAGCTCAGCTGCAAGCTCTTTTATAGACAGAGTTGAGAAACTGTCAAGCACTTCACCAAACTTCCTGATGGTATCCTCAAAAAGTGTTCCCTGGAACCTTGAAAGAACACTATTTCGAGAAATAGTACTTATAACCATAGATTTGCTAATATCGCAGTCAAAGGCAGATACAAGCTGATCGGTAGGAACATCACCATTTATATAAGCGTCAGCAACATTACCGATACCATACTCTCGTAACTTGTTGCAGATAGTAACGATACCTGTCCATTCCTTGAGCTGCGGCAGTTCATCAATGACAGCATCGACTTTTACTTGAGCATCTTTACCCCAATTTTCACCTGTTATTAGCTTATCCGAATTAATTCCGAATGTATCACGAAGCTGTGAAGCAACATTTTCAAGTGCAGCATAATCGGCAACTATTTTTGATGTATCACCATTCACGCCTGTTGACAAACTGTCTCTGAGCCTTTGCTTTATTTCAGCGCTAAACGTAGAAGCTGCAACTTTTTCACCAAGTTCAGAAGAACGAGCAACACAATTCTCAACTGCATTCCAGTCTGCGTTCTCGTCAAGCTTAATGTTGGCAAAATATTTCAGTAGTTCTGGTTGTGCAGACGCAACCTGTTCCTTAAGAGAGTTGAACTTGTTTATCTTGTCATAATACTGCGTGATGTTCTCTTTCGTAACAGTCGAAGCAGATTTTGCATGGGCTGCAAGCTCTTTTACAAGCTTTTTACTGCCAATGCTCTTTGCAAGGAACCACTTACCCTGAGCTGTTTTCCATTTTACTAAAGCATCAGAGGCGTTATATCCAAGTACTGAGGTTTCAAACTGAGAAAGGAGATCGTTCTTTACCTGCTCAAGTTCCTTACCAGTATCAATCAGTGACTTTGCAGGCTCTTTAAATCCATTCCAACGACTGTCACCGATAATATCGGGAAGGAGCTGCTCACCGCTTGCTGATGCCGATATAATCTCCGCTGCAAGCTTACACTCCTCAAATGTCATCTCACTGCTACCAGTAAATTTCGCAAGCTGTGCATTGTTGCTCTGAGCTGCTGTAAGAGCTGTTTTCAACTCCTTGAGTTTTGCCTCCATAGCTCCTCGTGTCTCTGGAGTACACTCTGCAAGCTCGCATACTCCAAGGGCAGTAGTTGTTACATCACCAAACTCTCGACCTGCCGCTGCTAGACTTTCTAAAGTATCTCTCCACGCAGAGTATGAGGTCTCACTCATGGCATCAAGCTGGTCATGTGTGAAAGTGAACTTTCCTCCAGACTTGCTGTTCTTTTCGTATCTTACAGCTGCATCGTACATCGAACAGCCAAAATTACGCTTTTTATGTATCTCCTCCATGGTGCCATTGAGTTCTTTTCGCATTTCAGCTATCTTGTCAGCCTGTGCCTTGTACTCAGCAGGCTTCTTGATACGTCCAACATTTAAAGTTTCCTCAAGCTGCTTAAGAACTGCTCTCTTCTGAGCTTTATTTGAATGGAGCTCTATACAGAAAGGGCCAAGTCCTACCTTGTTCAATCGCTTTTCAACAACTGACAACGCTGCCATTTTCTCAGCTACAAAAAGGACTGATTTTCCTTGATAAAGAGCACTAGCTATCATATTAGTTATGGTTTGAGACTTACCACTTCCAGGAGGTCCATGAAGAACGAAGCTCTTACCTTGAGAAGCTGCATAAACCGCCGCAAGCTGTGATGAATCAGCACTTAACGGAACAACAAGGTCAGTAGGAGCCACATTGTTATCAAGATCAAGAGGAGAAATGTAAAGATCGTCCCCTTCCCACTCTGTCTTTCCTGAGATAAGGCTTGCAACCACCTTATTTTTTGCAAGATCATCCGCACGATTTCGGATATCATTCCACATTATAAAACGATTAAATGAGAACTGTCCAATAAATGCATAGTCTACTATATCCCATCTAGACTGTGACATAATATTCTGTCTTACAGTATTAAGTATGAGCTGTAGATTAATTCCATTCTCATCCTCTGGAACAGGATCAAGTCCTTTGATATCTATGCCGAATGTCTGACGTATGTACTCAAGCATAGTTATATTAACCTGAGTATCCTCGTCACGCATACGAATAATATATGCTTTTTCCTGAACCTTTCTGATAATGTCAATAGGGACAAGTATGAGCGGTGCATAGCGTGGCTTATCACTCTTTTCTGTCTCATACCAGCGAAGGAAGCCGAGCGCAAGATAAATGGTATTAACACCATTTTCTTCCATACTCACCTTTGCCTGTCTGTGAAGCTTTTTCATTATCTTTTCAAGATCTGTCTCTTTCAAAAATGTACGAAGACGGTGACTCTTGAACTCAGATTCCGATATTGTGGTAATGATATCTTTTTCGTTTTCAATCTCGTATATCTTACTGTCAGATATCTGCAAAGTCATATCGTTTGGCAATGGCATTACTTTAAAGTCCTCACCCTTTGATATCTCATCCTCTAGTACTCCCAGGTCACTGACCATGAGTTGAACGCTCATTGCAGTTGCACGAAAATTCAGCAGACTGTTCCTCAGGCTGAGGTCAAGAAGCTTTCTTTCCCACATTACCTGTTTTGTAACCTCCCTGGCTTCTCCGCTTATCGCTTGCGCGGAAATATCTATTTCATTAGGAGCAGATGTAATCTCAGACTTCTTTCTAGCACCGTAGTCCACAGCCTTGAACGTACCATTCTCTGAAACTCTTGATGGTATGGGGCGAATACCACTTGAACGTGTACGACTTATGTCTATGGCAAAGCAGAACTTCGACTCATCATCAAGATGATCAGCCGCATGTTTTTCCGCACTGTCAAAATCGGTGTTCTTTCCTGCAACAAAGTCAGTACACTCGACTAGGCTTATAGCATCTATACCGTGAGCTATACGCTTTGTGAGAGCTGACATATCATACTGAATGCAATCAGAAAAATTTTCTTCCTCAAGCCAGCAGCCTGCAAATGCGTGCCCCTGTATAATTACAATAATCGGGTTTAGTCCAACAGCTTCAAGGCATGAACAATAAAGCACGGCAAGATCAAGACATGTTCCCTGTCCTGTTTCGAGCACCGTGTCTGGCATACGTATACGCTGAGCAGCTTCAAAGCTTGCTGGAGGCATAGTATATCCAATATTCTTTTCCTGTAACGCCGCGTATATTGCTCCCATCTGCTGTTTTACAATATTAGGATTCTTGGTCTGATATCCTGTAAAAGAAGGATTTCCGCACCATTTATTTAAATAAACTCCTGCTGCGGCGATTAATTCCTGAACTTTCGGATGATTAGGACTTACAAATGCCACAGCAGTTTCGGGCATGAAGTTAATTCCAGACCATTGATCGTAGGCAAGGAGCTCTATGCTCCTGCTTTCCTCAGCTATAACGTCATCGCCGATAAGAGCCTGAATAGTAACACTTCCAACAAGCTTTTCCGTAAGGCTAAAAAGATAGTCCGACAATAAAATTATATTCACAGGTGAAATTTCAACGGGCTGGGACGGTTTCAGGTCAACAGGCACAGACTCAAATACCTTAGCAAATTCAGGTTCAAAGCTTATTCTAAGGCGAACATTTTTAAGTTCTTCTTCAGTATTATTGGTCATTACCATATTTCTGAATACCGGAACATAATTCTGCTGCATTGCAAAATTGATCTGAGCAGTCATATTCCCACCAAATATTATCTTATTTTCCATACAGTCCTCCATTCTGCCATCGGCGATACATAATACTATTTCTATCATACCACATTTTGATTTATATTACAATATTTACTGCAAAAAAAGTAAACAAAAACCACAGAGAATCTTAAGTTCCCTGTGGTTAAAAAATAATCTTTCTTAATGATAATTATAGTCTCAGTTCTTGTGTACGATAACTCCGCCTGTCTTGTAAATGCAGTCCGAAGGGATAACGCCCCTTACACAGCTTGTAGGATAGATATTTGAATTAGAACCGACCACTGTTCCTGGATTAAGTACACTGTTACAACCGACCTCAACGTGATCACCAAGCATTGCGCCTATCTTCTTAATGCCAGTTTCAATATTCTCATCGCCAGACTTAATAACTACATTGGTCTTGTCAGACTTAACATTAGATGTAATAGAACCTGCTCCCATGTGCGATTTATAGCCTAGAATACTGTCTCCTACATAATTGTAATGCGGAGTCTGAACGTTGTCAAAAAGGATAACATTCTTAAGCTCAACTGAATTTCCAACTACACAGTTCTCACCTACAAGAGCACTTCCTCTAATGAATGCTCCATGGCGAACCTCTGTACCAGCGCCGATAATACATGGAGCTCCAAGATAAGCTGTTGGGAAAACTTTTGCAGTTTTATGTACCCATACATTTTCTGACGGATTGTCATACTCGTCACTGCTTAGAGTCTTTCCGAGCTCAATAATGAAATTACTAATACCCTTAAGTGCTTCCCATGGATATGTAAACTTGCTAAGATACTCCTTTGCAGCAGTATGAGAAAGATCATAAAGCTCTGCGATTGTGATATTTTCCATATTCAATTCCACTCCTGATATTCATATATATTGCACATATAATTATACTCTCCATGTAGCATATTGTCAAGGATTTAATGGTTATTTTCCATGTTGGACTATTCAGGCTTTACTTTTCGGTCACAATATGGTAAAATATGATATAGATGCAGATATTTCCACAAACGAACCAAACACAGGAAGTGTTAAAAATGATAAAAAATTTTTTTAGCAGAGCGATAATACCTGTTATCATTCTGCTTTCTATACTTTCCCTTGCAGTCTCGCTGCTTGCGATAGTTTATATGAAACACAATCCTCACGGAGTAAAAGCAGCCGTAAATACAGAAACAGTCCACACGGTTACAACCGAAACAACTATAACTTCTTCAGTATCTACAACAAGCACAAAAACAACAACAGTACCTTCAACTTCTACAAGTAACTCTACAGAAACAACCACTGTTTTTACAACAACAGCAGAAAACGTTCCTGTCCCAAGCAGATATGTCGGAACTTCACCTAACAGTGCCTTTTATCAGGAAAATCTCGTTACTGCAGGCGATTCCATTACTCTTGGACTTAGATACTATGGATTCATACCACGCGAGCACAGCATTGCAGGTGATTCGGTTTCAATGTGGAATCTCTCGCATTTCAGCTTCTCCGTAGGCGATGAAGAACTAGAACTCATTGATGCTGTGGAAAGAATCCGACCAAAGATGCTTTATATGTGGATTGGCATGAATGATGTGAACCTGAATATGCCTCAGAAATTCGTGAAAAAGTATAGTCAGGTAATTGATGAAATAAGGGAACGCATTCCTAATATAACCATCATAGTTGCAACAATAACGCCTGTAAGTTCAGGGTGCAAAGTTGTCAAAAACACTATAATCCGAGATTACAACGCTGCTCTCATGGAAATGGTCAAGCGAATAGATTCACCTGATGTTCTTTTTTTTGATGCTTATTCCGTTATCTGCGACGATGAACTCAATCTCACCAGCGGATATAGCTCAGGTGACGGTATGCACCTCTATATACCATGTTATACCGATATAATGACCGCTTTGTTCGATTACCTTGATACAACTGATGTAAAATTCAAAATTGAATGCAAGTAAAAAGCTGCCTCACGGCAGCTTTTTATTATGTATTCTTATCAACTTCGTGGAATTTCTTAAGATTTCCTATTTTTTCATTTCTTTCGTCTAGAACTCTCTCAACATCAGACCAATCTAGTCCTTGATTAGCACAGAGTACCATTACATGGTAGAGAAGGTCATTTATCTCATTCATAAGTTCATCATTGTTTCCGTTTTTTGCTGCGATAACTGTTTCTGTAGCTTCCTCTCCTACTTTCTTGCAGATCTTATCCACACCTTTCTCAAATAGATAGCAGGTATATGAGTTTTCTGCGGCAGTTCCATTTTCAAACTGTTTTTTTCTTTCCTTAATAACTTCAAATATTTCCTGATAAACTGTCATTATTCATTCTCCTCTGTATTATAAATTTCGTTGAAAAAGCAGCTGTAGCTTCCTGTGTGACAGGCAACTCCTGTCTGCTCAACATTTACAAGCAGTGTATCATTGTCGCAATCACCATATATTGATACGACTTTCTGCAAATGTCCTGATGTCGCGCCTTTGTTCCAGTATTCCTTACGAGACCTGCTCCAGAACCACGTATAACCTGTTTCAAGAGTTTTTTTCAGGCTCTCTTTATTCATATACGCAAGCATAAGAACTGTTTTTGTATTTACCTCATAGCATATTGCTGGAATAAGCTCTCCCTTTTCAAAGAATTTGTCGATATCGTTTAAATCAATCTTTATCATTATATATCCTCCTTTTCTGCAAATAGATGATCTATCATCCGCTTAGGATCGTCCATAAAAGCTTTCATAGCAGTGTATGTTTCGGTGTTTTTATATTCTGTCTCATTGATTCCGCTTTCTGTAAGCTCAAATATTACAGAATCCGGATATGCAAGGATAATTGGTGAATGAGTCGCTATTATGAACTGGCTACCCTGCTTTACAAGTTCATTTACCCTTATTAGCAGTGACATCTGCCGTGACGGTGAAAGTGCAGCTTCGGGCTCATCTAGGATATACATTCCGCGACCTGCAAAGCGATTCATAACAAGTGAAAAGAAACTCTCACCATGAGACTGCTCATGTAATGATACTCCACCATATGCTCTAAGTAGTTTGCCGCTTCCTCCATCTGCATCGTCCAGATACGAAGCAGCATTGTAAAAACTTTCTGCACGAAGAAAGAACCCTGTTTTCGGTCGTTCAATCCCTCGTATAAGTTTTATGACACTGTGTAGCTCCGAATGTGTTTCCTTTGTGGTAAACGAATAATTCAATGAACCGCCCTCTGCATTAAAACCATACTTCACAGCTATCGCTTCAAGAAGTGTAGATTTTCCAGTACCATTCTCACCTACAAAATAAGTTACAGGTCTTTGTAGTTCTAATTCTTCCATTTTGGCAAGGCTTTTCACCGCAGAAAGCTTCGCAGTGTATCCGAGTTCATTTGAAAGTCTGTCAAGCTTAACGCTTCTGATGTAGTTCATCAGCGAACTATAACACCCTTACCTCGGCAATAGTCCTTGACTTCGCCTACAGTAAGCTCTTTGAAGTGAAAAAGTGAAGCAGCAAGAGCAGCGGTAGCTCCTGTTTTCTCAAAAACCTCATAGAAATCATTTATCTTTCCTGCCCCGCCGCTAGCAATAACAGGAATGGAACAATTGTCACAGACAGCTTTCAACATTGGGATATCGAAGCCCTCTTTTGTTCCGTCAGCATCTATGGAGTTAAGGCATATCTCGCCTGCTCCTAGCTTTTCAATAGTGTGTACCCAGTCAATAAGATCAATTCCCATATCCTTACGACCACCATTTATGTATACTGTCCACTTGTTATCCGCAATCTTCTTAGCATCGATTCCTACGCATATGCACTGGCTTCCAAATATATCCGCTCCATCCTTTATAAGCTGTGGATTCTGAACAGCCTGTGAGTTAACGGATACTTTGTCAGCGCCTGCACGAAGAGCTTCACGGATATCTTCTACTGTTTTGATACCTCCGCCGACTGTCAGCGGTACAAATACCTTTTTGGCAGTATCCCTTACAACATCAAGAAAAACTCCGCGTCCCTCAAATGAAGCTGTTATATCGTAAAATACTATCTCATCAGCGCCCTGCTTATTGTACTCCTCAGCACACTCAACAGGATCGCCTACGTCACGAACTCCTTCAAAATTCACGCCCTTTACTACCTTGCCGTTTCTAACATCAAGGCAAGGGATTATTCTCTTTGCGAGCATTTTCTCACTTCCTTAAAAATTGTTTCTTATTATCTTGACGAATATAACCACTGCAAACAAAATGACCTCAGCTATGATTATATACTTTTTCGACTTTTTTAGCCTTACTTTGCTGTCGGCAGCCAGAAAAGCTCCAATTATTATAAGTAACGGCAAAGTCTGAAATTCCCTTATGGGTATGCCGAACGTAAACATTCTCGTTTGTTGTACTACGCAATGAGCCCATATGGTATAAAACACCGACCAGAACAGCTTCATTGTATCAAGTGCTGCAATAAAAGTCATTCTGATGAAACTTTCGTCTTCTACATTTAACTTTTTTCCGATATTCTTGACTTTTTTTGCTGCAACGCCTGCTAAAGTGAATATTCCCGCAAGTCCGAAACCAGCAATAAACGGAAAAAAAGCCAGCCATTTCGAAGCGTAAACATCAAATTCATTGTCCTCGCCGTAATGTATACCTATCTGTTCGGGAAAATCCCTGTAAACCGCCAGCGTATACACGAAATACACGGCAAGTAGACCGAATGATATGATATTTACCGATGTATGAAACTTTTTAAAAGTCTTTTCATCCATTTGAATACTCAATAGCTTCTTTGAGATCCAAAGTTCCCTTGTAAATCGACTTTCCGCAGATAGTACCGTAAAGTCCCATTTCCCTGCAAGCAACGATATCATCCATTGTATGAACTCCACCGCTTGCTACGATATTTGCTCTGCCCTCGGTTGCGTCTGCAAGCTTTTTGAGCTGTTCGCGGTTCACTCCAGAAAGAGTTCCGTCCTTGGAAATATCAGTAAATATGAAATATTTTACGCCTGACTCTATCATTTTATCTGCAAGATCAATATAGTGAACGTCTGAGCTCTCTAGCCATCCTTCTGTCGCAACCATTTCGTGCATTGCATCTATCCCTACGACTATCTTTTCACTGCCGAATTTCTCAACAGCTTCACATACAAGCTTGGGATTTTTTAGGGCTACAGAACCAAGAATAACTCTTGTTATTCCCATATCAAGATAAGCCTTTATAGTCTCAAGGCTGCGGATACCGCCACCTAGCTCAACCTTCAGTCCAGTTTTTTCTGCAACATCAGTATAAATCTTTGTATTAACAGGTCTGCCTTCCTTAGCACCGTCAAGGTCTACCATGTGTATCCACTCAGCTCCTGCCTTCTCGAAGCTCTTTGCAGTTTCAAGATAGTCTGATGCTACCTTTTCAACAGTAGAAAAGTCGCCCTTGAAAAGTCGGACACAATTACCGTCCTTAATATCTATTGCGGGAAAAATTATCATAAAAGCTCTCCTTTTTAATATTATCTATATTCCCATGTATCTCTCAAAGGAATAACGCTGTTCTTTGATATCAAATACTTCAATAAACGGAACACTTTCATTATATATCCAACGCTCTATATAAAGCGGTCTTAAAATGAAAAGGCGTTCATTTTTCAGAGCGGTATATGCATCAAATGAGCCTTGGAAGCAATCACGAAATAATGTGCAGAATTCTGCATTATCCAGAGGCTTGCCTATTTCTTCGCATATTCCCTCAATTTGTATATTGTCTATGCACAGTGCAGCATACCAGTTAACCGAAAGCTGATGATATTTTCTCAGCTCTTTGTCAGTCTGAAAATAGAACTCTCCATTTATCTGTACAACGCTCATCATACGCGACGATACCCTGTCATTTTCAGATGTTGAAAGTACTATTTTCCTGCCTTTTCCGAAATCCTTAAAAAACCGCTTTAGTATATCCGAAAACTGCTCCATATCATTTACCTTTCAACTTATTTCTTATCATATTGGCATTTTCGGCCGACAATCCGATATATTCAAAGTATCTTTCCGAACTATCGAAGCGTTCCTTAAACAGATCTATAAAACCGTTTATGCTCTTTTCATTGGCAAGGACTATATTCCTGTCAACTTCTGGATGAGCCGCAAGAAACGTTTCAAGTCTTTTATGGTTGTACTCACGACTGATGACATAATCCCTGACTATTTCTTCTCTGTCAACTCCGCAAGACATAAGTATTATTGCACTCACAACTCCCGTTCGGTCTTTACCTGCCGTACAGTGGAAAATAACACCATTCTCTGCTTCTGAAATGACTTTCATCACCTTTGGCATTTTTTCAGCAACTGCTATGGCAAGGTATGACTGCGGTACAGCTTCAAGACTTTCAGGAACTCCGCTACCTTCAGTTATCTGAAAATGATAATACTCAAACTCATCCATATCAGCCAGAGCATTAGGAGTCCTCTTTCTTTCTGCATCTGTCCTCATATCTATTACAGTTGTAATATGAGCAGAAAGAAGTCGCTCAATGTCTGTATCAGAAGGATTTTCAGGAACATCGCTTCTCCAGTAAACGTTATTTTTCGTAGTAAAACCGTCAGCAGTTACGATTCCTCCAAGCTCCCGAGTGTTGTTTGAACATGAAAGCAGACTTTTATATGTCATATAAGATTGCCAAAACTTCGAAGTATCTTAAGTCCGGTTTCACCGCTCTTTTCGGGGTGGAACTGCGCTCCGTAAACGTATTTCCCATCGTAAACAAGTGCAGGAACTCTTCCACCATACTCAACGAATGCAGCTATGTCCTTATCAGCACAATGTGCCTTATAGGAATGGACGAAATATACGTACTCGTTATCTCCCACATTTTCAAGAATCGGACAATCATTAAGCTTTTCAAGCTTGTTCCAGCCCATATGGGGTATTATTAACTCGGGTTCTTCCATTTTACGAACACTACCACCGATAAGCCCTAGGCCATCACACTCCTCGAACTCGTAGCCTTTATCAAATATGAGCTGCATGCCTAGGCATATACCAAGAAAAGGCTTCTTTGAGGCTTCTGCCTTGATAGTATCTACAAGTCCTGTAGCTTCAAGTTTTTTCATTGCCGCAGGAAATGCACCTACTCCAGGTAGTATAACTGCATCAGCAGACTTCACTGATTCCTTGTCACTAACAAGTTTACTCTCTAGTCCAAGATAGTCAAGAGCGTTTTTTACGCTGAAAATATTTCCAGCGCCATAGTCGATAATCGCAATCATCAAAGAACTCCTTTCGTGGACAGCGTCGAACCATCTGCATTCTCAGTAACAGCTGTTTTTAGTGCATGTGCAACAGCCTTGTATACAGCCTCTGCCTTATGGTGGTCATTACTTCCATAGAGAAGATTTATGTGAAGCGTCATACCTGAATTAAAAGCAAATGCACGGAAAAACTCCTCAGTCATACAAAGGTCATATTCTCCGCAACTCTGATTGGTAAAATCACAATTAAAAACAAGAAAAGGACGATTGCTAAGGTCGAGACTTGCCATTGCAAGGGATTCGTCCATAGGTATATAAGCCGTACCGTAACGTACGATTCCCGACTTCGCACCAAGAGCTTGTCCAAGAGCCTGTCCGATTGCAATTCCTGTATCCTCAATAGTATGGTGACAATCAACATAGATATCGCCCTTGACCTTAACGCTCATGCTGATACCGCTGTGAACGGAAAGAGCTGTCAGCATATGGTCAAAAAAGCCTATGCCTGTATCGATCTCAGCTTTTCCCTTTTCGTCAAGGGTTATACTTACTCTGATCTGTGTTTCTTTTGTAACTCTTTCGATTTCAGCTTTTCGCATAATGTACTCCTTTATTTTTTAAAATATCCGTCGAGTATTTCGATGAAACGTGGGTTTTCCTCAGCACTTCCCGAAGTTACTCTTATAAATCCTTTGAATTTTCTTATCGCTATTGAATTATCAAGCATAAATCTGTATATAGTCTCAAATTCATCTGTTTTTATAAGTACAAAGTTGGTACAGGTTTCATATACATTTTCAAAGCAGTTATATCTCTCGTTTATTGAAACGATATCCCTGTAAAGCTGCTTTGTGTTCTTTACAATAATATCGCGACAATCTGCAAGATACTGCTTCTCGGAAAGAATATCTGAAACGATAGTCTGTGCTACCGTATCATTATTATATGGAGACTTGGCTGCACGTATAGCATTTGTTATTGTCCTGTTCGCTATTGCAAATCCAAACCTTACAGCAGCAAGACCAATAGCTTTTGAACAAGTCTTAAGTATTAGCAGATTATCATACTTATCAACATCTGGAAGAAGCGTCTGATCCCAGAAATCCATATATGCCTCATCAAGTATAACAAGAACTCCGTCAAGCGCTTCAATGATCTTTTTTACCGATTCCTTGTCAAGTCCAAGAGAAGTTGGATTGCAGGGATTTGAGAATATCAGTCCTCTTGCCTTGTTTTCCTTGCAGAAAGCGATGAGCTTTTCAACGTTTATAGTCAGGTCTTCTTCCTTCTGATATGTCTTGACATTTACCTCGTAAAGCTGCGCATAGAACTCATACATCGAGAAGTCGTGAGATACATTGACTATCGTATCCCCTGCCTCAAAGAAGCAGCCCTCAATAATGCTTATAAGCTCATCCGAGCCGTTACCTGCACTGATAAGCTCCTCTGGTATGCCGTAAAGCTCTGCAAAAGCCTTTGTAGGAGCTTTGGCAAGACAATCGGGATATCGGTTGAAGTCTATCTGTGAAATACTTTTACTTATCTTTTCCTTTAAGCTGTCAGATAAATTGAAACAGCTTTCGTTTGCGTCAAGTCTGATATCATAGTGTCCTGTAATCGGATCATAAGGCACCAGATTTACCAACTTCTTATTAAGTTTATAACTCATAAATTATCCTTTCAAATAAACACCTATAGGGCAGCTGTTTTTCAAGCCGCCCCATAGCATGATTCAGTCTTCAAATCTTACCTTAATTGCATTTGCGTGAGCTGTAAGTCCCTCACGCTCTGCGATAAGAACAATGTCGTCTTTAGCCTGTCTGAGAGCTTCCTCAGTATAATATGTATAAGCTGTTCGCTTTGTGAAGCTTGCTACACCAAGAGGCGAGAAGAAACGTGCCGTACCGCTTGTAGGCAGAACGTGGTTAGGTCCTGCATAGTAGTCACCGAGAGGCTCGGAAGCATAGTTACCAAGGAATATTGAGCCTGCGTTATCTAGACTTCCGAGAAGCTCAAATGGATTTTCCATAAGCACTTCAAGGTGCTCGGGAGCTATCTCGTTTGCAAGCTCAACACACTTTTCGCGGCTGTCTGCAATGATTATAGCACCGTAATCCTCAAGAGACTTAGTGATGATATCCTTTCTTGAAAGATATTCCTTCTGTCTCTCTATCTCCTTTATTGTACCGTCAGCAAGCTTTTCGCTTGTTGTTACCATGATCGCGGAAGCAAGTACATCGTGCTCTGCCTGCGACATAAGGTCGGCAGCTGCAAACTTCGGGTCTGCGGTATCATCGGCGATAACAAGTATTTCGCTCGGACCTGCTATCATATCTATGTCAACAACGCCGTAAAGAAGTTTCTTTGCGGTAGCCACATAGATATTTCCCGGGCCTACTATCTTGTCGCACTTGGGTATCTCCTCTGTGCCGTATGCAAGAGCAGCTATAGCCTGTGCGCCGCCTGAAAGGAATACTCTGTCAACACCGCAGATAGCGGCAGCTACAAGTATGTCCTTATTTGGAGTACCGTCCTTGAGGGGCGGAGTAACCATGATTATCTCCTCAACGCCTGCGATCTTGGCAGGGATAGCGTTCATGAGCACACTTGACGGATAAGCCGCTGTACCGCCCGGTACATAGAGACCTACTCTGTGGAGTCCGCGAATGCGCTGTCCCATTATAACGCCGTTCTTCTTGGGCGATATGAAGCTCTGCTCCACCTGTCTGTTGTGGAAATCCGCAATGTTCTCCTGTGCATTGAGAAGTGCATCAACAAACTCCTGATCCGCTTCCGTAAGAGCGTCATTTATGACCTCACGGGGAACTTCATAATACCTAGGAAGATTGCCGTCAAACTTTAAAGTATAGTTCTTAACGGCTTCGTCGCCGTTGTTTTTAACATTTTCTATTATCTCCGATACGACCTCAGTGACCTTTTTATTGGTCTCGCCGCTTCTCTTTTTCAAATCATTGAGAAAAGCGACCTCGTCGGTACCGTTGGCAAATATTTTCTTCATCAAAGATTCTCCTCTATAAGTGTGATAAGTCTGTCTATTTCGGCGTGTCTCATTTTCAGACTTACAGTATTTGCGATAAGTCTTGCGGAAATAGGAGCAACGTCCTCGATGACCTCAAGTCCGTTCTCTTTAAGAGTTGTACCTGTCTCAACAATATCAACGATACCGTCGGCAAGTTCAAGGAGAGGTGCGAGCTCAACAGAACCCTCTATCTTAATTATCTCAGTGTCCATGCCCTTTTTCTCAAAGAACTTTCTTGCAACATTGGGATACTTTGTAGCGATAGTCTTTATTCCGTAGCCGCTGTAGAAATCGTAGCCCTTCTTTGCAGCAAGTGCGAATTTACACTTTCCGAAACCGAGATCAACAAGCTCATAGAACTTGCCCCTCATTTCCATTATAGTATCCTTGCCTACAACTCCCATATCGCACACGCCATGCTCAACATATGTTATAACGTCGTTTGCCTTGGCAAGAACGACTTCAAGATTTGCGTCAGGTACGGGGAGTATTAGCTTTCTGCCCTTTTCACGGACTGCTGTGCAGTCAAAGCCGAGCTTTTCAAGAAGACCGACCGTATCCTTTTCAAGTCTGCCCTTTGTAAGAGCCATTCTTATAGGCTTGTTCATACCGTGACCTCCTTGCTTTCGCCGTCAATTACCACTACCTTTGGTATCTTCTTCTCTATGGCGTATTCACGAACGCTCTCGATATCGTCAAACAGCGCGTTCTCAACTATAAGTCCCTGCTCACGGAGCTCCCGTGCAGCCTTTATTGCAGCAACCTCGCAACCATCCTCGGCAAATACGATAACGTCAGCCTTAGGCTCGGCAGGAAGCACATCGCTCTTCTCCATGAGCTTTGCAACAGCATTGATATTTACGGCAAAGCCCACTGCGGGGACATCATATCCGAACTCGGAAATGAGCTTGTCATAGCGTCCGCCCGAGAGAACTTCCTCTCCGTGTCCCTGTAAATAGCCCTTTATGATAAGCCCTGTGTAGTAATCCGTCTTGTTTACAAGTCCGAGATCGACCGTGATAGTACCGTCGCCGCCGCAGAGCTCTGAAGCGTCTGCGTATATATCTCTCAGCTCGTCAAGTATGCGCTTGATATTTTCATCGGGCATGAGCTCCTCAGCCTTTTCAAATACTTCCTCTCCGCCGAAAAGTGCAGGGAGCTTTTTGAGCGCATTTGTAACAGGAGAATTTCCGAAACTGTCAAGCATATCGTTGAGCGCAGGGAAATTCTTGTTTTCTATGAGCTTTCTTATGCTTTCCTTGTCATGATCCGAAGCCTCAAGCTTGCCCACGAGCTCCTTGAAAATACCTATATGACCGAGTTCGAGTGAAAACTCCATGCCGAAGGAATTGAGAGAATCAACAGCTGTGGATATAACTTCAAGATCAGCAATTTTGAGCTGTGAACCGATAAGCTCGATACCTGCCTGAACTACCTCATCGCTTCTGCCCTTTAATGAAGGCTCGGTAGTATATACAGCCTGAGCATAACACAGCTTAAGAGGAAGATCAGCATCCCTGAGCCTTGTTGCAACAATTCTTGCAATTGGCATAGTCGTATCAGGACGCATTACAAGAAGTCTTCCCTTACTGTCGGTGAGTTTATATAAATTCTCCTGAGGAAAATAGCGTGAATTAAGGTTGAATACATCATAAAACTCAAGACCTGGTGTGATAGTCTCGCTATATCCACGACTCTTGAAAAGATTCATAAGCGTATTCTCTATATTTCTTCTTACGATACACTCACCGAAGAGCAAATCCTTCGTTCCCTCGGGAGTAATAAGATCATAATTTTTCATATTAAACCTCCTCGTCATTTCGCTTTAGCCTGCTAACATGATACTATGATAACATATTACTAAAGAAAAGTCAAGCTAAAAGAAGGACATCTGCGTGGATTCAGGTAAATCACCAAATGCACCTATGCTTTTCAACATATCAATTGTTGTTTTTGACGCACCACTTTCGGACTGAAACTCTTCAATAGACATAAAACCGCCATTCTGAACAGCTTCGTAAATGCCTTTTGCAGCGTTGTCTCCGACGCCACTCATTGCAGAAAACGGTATTCTGAGCTTTCCGTCTTCAACAAGATAATCAGTAGCGTGAGACTTAAACAGGTCTATAGGAAGGAACTCATAGCCTCTAGACATCATCTCGTTAGTAATGAGAAGTATATCATATAGTGCACTGTCCTTATTTGTTCTGTCATTTCCAAGAGCCTTGATTTCCTCAATCTTTGCACGTACTGCACCTATTCCCTTAATAGCAAGCTCTGCATCAAAATCCTCTCCTCTTACAGAAAAGTAAGTAGCATAATACTCAAGTGGCATATGTAGTTTGAACCACCCAAGCTTTATGGCTGCTATAACGTATGCAGCCGCATGAGCTTTAGGGAACATATATTTAATCTTAAGGCAGCTTTCAATATACCATTCTGGTACATTATGGTCACGGAGCATTTGAATTATCTCTGGGGTAAACTGTTTTGGAGCTTTACCCTTACGTGTCCACTCCATTATCTGGAAAGCCATCTTTGGCTCTACGCCTTTATATAAAAGGTAGGTCATAATTGAATCTCGAGTTCCGATAACATCAGAAATTGTACATACGCCATTATCAATTAGATCCTTTGCGTTACCAAGCCAAACATCTGTACCATGAGAAAGTCCTGATATCTGCAGGAAGTCACTGAACTTGGTAGGCTTCGCATCAAGCAGCATCTGTATAGTAAAGCCTGTACCCATTTCAGGTATGCCGAGACTTCCTGTCTTGCAAAAGATTTCCTCAGGAGTAACACCCAAAACATCACAGTTGGTACACATACGTATAACATCAGGATCTGAAGTCGGAACATCTTTTATCTTAATTCCTGTTAAGTCCTCAAGATGTTTATAAAGAGTCGGAACTACGTGTCCAAGCTCATCAAGCTTAAGGATAGTATCATGAAGTGAATTGAATGTAAAATGCGTAGTTATTATTTCTGAATCGGCAGTATCAGCTGGATGCTGAACCGGAGTAAAGTCGTAAACATCATAATCAGATGGAACAACAACCATTCCACCAGGATGCTGACCAGTCGTCTTCTTTATACCTGTACAGCCTATAGCAAGTCGACTCATCTCTGCATTATTCAGTGTAATCCCATTCTCTTCACAGTATTTCTTAACATAGCCGTAAGCTGTCTTTTCTGCAACTACAGAAATAGTACCAGCTTTGAACACGTTAGACTTTCCAAAGAGTTTTTCAGTATAACGATGAGCCCAGAACTGGTATTCATCAGAGAAGTTAAGATCAATATCTGGTGCTTTATCGCCATCAAAGCCCAAGAAAGTCTCAAAAGGAATATCGTGACCGTCGCGGTTCATATCTTTTCCGCAGTTAGGACACTTTTTCGGAGGCAAGTCAAATCCAGAGCCATATACACCATCAAGCAGGAACTCGCTGTGTTTACAGTTAGGGCACACATAATGCGGCGGAAGCGGATTTACCTCTGAAATTCCAGCCATTGATGCCACGAAAGACGAGCCAACTGATCCTCTTGAACCAACTAGGTAACCATTCTCGACAGAGTTCCATACAAGCTTCTGAGCAATGATGTAAAGCACAGAGAAGCCGTGCTTTATAATAGAAGAAAGTTCACGATCAAGTCTCTTGTCAACAAGCTCAGGAAGCGGATCTCCATAAATCTCATGAGCCTTGTCATGCGTTATCTTCACTAGCTCTTCCTCTGCACCCTCAATAGTTGGCGTAAATGTTCCCTTTGGAATCGGACGTATCATCTCGATTTGGTCGGCTATTGCATTGGTGTTTGTTATAACAACCTCTTTTGCCTTCTCTTCACCGAGATACTCAAATTCTGCCATCATTTCCTCTGTCGTTCTAAAATAGAGCGGAGCTTGTTCCTCTGCATCATTGAATCCCATGCTTGCAAGGATTATCTTACGGTAAATAGCATCCTTCTGGTCTATAAAATGAACGTCGCAGGTGGCGCATGTGGGTATTCCCAGCCTGTCTCCCAGAGAAACCACTTCACGGTTAAAGTCGCGCAACTCCTCATCGTCACGAGCAACACCATTTCTAACCATGAACCTATTGTTGCAGATAGGCTGTATCTCAAGATAATCGTAGAATTTAGCAAGATTATCAATATAGTCCTGATCACGTATTTCCAGTATAGCCTGGAAAAGCTCTCCAGACTCACATGCACTTCCGAAAATAAGTCCCTCTCGATGCTCAATAAGCTTTGATTTAGGGATAAGTGGCCTTTTATAGAAGTATTCAAGGTTGCTCAGTGAAACAAGCCTGTAGAGATTTTTCAGACCTGCCTGATTGCGGGCAAGAATAATATGATGATAACTTTTAAGCTTCTTTGTTTCTATCTCATTAACAAGGAGATTAAGCTCCTGCAGTGTCTTGAAGCCACGATCTGTCTTTAGTCTACCTGCAAGGACAATATATATCTTCGCAAGCATAAGAGCATCATCTGAGGCTCTGTGATGATCAAATTTTCCAAGTTTCAGCTGTTTAGCTACAAGATTAAGCTTGTGACGTCCCATCTCTGGAAGCATAGACTGACACATAACAAGAGTATCTATCCATGTGTACTCAAAGTTAATATTACTGCGTTTTAACGCCTGATTTATCATATTTGTATCGTATCTTGCGTTATGAGCTACGATAACAGGCTTGTCACCACAGAACTCCATAAACATTTTAAGAGCTTCTTCCTCGTTCGGAGCGTTCGCAACATCTGCGTCGCTGATTCCAGTAAGCTCTGTAATATGTTCAGGTATATGAAATCCCGGATTAACTTTCGTGTTAAAATCATCAACTACCTGTAAGTTTTTAAGCTTGACAGCACCAATTTCAGTAAGGCGGTCATTGCGAAAACTAAGACCAGTAGTTTCAACGTCAAAGATAATTATCTCATCGTCAAATGAACGGTCATCATTGCCATACACAACCATATCACGCTCAATATCATTGACAACATAAGCTTCCATGCCGTAAATAGCCTTAAAATTCTTAGGCATATTATACATACAGTCAGGGAAAGCCTGTACATTACCGTGATCGGTTATAGCCATAGCTTGATGTCCCCATTCCGCTGCTCTGTTGATAAGCGTAACCGGATCAGTAACAGCATCCATAGCTGACATATTAGTATGACAATGAAGCTCAACGCGTTTTTCTGGATAGTTGTCCATTTTCGGGATACGCTTAACCTTAATGAGTGAATTGACGGAAATAACGATATCCCTTGCAAAGGAATCATAGTCAAGTTTACCGGATACAAGCAGAGTTGCTCCATTCTTTATGGAACCAAGCTTTAGCTCTTCAACTTCCTCATTCTTTGCGAATATTTTTAACTTTAACGAGCCACTGTAATCTGTTACATCATACGTAACAACAGTTTTTTCATTGCGGACTTCTTTAAGCTCCGAAGCAAAAACATCTCCAACAACTACAACCTTTTCTCCCAAATGCTGAACTGCTTCGCATATCGAAATCGGCTTTTCGCGTATTGCCTTACCCTTTATTACTTCGGCTGACTCTGCATCAAACTCTTTATCGAGAGCGCCGATATCAATAGTAACTGTTGGTATTACCGACTTAACCTCTTCAGCCCTTATCTCGTCGGGGGTCTTGTCGGGTATGAGCTGATTGCTATAATCAGGAAGATCAGCTTCAATACGCTCTATCATCTCGTCGAATTGCTCCCTGCTTACAGAGTTATCCCCATCAAGAATAACTTTTATGCGTACACCGAATTGATTATATATCAGCTGAGAAAAACAGCGGCAGAAGTTATATCTATCCAATATATCCCTGCCGCCGTGAACTATTCGAATACGGAGCTCGTCATTTACGAGTGAAACATCCGCATCATCAAGAAAGCCGTTTACAACAGGTATATCTCGCTTTAGAAGCTTTACTAGCTCCTCGTAGCAATCCATTCCGAATTTTTCGGAGGGGTAGCGACAGGCAAGCCTTACCTGCTCTACCTTAATTGCAGCTTCAACTGCTTTTTCAAAAGCAAAGATATCATCGCTTGGAACTAGGCTGTCAAAGTGAACATGAAAACGGATATTTTCAAGATTTTCAGTATATGTAAGCTTGAATATCTCTCCGCAGAGAACACTTTCAGAAAGTTCCAGTGAATAATCCTTTAAAAATTCGGAAATTTTAACCTGCATTTTAAGACTCCTCATTTACAAAATACTTGCATATTTTTGTAAAAAACAAATAATTACTGCTCTTTAAACGTTTTACATCTAAAAGCGCACATTTATACTTTTAGGAAGGTTCTAACTTCAGAGCTTTTCTATCTCAGCTAAAAGCTCTGGAACTATCTCAGCCTCGCTCACCTTTCTCTGAGTGCCGTCCTTCTTAAAAATTACCGCACAGCCATCACCGCCTGCAACACCTATATCAGCTTCACGTGCTTCACCAGGGCCATTTACTATGCATCCCATAACTGCCACCGTAATATCCTTGTCCATGTTCTTAACGGCTTCTTCAACCATTTTTGCAGCTTTGACAAGGTCTATCCTTGTTCTGCCGCAGGTCGGACATGAAACAAGTCTTACGCCGCCACGCTTACCAATACTTTTGAGTATATCCTTTGCTGCTTCAACTTCACGAATCGGATCGTCAGTAAGTGAAACTCGGATAGTTTCACCTATATCGTCGCACAGAAGAGAACCAATACCAATTGATGATTTTATAAGTCCCATACGCTCGGTACCTGCTTCTGTTACTCCCAGATGGAGGGGATAGTTGCACTTTTCAGCTGCAAGCCTGTATGAAGAAATCATCTTCTGAACGTCAGAAGACTTTATAGAAATAACAATATCATCAAAGTCAAAATGCTCCAGCATTGCTGCATGAGTCATTGCGCTCTCAACAAGAGCCTCTGGTGAGGGAGAGCCATATTTAGCAAGTATATCCTTTTCGAGAGAACCTGAATTAACTCCGATACGAATAGGTATATTTTTAGCACGGCATGCATCAACTACAGCCTTAACTCTGTCCATACCACCAATGTTTCCCGGATTAATACGTATCTTGTCAACTCCTGCAGCTGCTGATTCAAGAGCCAGCTTATAATCAAAGTGTATATCTGCAACAAGAGGTATCTTAACTGCTGATTTAATTGCCGGAATAAGCCTTACAGCATCCATATTCGGTATAGCCGCGCGGATTATCTCACAGCCAGCCTTTTCGAGTTCAACTGCCTGTTTTACACTGCCTTCTATGTCATCTGAGCGCATATTGAGCATTGACTGTATGTATATATGCTTTCCATCGAGGACAAAATCCCCTACCTTCACAGGTTTAACATTTCTCATACTATTTCTCCTATCGTCATTTGCGTTAACAGCTTTCGCTTTATTCAGTTTAAAGAGTTATCTTAGCCCCGTCCTCAGTCACTACGGTATCGTGGAATATATTCCGAAGCTCTTCAGCGTAAACAGATGGCTCCTTTTCAGCAGGGCTGTAATGAGTAAGCCACAGCTTCCTAACCTCAGCTTCAAGAGCTATATTGCAGGCATCCTGCATTAACATATGGCACTTTTCGTCCATAGATTCCTTCCGCTCGGTAATTCCGTACATTCCCTCGCAGATGAAAAGATCAGAATCCAGTGCGAACAAACAAATCTCAGGAATTGGAAGAGTATCCGTCACATAAGTTATTTTCAGAGGCTTCTTCTTCGCTCCTGTAACAGCTTCAGGCGGAACTCGAAGTCCATCAGAAAGAGTGATAGTTTCGCCGTTATGAAGTCTTTTCCAAAACTCAACAGGAATATTCATAGCTTTTGCATTCTGTGGAAGGAATTCAGGCCTTCGCCTAAGTACAAGACTGTATCCAAGACAGCTAACCCTATGAGAAAGCGGCATGGACTTAATTGTGAGAAGAGGGTCTATCATATCAGCCTCAAACTCATAATTAATGTCCTCAGGCAGCCCATGTAATTCCACCTTGTAAGGCAGACCACCACAGACACTCAGAAGATTTTCAATAACCGGAAGGCAACTCTCTGGAGCAAATATATCAATTGGCTTTATCCGCGAACTATTTCCGATTGAAAGAAGAAGCCCAGGAAGTCCCGTAACATGATCCGCATGACAGTGAGTGATAAGTATTACTTCTATCCTGCTAATTTTCAAACCATGCTTTGCAGCAGCAATTTGAGTACCCTCACCACAGTCAATAAGTATGGCTTTGCCGTTATACTCGGCATAAAGACTTGTAAGGAACCTTTCAGGAAGCGGAAGCATCCCACCTGTTCCCAATAGACATATGTCAGCCATGGAATCCTCCCGTAACAAGTTTCACTATGTCATTATATGTTGCAAATATCATAATACCAAAAAGAAGCGCCATACCAGCAAGGTGAACATAACCTTCATGCTCGGGTTTTACAGGCTTACGGCGAATAAGTTCTACAAAACAGAACAACAGTCTGCCTCCGTCAAGTCCTGGTATCGGAAGGAGATTGAATATTCCAACATTAATGGTTATAAGAGAGGTCAGCCACAGTAAATTTAAGATAGCGTCTTCTAAATTCTTACTCTCGGCAGCAGCCTCGTTAATTGTTGAAACTACGCCGACAGGACCAGAAACATCCTCTTTTTTCGCCTTGCCAGAAACAAGTTGTTTAAGTGATGAGGTTATAGCATGTGACATTGTCATAAATAGCTCGCCTGAGCCGCGAATAACCGTCAACGGATTCTTTTTGTCGTATCTTATACCGAAATCCACAACTTCTTCGCTATCAACAACCGAAGTATCATGAAACACAACATTTTCGATAGTAATTCTTTTTCCATCGCGTTTCACAACGACTTTATGGGAATCATTTATCGTAATCTTATCAAATACATTGTTGAAATCCCAGGCACTGTATATTCTTTCACCGTCAATGGATATCAGCTTGTCATTATGACGCAGACCTGTTTCATAGCTCCTTGCATAGTATGTGACGCTTCCATCATCAGCACGCTCACCTGAAAATCCATTGATAACAGTAGACGGAACCTTATTGAGCATACAAATAAAAATCATTACTGCAACAAAACCAAGAACAAAATTCATTGTTGCACCGGCAACAAGTACTATCATTCTCTTCCAGAGTTTTGCATTTCGGAAACTTCTAGGGTCATTGTTTGTTGTGTCTTCTCCCTCCATGGCACAATAGCCACCTATCGGAAGCGCTCTAAGCGAGTACTTTGTCTCGCCCTTTTTTTTCTGAATCAACTTTGGTCCCATACCTATGGAGAATTCCAGTACCCTTATTCCGCTGAGCTTTGCACAGACAAAATGACCAAACTCATGCACTGTAACTATTAATCCGAAAATGAGGATTGCAATTATAATACCCATTTAGTATTTATCCTTTCTAAATCAATGCCTTATAATGCTGATATACGATCCCTGACATAAGCTCTTGCAGCCTTGTCGGCACTCATCACATCATCATAACTCTTTATTTCCGACGGCTCAAAACTGTCAAGAATAGAAGAAACAGTCTCACCGATATCTATGAACTTTATCTCATCATGCAGGAATGCCTTTACAGCTTCCTCATTTGCAGAATTTACGAGACAAGGATAAGAACCGCCCCTTCTAATCGCTTCAATAGCTGCGGACAGACATTTGAATGTATCAAGGTCAGGCTTTTCAAAGGTAAGCTTTCCGTAATCCGTAAGGGAAAGTCTTCCTGTGGGGCAACTCATACGGTCGGGATACAAAAGTGCGTATTGTATCGGTATCTTCATATCAGGAACACCCATTTGCGCTATTACTGAGTAATCGTTATATTCAACAGCCGAATGAACAACGCTTTGACGGTGTACAACTATCTCTATCTGCTCGGGAGTAAGGTCGAACAGCCATTTTGCTTCAATAAATTCAAGTCCCTTGTTCATAAGAGTTGCAGAATCTATTGTTATTTTGTTACCCATATCCCAGTTTGGATGATGGAGAGCCTGCTCTTTTGTAACGTTTCTAAGTTCTTCATAGCTTCTACCAAAGAAAGGGCCGCCAGAAGCAGTGAGTATTATTTTACTGAGCTGTTCGCGCTTGTTGCCCTGCAGGCACTGAAATATAGCCGAATGTTCACTGTCTACAGGATAAATATTAACTCCTTTTTTGGCAGCTGCACTCATTACAAGCTCTCCTCCGGCAACAAGTGTCTCCTTGTTCGCAAGTGCGATATCCTTTCCAGCTTCAATAGCCGTAAGAGTAGGGAGAAGTCCGACCATGCCAACAACAGAGTTAAGTATAATATCTGCTTCTTCAAGGGAAGCAAGTCTGCAAAGCCCTTCCATGCCGCATAGGAGCTCAACATCTACATCAGAAATACGCCTTTTAAGCTCAGCATACTTTTCATCGTTATAAATGCAAGCATATTTAGGATGGTATTTCCTTATCTGCTGCTCAAGAGCCTCAATACTACTGTGAGCTGCAAGAGCCACAACTTTCAGTCCATGTTTCTCACATACCTCAAGAGACTGCGTTCCTATCGAACCTGTTGATCCAAGTATCGACACCTTTTTGTTCATTATATTTTCCCCTTTTCTCGGAAATAGATCCCGAAAATATATTATGAAAAAGTCCTTTATAAAATGCGAAAGGGACTATCCGTGAATAGTCCGTTTCAGAAATATCACTGTACGCCGAATAAGGTGATAAATGCATAAAATGTAGGCAGCACAAAAAGAACGCTGTCAAAGCGATCCATAAGTCCACCATGTCCTGGCATTATCTTTCCGTAGTCCTTGAAACCTATCTGACGCTTCACCATAGATGCAGAAAGATCACCAACAGTGCCGATAACTGCACATACAGCTCCTGTAATAAAAGCAATTATTACTCTTTTGGCAGTAAAACCGTAATACGCAGAAAAAGCAACTGAATAAACTACAGCTGTGGTAACTATTCCACCAACAAGTCCCTCGATAGTTTTCTTGGGGCTTATCTCCGGGCAGAGCTTATGCTTTCCTATAGCTACGCCAGTAAAGTATGCTCCAGTATCCGCTATCCATGCACCACAGAGTCCCATAACAAGCAGGAAGAGACCACCACGCACTGTTATATAACCATCTATCGTCTCAGGGTTGGAAAGACGTTCGATACGTATCATAGTAGTCATAGCCTGAGGAACAAGCATCATTACAGCAAGCACAAAAAATACCTGCTCGTAACGTATCTCCTTATGCTTTTTTAGCCATGTAACAAAGATAACAAAGGAAGCAAGGAGAACTGCACAGAACACATAATGACTGTATCCAATTTCCATTACGTTATCCTCGCCATAGATTCTGAAGTCTCTCAGATAGTATTCAACAGTCTTTGCTTTATGGAAATATCCATACAAAAGCGGTACCGCAATACCACAAGCCTCTGCTGCTATGAGTATAGGAATACACTTGTGAAGCTTCACCGCACGTAAGAGTTCAAACAGCATTACTGCAACGATAGCAGCAACTGCTAAAGGCAAAACTAAAGTATCATGGAAAAACAGTACCACGCCAAGAAGTACAACACCAACAGCACCAGAAATGATACGTGTAAGCATCAGACACCTCCGAAGCGACGGTTTCTTCTTGCATACTCAATAAGTGCCTTATCAAGTTCAGCAGGCGTAAAATCGGGCCAGAGCACGTCAGTGAAGTAGTACTCTGCATACGCACACTGCCATATTAGATAATTTGATAGTCTCAGCTCACCGCTGGGACGAATAAGGAGATCAACATCTGGCAGTCCTGCTGTATATAGATGATCCGCAACAGACTGCTCCGTGATATCCTCTGGTTTTATTTCTCCATCCAATGCTTTCTGTGCCAGTATTCTTGCAGCGTGTGTAATCTCATCGCGACCACCATAATTAACGGCCATCATGAGGTTCATCTCTGTATAATGAGCAGTATCCTCTTCGAGTTTAATCATCTTTTCCTGCAAGTCTGCATCAAAGGCACTCTTGTCACCGAGAAATATCATTCGTGTATTCTCACTGAGGAAGTTTCTTACATCTACGATGTAATCACGAAAAAGCTCCATGATAGTGTTTACTTCATCGTCAGGGCGCTGCCAGTTCTCAGTGGAAAAGGCATAAAAGCTGATATTCTTAAGTCCAATGTCCTTGCAGTAGCGGACTATCTTTTTAAATTGCTTGGCACCCTCACGATGTCCGAAGGAACGTGGCAGACCGCGTTTTTTTGCCCATCTGCCATTTCCGTCCATGATAAAGCCAACGTGCTCGGGAAGCTTCTCGGGCAGCGTAAGCTCAGATTTTTCCTTTTTTCCGAATAATGCCATATGTCACCAATTATACAGTCATGATCTCTTTTTCTTTATCAGCGACCATTTTGTCAACATCATCACACATCTTATCTGTGAGATCCTGAACCTTCTTCTCACAATCCTTAAGATCGTCTTCTGTGATCTCAGAGTTCTTCTTCATAGCCTTGTACTTTTCCATAGTATCACGTCTTATTGAACGAACTGTAACCTTACACTCTTCACCGTACTTCTTAATGCTTTTGCAAAGCTCTTTACGGCGATCTTCTGTAAGCTGAGGAAATGCAAGGCGGATAACGTTACCGTCGTTTACGGGCTGTATTCCTATATCAGAAGCCTGAATAGCCTTTTCGATAAGCTTTAATGTTGACTTGTCCCATGGTTGGATAACAAGTATTCTAGCCTCAGATACGGAAATTGCTGCCATCTGATTAACTGGAGTAGGTGCTCCATAATAATCAACCATTACTTTATCCAGAACCGCAGGATTTGCTCTTCCTGCACGGATTGAAGCAAATTCATTACCCAGTGCGTTAAGGCTTTTATTCATTTTTTCCTTAGCGATATTAAGCTGTTCTTTCATCGTATTTCATTCCTTTCATTATTCGCCGACAACAGTTCCTACATTTCCACCCATTATAGCATCATAAATGTTATCAGGGCGGCTGAGATCGAATACCAGCATCTTCATGTGGTTATCGCGGCACATAGCAGCAGCTGTGCTGTCCATTACGCCGAGATCCTGTCCGATGACCTCTGTGAATGTGAGGGTATCGTATTTCTTTGCATCATCATATTTGTGGGGATCTTTATCATATACGCCGTCAACAAGAGTAGCCTTCATGAGAATATCAGCCTGTATCTCCATTGCGCGGAGTGCAGCTGCTGTATCTGTTGAGAAGAACGGATTTCCTGTTCCGCATCCAAAAATTACTACTCTGCCCTTATTAAGATGTCTTACAGCTCTGTTACGGATATAAGGCTCAGCAATCGCAGCCATCTGAAGAGCTGTCTGTACACGTACAGTGCAGCCAAGTGATTCGAGAACATCTGCGAGAGCAAGTGCATTCATAGTTGTTGCAAGCATTCCAATATGGTCTGCGCGAGTTCTGTCCATAGCTCCGCTTGAACGACCTCTCCAGAAGTTTCCGCCGCCGACAACTACAGCTACCTGTGCGCCTGCGTCAACGCACTTCTTTATGCTTTTGCAAATCTCAGTTACCACATCATAATTGAGACCTGTCTTGTTGTCGCCTGCGAGAGCTTCGCCGCTGACCTTTAATAATACTCTTTTATACTTTGGTTCCATATAAGCACCTCACAAAAAAATAATCCATAGTTTATTTTACACTAAATTCAATGATATGTAAAGTACATTTTCCAAAAATCACGAAAAAATTTACACGAAATTCGCTTTTTTCCCAACGATTTCCGCACTCACACTTCTTTCAACCATGTTCATCAGCATATTTAACAAAAATGTTGAAAATATATTGTAAAGGTTCGCCTCGTTTTTTTCTTGACAACTCCTCCTTACCGTGGTATAATATAAAAGCTGATTAATTCGGCATAAAAAATGGAGAGGTATCGAAGCGGTCATAACGAGGCGGTCTTGAAAACCGTTTGACTTAACGGTCACGTGGGTTCGAATCCCACCCTCTCCGCCAATTTTTTTATCGGTGAGCTTTCTCGCTCGTCGGTTTGCGGATTTACCCAAGTGGTGAAGGGGCTCCCCTGCTAAGGGAGTAGGTCGGGGAACCGGCGCGAGAGTTCAAATCTCTCAATCCGCGCCAATAAAACCTCATTGCTTTTGCAGTGGGGTTTGTTTTATTTTTCATAATATTTTATTGAAACTATGTGATGATTATCATTTGCTTATACATCATCAATTTGCCATTTTTCACATGATTCAAGTATATTTTTTACTGTAAGCATGTTATCATTTATTCCAGGAGGCGATAAATAAATGAGAAAAATAAACGGTTTCAACAAGGGCGTTAATTTTGGTGGCTGGCTGTCACAATGCAACTACGAAAAAGAACACCTTGACACCTTCATTACAGAAAAAGATTTTGAAATTGCTGCTTCATGGGGCGTTGACCATGTTCGCGTTCCATTTGACTATAATATTCTTGAAAATAAAGACGGTACATATAATAATGATGGTTTTGCATATCTAGATATGGCTATCGAGGCTTCAAAGAAAAACGGTCTGAATGTTATTCTTGACCTACACAAGACTGCAGGTTTTTCATTTGATTATTACGGTGAGGATGAGAGTGGCTTTTTTGATAGCAAAGAGTATCAGGAACGCTTCTACCGCTTGTGGGAGGAACTCGCAAGGCGCTTCGGATCAATGACTTCTAATGTAGCGTTCGAACTTCTCAATGAGGTCACAGACGCTGAATTCATCGATACATGGAACAGTATTGTCAGAGAGTGCATAAGCAGAATAAGAAAGATAGCTCCCGATATACTTATTCTCGTTGGAAGTTATCACAACAACAGCGCCGATACGGTTCAGTTTCTTGATGAACCATTTGATAAAAATGTTATTTATAATATGCATTGCTATGAACCGCTTAAATTCACTCATCAGGGAGCATACTGGACTACTGCTATCATTCCTGAAGAGCGTATTCCATTCGAGGAAAGTGTTACTTCTCCCGAATATTTTGAACAGCTGTTTTCTACAGCTATCGCTAAAGCTGAAGAATATGGAAGTAGCCTTTACTGCGGAGAATATGGCTGTATTGATGTTGTTTCCCCCGAAGACACTATAAAATGGTACAAAGCTATCAACTCTGTCTTTGAAAAGCACGGCATCGGAAGAGCCGCATGGAATTACAAGGCTATGGATTTTGGCCTTTCAGACGAAAGACTTAATAATGTACATAACGAACTTATAAAACTTCTCTAAATCATAATTAATCCCCTTTGCTACATTTTTGAGCAAAGGGGATTTTTATTGATCTTACTCTGTTACTGCACTGTCATCCGTGTAAGCCGTCGGGTCAAAATATTGATAATCAAGAGGTGTATCAATTGATATGCTATTTACTTTCATGTATACTGTAGTATTCTCATTCTCATCTTTCGATAAAGACTCGAGGATTATGCCTGTTCTCAAATCAATTATCTCAGAGATATAGCCATTTCCATTTTCCAATCTTATAGATACACATCGTCTGCCAAGTACTTTCACAACATCCTCGATATACCAATCATCAAAATTATCCAGCCCTATTACGTTGTGGTTAAACAAGCATTCACTGCATTTTCCAGCAAATACTATATTAGTAAGCGTTGAATTATAAATGATTTCGCCGTTTTCATCATAGTACTTTGAAATGCAGTAATTATCAGGAACATAAATATTATCATAATCATTGTCTTCATATTCAGATTGAAAAAAAGTTTTTGTATCTTCATTAGCATTTATCCAAATATTATCGTAACTATATAATTTTACGTGATCATGATACTCTTCATGCTCTGGATAATCATTAATATCACTGAAATCTGAATCTAGATAGAAAATTCTGTTCCTTGTATCAGCAAGACATCTAACTGATGAAACAGCATTGCCATATACATGATCAATATTCTTAGTATAGCTTACATCTGCAGTATCGAAATAGCGATATGAGTTTATAAGCAAATGATATATATAGCTTTTGTTCTCAAGTGTGTTCATTTCATTATTATCTTTGGCATTCCATATCTGATTTTCATACTTATCTATATCTACTTTCTTGAATTTATACTCTCCATTATACATTGCTTCACGAATTCCATTTTCAAATTCTATTGCCTCATCAATATTCGAGAATAAGTTTTCTTCATGAAGCTGAACATCTGCAAAATCAGCATTATCATCGTTGCCATAAGCAGTTGTCGGCTGAACTTCGTTTTCCTTCCTGCTTTCCTCCATCTTTTTTCTATTTTCGTCCATAATGCTGTAGTTAGCTATTTTCCAGTTATCGCCGTCTTTCTTCAACAGGAAATCAGCATTTACGAGAGTATCATCTTCTCGCTTATAAACCCTTCTGCAAACAACGCTCTGCATATCACTTTCATCATACTTCAAAAATACGTCATTAAGTCCGAGATCGCCTTCAAATGTTTCAATGTTATCATCAAATTTGGATGATACAAGCTTATAATTACTGAAATCGTATACTTCATCGAACTTGTAAGAATAATACATATCATCATCAATATAATCAGCAAGAACTTCACCATTATAGATTATGAATCGTCTTACATACCTAGCTGCCATACTGTCATCTGCGAAATCTTCACCGTTTTCATGTCCGCTCAGATCGCCGCCGAAATAATAAGCTTTAAGCTTCGGAGTAAACGATGCTTCCATAAACTCCTCGAGCTTTTCGGGAGCATTGAGTTTTTCATCCTTGACCTTATAGTAAATAAGCTCTTTACTATACATTTCACCTGTAGTAGGCATTAAATCGTTTTTAGTGAAAATAACACCTAAGTCGTCGTACATGTTTTCGGAAACGTCATTTGGAATATAAAGCGCTCTCATAATATGCTCAAAATTATCAGCAAGCACATCTACATCAGCATTCATCTTATCCTCGTCGATCTCATTCACCATAGTAGACTGACTTGTATTATTTCTGTCGTTAATATCTACTTTCGGTATTCTGCTGTTCTTAGTCAAAAGCAGACCACCCGCAAGTCCGCTTACAAGCACAAGTGCGGCAGCAACTGCACTTATTCCGCGATAAAGCATGGGGCGACGGTAACGCTCAACACCCGAGGCTTCAACGGTAAAACCTTCATCCGCCTCTTCCCTAGCTTTGAGCTGTTGGTACTTCTGCTGACTCAGCTTATATATTCTTTCTTTTTCTTTTCTGCCTGCGGCAGGATACTTATCTGATATCCGTTCGATATCTTTATCTATTCTGCTAAACATCATATCAAGATCATCTTTCATTATTATCTCTCCTTATCTTGCAAATCCCACTTCATAGAGCATCTCTTTCAATCTCTTTATTGCCCTACTGCACCTGGTCCTAACATTATCTGATGACAGATCGACAATCTTTGCTATTTCCTTTGAGCTTCTACCATAGTAATACTTCTGTATAATTATTGTGGAATCGGGCTCACCAAGTTGCTCTACTGTATCATAAAGCAACTGTCTGAGCTCAGACTGCTCCGTTGAAGCTACTATATCCTCATCCGATACGAACTCTTCGTTCTCCTCGAGAGCTACGCTCCTCGAAGTATGTCTTGCAACTCTTCTGTATGTATCAACTGCCTTTCTACGTGCCACAGAAGCTGTAAAGGCCTTGATATTGCCGGATATTTCCTCCTGTTTGTCAAAAAACAGGAAACACTGTGCGAAAACATCTCCTACACACTCATCTATATCTTCAACTGATGCAAACCCCTTAAGCCTTGAATAAACTATAGTATATACATAGTTGAAGTATTTATCATAAAAGGCACGCTGACCGCGTTCGGGCTTTGCCTTTAATAAATGCTGCATCTCTTTATCAGTCATAGTTCAACACTCCTATTGTGGACATTCTGTATTTCCCCTTTCACTATTACAAATCGCCATAGAAACACATATTGTAACATCGAAAATAATATTTTTTATTTTTAACAATTATTTGCCAAGATACAAAAAATTTCTACAGGGTATTTACTTTTTCGCATAAATATGTTATGATAAGAAGTGCTAAAAACGCATCGTCATTTTCGGGCAGCTCAGCTGCTTCTTCCTTGGGGGGATCATTTTTATGCAAATTCTTATGTGCGCCCTGCTCGGATATTTCTTCGGCAATATCAATCCTGCCTTTATAATCGCAAAATTCAAAGGATTTGATATCCGTGAAAGAGGCTCGGGCAATGCAGGTGCATCAAATACTGTAATAACCATTGGCAAGAAAGCCGGTCTGCTAGTTGCTCTTTTCGATATATTCAAAGCTGTTGTAGCATCGACTCTTGCAGCATACCTTTTTCCGCATATCAAATTCGCTAAAATACTGTCTGGCTCATGCTGTATACTCGGACATATCTTCCCCGTACTCATGAAGTTCCACGGAGGCAAAGGACTCGCTTCACTTGGTGGTACAATTCTCGCATTCAATCCACTGACATTTGTTCTTCTTCTCCTTTTCGAGATAGTTCTAGGCTTCTCAATAGATTATGTATGCGTTGTACCTGTAACGGGTTCAATAATCTTCACCCTTATTTATGCATTCATCACAGGTGATCCTGTTGGTACTACAATTCTGTCAGTTGTTGACCTTGTTATTCTTTACAAGCATATCGAAAACTTTAAACGTATTCAGAATGGAACGGAAGCACATATCAGTTTCCTGTGGAAAAAAGAACAGGAGATTGCTCGCATCAAGAAAAACACCAACGATTAAGAAAGTCCCTTCGGGGGCTTTTTTATGCGTAAGCCGCAACGCAATAGATAATGCGGCAGTTAGGAGTTATTTATATGCATAGCAAATCAGCAGATATGTGCGAAGGTCCTCTTGTCAGTAAGATAATATTCTATACTATTCCAATAATCCTTACTGGTATATTGCAACTTCTCTTCAACGCAGCTGACCTTGTTGTTGTAGGTCAATGCAACGGAAGCAATTCTGTTGGCGCTGTTGGCGCTACAGGAGCTCTAATAAATCTTATAGTTAACCTTTTCATCGGCCTTTCCGTCGGCGCAGGTGTCACAGTTGCTCACGGTATTGGCTCAGGCAGGAGTGAAGACGTTCGCAGGACTGTCCATACTGCCATACCTACAGCCGTGATATGCGGTGCTATACTGACCGTTGTTGGAGTACTGTTCTCTGAAACTTTCCTTCGCCTTATGGACACACACCCAGATCAGCTTTATCTTGCTGCTTCATATATGAGGATATACTTCTGCGGCACTATTGCAAGTATGCTGTACAACTTTGGATCAGCTATATTAAGAGCCGCAGGCGATACGAAAAGTCCGCTTTACTATCTGACTGCAGCAGGCTTCCTCAATATTTTCCTGAACCTTATATTTGTAATTGTATTTAAAATGAATGTAGCAGGCGTTGCTCTCGCAACAGTAATATCACAAACGCTTTCTGCAGCACTTGTGGTAAGAGCTCTAATGAAAAGAGATGACGCTTGCAAACTTGAACTGAAAAAGATACATATTTACGGAAGACAGCTGAAAAGGATATTTCAGATTGGCTTTCCCGCAGGTCTGCAATCATCTATTTTTGCTATTTCCAATGTTATAATTCAGTCATCAATAAACTCATTCGGTCCCATAGTAAATTCAGGTAATGCTGCAGCACAGAATATTGAAGGTTTCGTTTACACATCAATGAATTCATACAGTCAGACATCTCTGAATTTCACTGGCCAGAACTATGGTGCAGGAAAGCTCGACCGTATACGCAAGATAATGTGGATATGTCTAATCGCAGTATTCTGCACCGGAGCTTTTCTCGGTCTCACAGCTTTATTCTTTGGCAGACCTCTGTTATCTATTTACCTCCCTGATTCCAAAGAAGCTATAAAACACGGAATGGTTCGTATGACATATATAATGGTCCCCTATTTCCTATGCGGTCTCATGGACGTCACAACAGGTCTTATACGTGGCCTTGGACGATCTGTACTACCTATGCTAATTACCGTTATAGGCGTAGTCGGAATAAGACTTGGATGGATATATATCGTATTCAGAATGCCCGAATACCATTCGGTTAAGAGCCTTTACTTCTCATACACTATTTCTTGGATAGTAACATTTGCAGTAGAGCTTGGTGTTTTCCTAACCATAATGCGAAAGCTAAAAAAATCTAAGACATAAATAGTATTATACCTCATTAAATTAGGGCGGCATATGATATGCCGCCCTAATTTTATTGCTACATTTCCGATGAAGTAAATGCAGCTTCGTACTCACGGATGAAATACCCCTGTGCTGCTCTGCAAACAGGACACTCATTTGGTGGTTCGCTTCCCTTGTGAATATGGCCACAATTCAAACACATCCATGTCTGTTCAACATTATCATCTCTAAACAGCTTACCGTTCCGTAACAAATCACCATAATACTTGAACCTCATATTATGCGTATTTTCAATCTCAGCTATCATTCGAAATTTTGATGCAATATCAGTAAATCCCTCATCTGCTGCTATTCTAGCAAAATCCGGATAGACAATACTGTATTCCTTTTCTTCCTCAGCAGCTGAAGAGTCAAGTAACTGTTGTATATCCTCAAATACATCAGCTGGAAAGCCTGCAGTAAAATCTATATCTCCGCCTGAAGAATCCTTTAAGAACTTCCAGAAAACCATTGCATGCCGTTCTTCCTGTTCGGCTGTAAATCTGAACACTCTCTCAATGCTTACAAGTTTCTGCTGCTGAGCTATAAGCGCGGCCTGATAATAGCGCTGACGTGATTGACTTTCACCTGCAAAGGCTCGCATAAGATTTAATCTGGTCTGACTTTCATCAAAAATAATCTGCATTAACACTACCTCCTTTTTAAGGTAGTATCTGCAATTTACTTTGTATTATTCATCGAGTATAGTATAACGATACTGCATTATATTTTCTGGATTCTTTAAACGTATATTCTGAATATGACCGCACTGTGGACAAGCGTCACAAATAACCTGGCTCCTCTTTGGCTTAAGTTTTTTCTCTTCGCCTTCAGGATAGAACTGAACTGAGTAAGGGGTGAGCAAGGTTCCCCTAACAACCTTTGCAGCGCAAAATTCACATACATTATCCATAAACATCCTCCTGATCTCATATCATTCTTTTATACCATTATATCACTTTATACATTATATGTCAACAAAAAAAGAGCGGGCTAAATGCCCGCTCTTCAATGAATTCAGCTTTTAATTATATTTCGTTAACTTTTCTCTTAACGTAAGATGTATGTAGAACCTCATGTGCCTTATGACTACCTGGCTTCTCAAAGAACTCTTCGTAAACCTTCTTGATTGCTGGGTTCTCATGAGACTGTCTGATAGGCATTGACTTGTCGAGATTATAAAGAACCTTTGCTCTTTCTTCTCTGATGTCAACAAAGTTTCTAACACCCATAGGAACCTGAGGCTGACCGCCGCCATTTACACAACCACCGGGACATGCCATTACTTCAACGAACTGAGCGTCGCACTTGCCTGCTCTAATATCGTCAAGAACCTTTCTTGCATTTGCAAGACCGCTTGTAACAATTACCTTAACGTTGTTACCAGCAACATTGTATGTTGCTTCCTTAATATCCTTAGTTCCGCGAACCTCAGGAAGATCTGTAAGGTTCTCACCTGTAAGTGTATGAACAGCTGTTCTCAGAGCAGCCTCCATAACACCACCTGTAGCACCGAAGATTACAGCTGCACCTGTTGAAATTCCGAGCGGATCATCAAACTTCTCCTCAGGAAGTGAGTTAAAGAGGATACCAGCACGCTCAATCATTCTGCCGAGCTCACGTGTTGTGAGAGCATAGTCAACATCAGGTACACCTGCAGCGCTCTGATCTGGTCTTCCAATTTCGAACTTCTTAGCTGTACATGGCATAATAGATACCATAACAATATTCTTTGGATCAATGCCCATCTTCTGTGCCCAGTAAGTCTTAGCTGTTGCACCGAACATCTGCTGAGGCGACTTACAAGTTGAGAGATGATCGATAAGATCTGGATAATAATGCTCACAGAACTTAACCCATCCTGGTGAACAAGATGTAATAAGAGGAAGTGTTCCGCCGTTTGTGAAACGATCGAGGAACTCATTAGCCTCTTCCATAATTGTAAGGTCTGCAGCGAAGTCTGTATCGAATACTTTATCGAAGCCGAGTCTGCGAAGAGCAGCTGCCATTTTGCCTTCTGCATTTGTACCGATAGGATTGCCGAAACACTCAGCAAGTCCTGCACGAACAGCAGGAGCAGTCTGTACGATAACTGTCTTTTCAGGATCAGCAATTGCTGCCATAACTTCCTTGGTGTAATCCTTCTCTGAAAGAGCACCAACAGGACATACTGCGATACACTGACCACAGGATACACAGCTTGTCTCACCGAGGCCCATATCGAATGCAGAACCAATAAATGTCTTGAATCCACGCTCGTTTGCTCCGATAACGCCAATTCCCTGTGTCTTTGCACATACTGCTACGCAACGACGGCAAAGGATACACTTATTGTTATCACGGTACATATGAGGTGCAGAATTATCAACTTCGTACTCATTCTTTACGCCGTCATAAACAGTAGCATCCTCTACACCGTAATCCTTAGCAAGCTTCTGAAGCTCACAGTTGCCACTTCTTACACATGATAAGCACTTTCTGTCATGAGTTGAAAGAATGAGCTCGAGAGTTCTCTTTCTTGACTCAATAACCTTTGGTGAGCTTGTGAGAATCTCCATGTTGTTGGAACATGGGTATACACAGCCTGCTACGAGACGGAAGCCTCTTCCTTCGTTTACTTCTGTAACGCAGATACGGCAGGCACCGATCTCGTTGATCTCCTTCATATAGCAAAGTGTAGGAATTTCAAAGCCTGCCATGTGAGCAGCCTCAAGAACAGTGGTGCCCTTGGGAACTTCTAATTCAACACCGTTGATTTTAACTGTAATAT